>JAEEGF010716669.1_pt1 | contig 10758 bp, 11 predicted proteins | sample 9134171 | NCBI WGS metagenome assembly JAEEGF01 (sample SAMN16246542, study PRJNA631951) | gut metagenome | biome: gut microbiome; feature: rumen; material: AP-attached | host: Bos | place: Iran: Karaj | collected 2018-10 | reverse complement strand
TGCCGAGCGAAGCGTGCCCGAGGCTTCGCCGAGGGCCGGCATGCGCGCGGAGCCCCGTAGGGGCGATATCCGGATGCGAGCGCAGCGAGCGGACGGAGTGGATGCGACCCCGAGCGAGCGCAGCGAACGAGCGGGGAGCGCATAGACTTGATGAGGATAACCAAAGTTGAAACTGTAACCGCGATCGGCACGGACACATCCTATAATACCATACACTCTGCATGTTCTTGGACGTTAAGGCGTTTATTAAACTGATGCTATCCTTTTGCGTCTAGTCCAGGTGTAGGACACGCCATCAACGGTACTCGAGATGCTTTCTTAACCTTGTGCATAAATGTGTATAGTATGAATATACAATTTTATACTTGAATGCCATCTATTCTTGCAGATGGACCTCGTAATCACGACATCCTCGGGAAAACCGATCTACGAGCAGTTGAAGGAGCAGATCAAGGACAAGATCATCAGCGGTGAGCTCGAACCTGGATACGCGCTCCCCAGCATGCGCGACCTTGCGAAGGAGCTGAAGGTTAGCCTGATTACCACCAAGCGCGCGTACCAGGACCTCGAGTCGGAGGGGTTTATCGTATCCGCCGTGGGGAAGGGCAGCTTCGTCTCCTCCACGGACATCAGGCTGTTGCAGGAGTACAAGCTGAAGGAGATAGAGGACAGCCTCAGGAACGCCGTGAAGCAGGCCAGGCTCTGCAATGTTGGCCTCGACGAGATGCAGGAGGTCCTTTCCATGATATACAGGGGTGAGGAGCGATGGCACAGGGTATATCCGTCAGATGGCTGAAGAAGTCGTTCGTAGGGTTCAAACTGGACGGCGTATCCGCAGAGATGCCTAGGGGGTACGTGACCGCCGTGATCGGGAACAACGGAGCTGGGAAGACCAGCCTGCTGAAGTGCATCACCGGCTCGTACGTGCCCGATTCCGGCATCATCGAATTCGGAATTCCCAGGGGATACGGCCGCATAGGCGTGATGTTCGACGAGTGCCCCTATCCCCCCACGATGAGGGTGTCGGCCATCTCGAAGACCATGTCGAGGGTCTTCGACGATTGGAACCCCGACAAGTTCGGAAGACTCTGCAAGGGCTACGGCATAGAGCCTTTCTCGAAGGTGGGGTCCCTTTCCCGCGGGAGGAGGATGAGCCTCCAGGCGGCGGTCATGCTGTCCCATGATACTGATTACCTCATTCTGGACGAGCCGACCTCTGGGATGGACCCCGAGGCGAGGGAGGAGTTCCTGGCCGTTCTGCGCGATTACGTGTCGGACGACGAGCACACCGTTGTCATGTCGTCACATATGACGTCCGATCTCGAGAAGATTGCCGACCAGGTCGTCCTCATAATCGATGGAAAAGTTGTCCTGTGCAAGGACAGGATATCCCTCATGGAGGAGTATGGACTGGTCAGGGCGGCCGATGCGGAGAGGGTTCCGGAGGAATACGTTATCGGGTCCTCGGAGGGGGAGTTCGGCAAAACCGTGATGGTTAGGGGCCGGAGGCACCTTTCCGAGACGATCCCAGACATCAATGTGGACGACGCTTCTCTCGAGGACATCGTGATATTCCATATGAGGGGGAGGAAAGGATGAGATCCCATCTTGTCCTCCTAAAGATAGACAGCGTGACCGCAGTCCTCTGCCTGGCATCCGTCGCCGTATCCGTCGGATCCATGTTCGTGTTATATGTCACGGGCGGCCTGGAAACACGTTGTATCATGGCTATCGTGTCGATTCCGTACATCGTAGGAACAATTGCCCTCTCACTTTCCTGCTCCGTGCGTATGCGCCCGGGATGGGGCTCGTTCCTCGTATCGTCGGGAGTCGGCAGGAAGGAGATGATTCGGTTATTCCACGCCCCTGCCCTGGCGGTCTATTTGACCGTATCGATATCCTTCGCCACCGCATATCTCCTCTTACCAGAGGAGACAGGCATCGCCATACTTTCATGCGCTTGCGTCGCGCTGGCTGTGTCCATTTTGACCTCTGTTGTTGGCATCTTATCTTATTCCATATCGGGGTCCTCCCTCATGACGGGCCTTTCTGGCGTGGTTGCGCCGATGGTTCTGGCGATGATCTCCTACCTCTCGTTTGTCAAAGATTCCAATACAGACCCCATTACGGCTCTGGCATGCCTGGTCGTTACCGCGGTTATCGCGGTTGTATGCCTGAAAGCCTCCATGGATTGCTTCAGGAGACTGGACCTGTGAACCGCTTCCTCCGTGTCTGGGTGACCTCGTTCAACATCAGGACGGCGATAGGGCTGGTGATGCTGGCTGCCATGGTACTTGTGGCGTTCGCGCTGACAGTAGATCCCGTAATAATCGTCCTGGCGGCCGCTGCTTCCGTTATCGGGATCATAATGTACGCCAGAAACAGGGAGCAAGGCATAGACAGCATGCTGCTGTCATGCCCTGGCATGGCGGAGAACAGGTTCCTCTCCTTCCAGCTGGCCTGTGGAATGGACAGGAAGGAGTACGTCGATTCCTACTCCTGGCTGCTCCTGGCCTTCTTCCCTCTGATATTCGCGTTGTTCCTGGCTCTCATGTGGACTTTGCTCCATGATCTCGTCAAGGGCGTAGAGGGCGCACTTACGCTCACCCTGCTGACAGTCCCGCTGTTCTACATGGTCGTGCATCACAACATCTGCGCCCTGGCGGGACACGATAAACCTGCTAGGTTCCTCGCGATGCTGATACTGTACGTCCTGTTCTTCCTCGGGGTGCTGATATGGCTGATATACCTAATGGACGCGCCCCTTCTGGGCATGGCGACCTCGGCCGCGATGGCACTTGCAGTGGCAACTTCCCTGCGTAGAATGTCGATTAAGAGGATGGCGAGGGCCGACTTATGATGAGAAGGCGATACGATGAACTCGAATGTGTTATTCCAAATAAGTACTGTGTTACTGGCACTAGCTCTCGCAGCCGTGTTGGTTGTCGTCTATCTTGTGCCGGAAGAAGAGACGTACGTCGAGCCGAACATCAACGAGGGCCTGATAGCTTCCGAGGAGTTCCATCTCGTGGATGAGCATACGGGGTCGTCCACTAGCGGGAAGATCTTTGTAAATTACAGCTCCGAATACCACGTGAAGCTCTATGCTGACATGGCCATATCGGATACCGATATCTACGGATGGCGCGTCTTTGCATTTGACGGACTGGTGGTAGACAGCATAGACTGCGACTTCAACAAGGACACTAGACAATTGCCGAACGACAATGGATACGTCTCGTACGACAACCTCAGCTATCATCGCCCTGGGGCGCAAGAGAGGACCACATTGACAAACGTCACCGTCTCATCATCTTATAGCATAACCCCTACCGCCAAATCAGGGCCTGGCAGCGGCTCCATAATGATAGACTTCGTCTACAGATGGGATAGGCCCGTGGAGGACAACGAGAGCATCGAACTCCGGGTGCTGGTCGGCGGCGATGGCTGGACTTCCGCGGAGGTGTCGTTCAAGCTTCCGTCGGACAGGTCCAATCTGGAGGTCAAGGGGGGAACGATCGGTCTTGGCAAAGATACCGCCGATGTCAAGATACCCGTCGAGATAGGGCCCAAGACCGAATCTATAGACGACCCCTTCATAAGATTCGACCACAGCGTCTCGATAGTCCCCGGCGAAGTCGAGGGTACGTACGTCCTGACAAGCCATGTGGACATCCCCAAAGAATCGGAGGACGGGGTGTTCAGGGAGTATGCGACATCGATGATGGTCAACTATGCTTGTGTCGAGATCCTATCGATCGAAGAGACCGACTTCCCATCGGACAACACGTCATATTCCCAGATCTCTCACTCCTACAATGGCTATTCGGATCTTTTCCAGATATACAAGGGGAACAGCACAGAATACGACTCCCATTCGTTCGACGTCACTGTCACATTCAGGTTCATCGGCGATTATGATTACACCGATTTATGGATCAGATACAAGGTCGGCACCCTCAGCGACGGAGTCGTGACTTATCTGCAGAAGACCTGCTGGTACAATCTGAGCGAGACCGGCCGTTACTACAGGATGCAGTGCATAGATGCTGGCGGGTACATCTCCAAATCGGATTTTATACCCAAATTCTGCGCATGCTAAGTAATCGCGATTCTGTTTTCTGACCTATTTTCAATATGCTGGCCAGGGGTGGAGCGAGATGTTTTATACTATTACTTACATATATTTTATGTTAGGTAATAACATGGTCAGGCCGAGGGAAGGAGACGACATCAAGCGCACGATCGTGAGAAGAGGCGACAAATTCTACGCTTACGAGGTCACTTCGGTTATGGAGAACGGCAAGAAAAAGACCATATCCACCTATCTGGGCAGGGTAGATCCTGTTACCGGGGATCTTCTTCCGAAGATTCCAGAAAAAACAGCGGAGAACCGCAGAAAAATCGCGAAGGAGAAGGAGATCGCGATACTGGAGGGAGTGTCCTCGAAGGAGTACGGTGCGACATACCTGCTGCACGAGGTGCAGCTGAGGATGTCGCTCGGCGAGGACCTCATGAGGGCGTTCGGCAATTCGGGGAAGATCGTCATGGCCGCCGCGATGGCGTATCTGATGGAGCCGGGCGCTTTCAGGATCATAGATTCCACACTCGAGAGGACGTACATCCGCGAGTTCTATGATCTGAGGTCGTCGCTGGATTCGGGCACGCTGTCGGATTTCACCAGGAACCTCGGCGAGAGGGCGATGAACATCGACCGTTTCTTCGAGCTGCGCGTCAAGGGCTCCGACGGGCTGGTCGCCTGGGACACCACGACGAACGGCACCTATTCCGAACTGGACCAGATGGCGGAGTACGTGGCCAGCAACAAGGACGGGGAGGATATAAAGCAGACCAAGACGGGTTTCGCGACGGACATGAGGGGCATCCCCCTCATGTTCCGCCATTATCCGGGCACGATATCCGATATCGCCACCGTCGACAGGATGGTCTCCGACATCAGGAGGTACGGGAAGGAGGACGCTCTGTTCGTCTTCGACAGGGGATTCGTGTCCGGGGCGAACGTCAAGTACCTCCTGGATAACGGGATAAGGTTCACAGCACCTGCGAACACCTCCTCCAAAGCGATCAAGACGCTGATGTCCAGGTTCGTGAAGACCAACGAGTCGCAGGACTTGGTCCATGACGGCCATGCGTACAAGGTCTGGATGACGAGGATAGGCATCGCGGAAGCGGACAGGCTCGCGGCAGACGGGTCGCAGGCCTACTCCTTCACGGTGTCCGGCGATGCCGGACACGGCAAGAGCGGCATGCTGAACGCGTACGTCTGCTTCGACTCGAAGAAGTTCTCCGACGAGGTCCAGAGCCACAAGATGATGCTGGACGACCTCAAGAGGAAGGCCGCCGAGATCGAATGCAAGGATCCGGTAGCCAGATTCAAGAAGATGGCGGGCAGGGCGGTTAGGCACTTCGACGTGCAGGCCGACGGGAGGAAGGTGGTCGTGAGGGAGAAGCAGAACTCCATCTCCTTCGCCGAGAACCGCGCGGGGGTGTTCGTCATGCTGTCCTCCTCGGATCTCGACTGGCCCACGGTGATGACCGCGTACGACGCCAGGAGGCTGACAGAGCAGGCTTTCGACTTCAGCAAATCGGAGGACAGGAGGCATCGCACCCCGGACAAGCACACGATGATAGGGCGCTCGCTGATCAGGTTCGTGGCCCTCATCCTGAAATGCGAGCTCTGTGCGGAGATAAGGGAATCGGGGAGGAGGGAGATGTCCGTAGGCCAGGCCATCGGATACCTCAACACCATCAACTGCCTGAGCTACGGATCGTCGTCAGCATTGTCCGAGATCTCGAAGAACTGCAGGAGCATCTTCGGGCTGTTCGGGGTCGATGTCCCGAAGGAGCCGATCTCGGGCGTCGAGGTATGCGACCTCAGGCGCCTTGCGATCTCCAAGGACTGAATTACTTACATGCGCAGAATTTCGGCCTCTATGAGAAGCGCCCCGGCCGAGTTCAGCCTCGACCTGAAGTATTCGTCCACTATCCTAGGAAGGTAGCCCTCTTCCATGGAATGTCATGACGATAGAGGTATAATTACATTCTGAGTAGTCAACTACTCACATTGCAACACTTTGACTACTCAGATTGCAACTTGCCGAATCCGCCGCATCCTCTAAGACCAGCTATAATATCCTACAGACCCATCCCGAAGCATGGCTCTGTTCAAGAAGGAGAAGCCCAGGCCCGCCGGCGTCGTCAGGGAATCGGACCTCTCCGCGGACGAGGTCTTCAAGGACTGCAGGAAGGCCTTCGACGCGGGGACCGTCCAGGACCTCGTCCACCTCAGCGACGGCTACGCGTGGCTGCACTTGGACCGCAAGCGCACGATGCTGTTCTGCGTGTCCGAAGCCTCCGTCCGCTACAGGGAGCCGTCCTTCGAAGAGCGCCTGGACCTGGAAGTGTCCGGTCCGAGCCTCGTGAAGATGCTGGCGAGGGACGCCGTGGAGCTCTCGGCGGTGAACCAAGGCATAGACTGCGACATGGAGCCGGGGTGCGACGTCACCTACGACAGGGTGGAATCTCTGACCCCCGAAAAAGCGGAAGAGACGATATCAATGAAGGTGAAATCGGTGAAGCCTGCGGTGAAGGTCAGGATCCCGGCGCCGTTCTTCGACGAGGTGTACGAATTCCTTTCTGAAAGAATAAGCCGATATTCTTATTACGGCTTCACATGGTACCGGCCAGGGATTCAGAATGGACGAAGTATCTAAAGCGGTCGAGCTGTTCCGGAGCGGCTTCATGTGCTCTCAGACGGTGTTCGCCGGGGAGGGAGGGGAGCTCGTCCTTAGCGCGTGACCCCTCTGCATCGTCTAGCTTAACCTTAACAAAAAGGGGCTCCCGCCCCGCCTTTCATCCATTATCATGCTCTGATTCGTTATGTCGAGACCGGACAAGTTTCGCCCTGTCCTCTGCTAGAAGTCAGCCCAGTGCCGTTGCTATAACGCTATGATGGTATGGCAGCCCCATCCCCTCCCAATGGTGCTATTCTTACTCGGCAATCGGTCTTATTGCGGCGACAATAGCAGCTTCCGGACCGTTATTGGGCATCCGATGATTCGCTGGCATCCATCCTGCTGGTCCCGACGGGTCCGCTAATCCGTCTTCCCGTTCATCAGGTGCAGCCCTCCGCCTATGTCCTCCAGGTAGATCCCGTCCTCCACACGGAGGACTAACGCATCGGACCACCATCTCGTATTTTCCTCAGGCACCGACAGAGACACCCCTCCTTCAAGAAGCTAAAGGGCATACGGGAGATAAAGGGGTGTCCATGTTTCTTAAATCAGGAAGCGCATGCACAACGCATGCAGGATCAGGATCGCACTGAGGGGTTGCGAGCCGGAATGCACGAGGGTCCTGAGGATACCGGGGGACATATCGTTCCTGAACCTCGAAAGGGCCATCCAGATAGTTTTCGGATAGTCGGGAGGACATGCCGGCGGACAAATACGTCTGCGACCCGGCGCTCGGCAATAGGAAATCCTGACGATGGATCGCGACAGGCCCTCCAAGTTCGGCAAACGCCGCATGACCCGCACCTGTGACATGGGATACTGCTGGGATCACGACATCGGATTCTTGAAAAACGCGAACGACGAGGTGGTCAGCCCCAGGATCGAGGGCCTGACAGGCCCCTTGCCTCCTGAGGACTGCGGCGGAGCGCTGGCGTACAGCAAATATATGAAGGCGTGAAACGACCCTTCGTCCGCGGAGCACGGATACGCCGTTGAGCTCTTCGAAGGCCGCAACCCGACCCCGGCCTGGAGGACCTCGACTCCACCATGAAGCACAGATTCAGGTTCATGCGCAAGGATGTTTATATCGGGGTCAAGAATGGATGGACATGGCATAGATCGATGCGGAGACCGCTATGGAGGAGCTCACGTTCATGCTCCTGTACCTGGCCAGGATGAGGACCGGATTCAAGGGGTACGACAGCTGGAAGGGATACGACTTCATCGTCCTGGACCGCCTGGAGGAGAAAGGGCTAATATCGCAGGGGAGGAACAAGACGAGATGCAAGTCCGTCCGGATCCCTGAGGAATCCGTCGAGAAGGCGAGGGAGCTGCTCGAGAAATACGGGATAAGGGACTGGGGCGAATCCGTCGGCGAGACGCCGTGAAGCCATGTCGGACTATCGGGACGGGCCTCGGAAGAAGTCCTCCATCCCCGATCCCGTGATCCTGCAGAGATGCCTCATGGCGGCGGAGGCCCCGCCCTCCTTCGTGGCGTCGCAGGCGAAGAACGACACTGACGAGAAGTCCTTCTCGATCATGTTGACCAGATTGAAGAATCCGCTTCCGACCATCGCCTCCCTGACTCTTTCGTCCGGCACTCCGTGGAACGCCCCCTGCCGGTCGGCATGCGTGACGACGACGGCGATCGGCGTGCGGATGGTCCTGGAAGCGTCCATCCTGTTGAGGCGGCGGTACCTTTCCATGAATCCGTAATAGGCTTCGGAGGCCTTCCTCGCCGGGTCCTCTGCGCAGGGATCGACGACGAACGCTATGGCGTCGTTGTAGGCGTACTGTGGCTGAAGGTCGGATTCCGACCCGCCCGAGAGGAAGTAGCCGCCTCCTATGTCGCAGAGATACGCCATCCTCTGTGTGACGAAGCGGCTTGACTCGAAGCACAGGATGTGGGATGCGCGGAGGCTCTGCGCGGTCGGCTGGCAGCGCCCGCCGCGATACATCGAGAGCGCGGAGACGTCTTCGCTGCGGTAGAGGCTCGCCGAGGACGCGTTGTCGTTGCCCATGGAACCCATCATGCCCCCTATCGCGGAGAACGCGAAGCTGGTCTTCCCCGAGCCCGGCCCTCCGGTGATGGTGAGCACCCAGGGCTTGCCCTCCTTCGTCCCGACCGTCGCACGGCAGCCGGGACAGGACTGCTCTATGAGCTTCCTTCCGCTGGCCGACCCATAGCAGTCGAACGTCTTCGTCTCCGTCTCGATCCGTTTTATTCCGAATATGCTCGGCTTCAGGCCCGGGACGACCGTCGATTCGAGGCGGTAGTCGGGTCTGTCGAAGACCTTCCCGCATTCCGGACAGACGAACCTGGAGGTGTTCTCGCGGTACTGCCGCTCGTCGGAATCCCTGTGCCTGCGCATCGTGACGTAGTAGATGGCCGTGGCGGCCCATATGAACAGCATCATCGTGGCGAGCGCCAGGGCCATGCCTACGGCCAGCAGAAGAGGGAACACTAGGAAGAACGCCAGGAGCATGCGCAGCAGCAGCTTCAGACAGCTCTTCAGGACCGGGCTGAGCTGTCCGCTGAAACCTATGAACGGGACAGGGCTTCCGGGTTCCGGCATCTCGTCGTCTATCTTGACGAATATCATGCTCATCACGCCCAGGACTATGAAAAGGGCGCCGCCTATCGACAGCGTGTCGTAGCCCATGCCCAGATATGATGACAGCTCCCTCAGCAGCCCTATGTTGTCGAACAGCCACTCGTAGATCAGCCACATCTCCGGGATCAGGGCTATCGCGGCGACGACCATCGCTGAGTTCAGGATCCACTTGTTGAGACTTCTCATCGTCGTCGACGGAAGCGCATTGGTGCGTCATATCTGTTGCCATCTCAGACCCTCGTCATCGCTCTCGCGACAGCCCTGTGGTCATGGACCTGGCCTCGGGAACATCGGGACCGTCCTAAGATGCCACTCCGCCGGCGACGAGCTCATGCACGCAGGAACGCGGAGCCCTGCTACGGGTGTGCGCGCCGCTTCCTGAAGGCGGCAGCCGACAACGAGGACGACAGGTCGATGAACAGCCTCGGGGTCATTCGCATGAAGAGGCTTGGCGCCCCGCCGACCGCCATCCTGAAAGGCAGGGACCGCCCGGCGGATGGCCGCATCCCGGCGCGGGCTTCAATCGGGGCCTGTAGCCGCGCTCGACAGCCGGACCAACGGGATAGCTTCCCAGAGAAAAATACGTATAGAGTTATGAAGGGTTAAAACTAACCCCTGCCGGGCCTCCGTGGAAGAGCAGTGAGTCGGACCGACGGGCCCGAAGGGGCGGACGCGGACTGGGAAGGGCGGGACGGCCTCCCTGGAGCCGCACACTCCTTCGCATGTATTATCATCCCGCAACGCGAGGGGACCTTATGAAAGAGTGCTATGCAAACTTCAAAGGGGCCAGGGCCCTCGTCGTCTTGGCGCTGGCTCTGGCAGCGGCCCTGGCGACCGTCTCCATCGCGGAGGGTACCGAAGCGCTGTCAGAATACGATGCGTTCTCCGTGGACGGCATAACATACGAAGTGGAAAACGTGGGTATGAAACTCGTATACATCGACTATTACCAAGGCAACCCCACGCACATTTTCGGAACGGTGTCCTACGACGGGTCCATATGGACTGTCGATTCCATGATCAGCAACGCCTTTATGAATTGCAAGTCTCTGATTTCCGTAGATCTGTCAGGAGCGTCGAACGTGGCTTACAGTGCCTTCTGTGGCTGCAGCAACCTGAAGGAAGTGAACCTGCCTAAGGCGGACTATATAGGGGACTACGCCTTCCAGGGCTGCAACGCGCTGACCCACATCAAGTTCTCCGAATCCCTGCTGAATGTCGAGGATGAGGCATTCAGCGTGGACTTCTACAGCGAGGGCGAGCTGCTGGCCGTTAACGCCAGTTCCCTCCTCGGCAAGGAGTTCGTGGGATCGGGCAACGGCGACCTCCATGAGGGTTTCGCCACCGACAGCCCGGACGGCGGAGGCAAGATACTGGACGGGCGGACG
>JAEEGF011941247.1_pt1 | contig 10759 bp, 9 predicted proteins | sample 9134171 | NCBI WGS metagenome assembly JAEEGF01 (sample SAMN16246542, study PRJNA631951) | gut metagenome | biome: gut microbiome; feature: rumen; material: AP-attached | host: Bos | place: Iran: Karaj | collected 2018-10 | reverse complement strand
CGTCGTCAGACAGCGTGACGCCAGTCTCCCTCCCGGAGGCTGGCGTCACGCTGTGTATGGGTTGCCCTCTTTTACAATTGTACAAACACACCAATGGGCAATCCCTTAGGAAGGTTCTGATTGTTGTCCGACGGACTATCAACCTAACCCGATAATAATCAATCTGCGACATATTCCAATATGTCCCCTGGTTGACAGTCGAGGGCCTGGCAGATGGCCTCCAAGGTGGAGAATCGAACTGCCTTGGCCTTGCCTGTCTTGAGGACAGAGAGGTTGGCGGCCGTGATGCCAATCTTCTCGGCCAATTCCTGTGATGACATCTTTCGTTTGGCCATCATCACATCTATATTTACGACAATGCTCATAATGTCAAATAGTTAATTTCTCGGTTTCCTCCGAACGGACTGCGGCCAGATAAAGCAGCGCGATGCTCAACATGATGGCCGTCGAGCCTATAGATACTATAAAACGGGGAATGGCCATTGTGAGCGTGCCCATCGACACCGTTGCAAACGTGCATTCTACAAGTGCCCACAGGAAAGAAACGCCCGCGATACAGACCAAAAAATAGACATTGCGTGTATTGAAAAAATTGTCACGCTTTAGGCTGCGGATGCTGCGGATCGAAAAAACAATATACAATAGGCTGATGACAATGGCGCGGGAACAAGAAATCAGGCCAACGCCAAATCCGTAGAACGACACCCTTGTGCTCAAATCCCGATTCTCCCTATTCAGCAAGGAATCGGCCAACTGTGCACCTGCGAATAATACCTCGATGGACATGAATACCACCGTCACAATCAATGCCCAATAGAGCAATGTTTTCAATTTACTGTTATTCATACTATTATTCTTTTTATGGCCAATGTGCATCGGCCGTCATTATTATATTGTCAGTTCCTGCTCCTCCTTCAAGTCTTTGCCCATGAGGATGACCTGGGAGATAACCAAGAGGACTAAGCCCATGATCAACATCCAAATACTGGTTTCGCAATGATGCACAATGATGTATTGTGCCACTTGGATTGACTCTTTGATGCTGAGATAGACGATGTAAGAACCAAGGTACGAGAGCAGGTAGTAGGCCACCATCATCCAACCTGTGCGATGCAGATATTTGGACACTTGACTCACAAAGATTTCACCCCGACGGAAGGAACGGATTATCTTGTATACCATAATAAAGACCCAAATGAACAATACAGAGCCGATTACAAAGCCAAACAACACTATTCCAAGCGGCACCTTATTGCATTGTGCCATGGGGAACTTCAAATCGACCTTCCTAAGTTCGATAACGCATGTTCGGCTCTGCGCTGCATTCTGTGGGTCTTTGGCTACCGAAAAGAGAACAGGCATATTGTCCGACACAATACGACGGACATAAACGGTGTAACTGATGGTCGGGACATAACTAGTAAGAACCCCTCCCAGAATGCTATCGGTGGTATAGTACTCTTGTGGCAAGGGGCCTACCTCCAAGTAGTCATTTGGGACATTGTCGCAGGTGTCGCTCGAAAAAGAGCAAGTATTGAATATACCCAGAACGATGAGTACGACAAGCAGCAGTGTGCTGTAAATCTTCAACTTTTTCATTAGATAGTATTGTTTAAGATGATTAATGTAATTTGATTCGATAATAATTTATCGTTTTTCGATATGCAAAGATATATCATCCACTTCAAACAACACCCCTTTTGCAATAAATAATTATCGAATAACGATAATTTTATAGTGTTTATCGACATATTGCCATATTCATTTAGCAAAACTATCCTTTTTCACAGCATCCATAGCTACAAAAATGCAAACTGCGCTGCAAGACGGTAGGTATTTGCAGCGCAGTTTGCATTTTAATAAAGAGTAAAGGGGAGAGTGTCGAGGGTTAAGTAGTTTGAATGCAAAAGCCTCTTTTCCACTCAAGATGTTATTAATACTCCATCAATTGAACTTAATTAAAACTCAATTGGGGGTGTTGCGAGAGCCATGCAACTCAATTGGGAAACTTAATAGAACTCAATTCCACTCCCTTTCCTCTGTGAGAAATAAAAAGCTACGAGCTGGAGCATTTTATTTTCTCTCCCTCCCTCATAGGAAGAGTCCTTATTTATAGGAAAATCAACTGTACGATGATGTAGATTGGCAAGCAGATGATGAGAGAGAACTTGCCCATATAGCCGAAGAAGGATGGCATCTTGATGCCCGACTGCTCGGCGATGGACTTGACCATGAAGTTCGGACCATTGCCGATGTAGGTCAATGCGCCAAAGAAGACGGCACCCATCGAGATGGCTTTGAGCAATACCTCACTAACACCGGCCACCAGAGTCGTACCCTCAGCCACAGGCAGAGTCGATGCCGTAGCGTGGAAGACCATCGCGGTTGGGGCATTGTCGAGGAAGGCCGACAGGACACCCGTGCTATAGACAAACTGCCAAGGTTCGCTGACAGGCAATGGGTTCTGCTGCAAGAACATCAAGGCTGGAGTCATGGTGGCGAAGATGCCAACGAAGACGCAAGCCACCTCAAGAATTGGTGTCCACGAGAAGTTGTTCTCCTCGCGGGTCTGCTTCTTGGTGGTCACCATACTTAATATAATAATGAGAATAAATGCCCACTCACGCAACAACTTCAGGTAGAAGGGGGCATCGTGCTCGGCCATGGCAGGGATATACTTGCCATTGATGAACATGGTCGAACAGATGACGCACAGCAACCAGAAGATGTTGATGAGTCCGCCAAACGAGATGGCCGAGGTCTGTGTGTCATCGGCTTGGAGGTTCTCTTTGGGCTCTCGCTTATAGTAGTAGGTGTCCATGCAGAAGTAGGTACCCAACAACAGAACACCCGTCACGAACCACTCAGGAGTGAGGTTGAAGAACCAGGTGAAGTCGGCTCCCTTCTGGAACAAAAGGAACAACGGGGGGTCGCCCAGTGGTGTGAGCAAACCGCCGCAGTTGGCGACGATGGCAATGAAGAACAAGATGGTGTGCACCTTGTACTTGCGCTCGGAGATGGTCTGAATCAACAGACGGATAAGTAACATCGCTGCACCCGTCGTACCCATAAAGGAGGCCAAGACCCAGCCGATGGCAAGGATACAGGTGTTGGTCAATGGTTTCGCCTTCAAGTCACCCTTGATGCGGATGCCGCCAGTAGTGACGAACAAGGCCATGAGCAACAAGATGAATGGCACGTAGTCATAGATCATCTGATGCTCCAACTCGTGACTCATGCCATTCAGGCAAAGCCACACTCCAGTAGGTACGCCCAAGATGAGCGACACATACAGCTTGTGCAGATTGTGTTCCCACCACTCCTCCACCTTGGTGAGTGGCAAAATGGCAATGCACAAGAGCATCACCACAAAGGGAACCAGCATGTACGCGGGAATCATAGCTTAGTAGATTTAATTAATTTATATTAAGAATTAACTTTATTTCATTTTGAATTAATGAGAATTAGAGAATTTTTCTTTTACGCTCAATAGGAGAATTTTCTTTTACTCTCATTATTCGATAGCCATTTTGAATTAATGAGAATTAGAGAATTCGATAGCACGGGTGGTCGAAAACTCATTCTCAAGAAAGACGATATTTTTTTATTCTCAAGAATTAGAGAATTAGAGAATTTTCTTATGTGCTCGATATAAGAATTTTCTTTAACGCTCCACAATTGACATTCCTATTGAATTGATGAGAATTAGAGAATTCGATTGTTCTGGTGGACAAAACTACTCAATCTCTAACTTTGAGGGTAATACAGGCAATTAACGGGAGCCGCAGATTTGGGCGGTGGGGCGATGATGCCATTGATTGGGAATCCATTTGTACTGGAGGCTGGCAGCACCGAAATTGAGGAGCAAGCCGAGTTGGTGGTTACTGACGTGCAAGTAATTGATGAGTTGAGACTCACTAACACCATCCAGAGCTAGAATGGCTTTGATTTCTATGCCTATCTTACCGAAACACAAGAAATCGTAGTAGAAGTCATGGGACAACTCCACTCCGTGGTAGGTCGAGGCGACATGATGTTCTCGGATGTACGGAATGCCTTGTTCCTTCAACAGGACTTCAAAGGCATCCTGATAGACCTTTTCCTTGAACCCACATCCTAATTCCCGATGCAGAGTCATCGCCAATCCTAACAACTGCTTGCTCTCTTCCTCATACAAGAGTGCCATTTTCGCTCACCAATTATAGTTTATATTTTCAAGACTCCCTCAACTACATTCTCAAATTCTCGCACCACTTCACAAGAATCAAATGCGGAGCACCAAAGAATATTCTCAATCACGAGCAAGGAACCCGTCCTCCCGAGCCATCGAATTCTCTAATTCTCATCCATTCAATATTATATGTCCTGGTGCGCACAAGGAAATTCTCTAATTCTCTAATTCTTGAGATTTAAAAATTCTTCTTGAGTGCGGATCAATCCAACTTGAGCACAGCGAGGAACGCTGTCTGGGGCACCTCGACCTTGCCGATCTGCTTCATGCGTTTCTTGCCGCGCTTTTGCGCTTCCAGGAGTTTGCGCTTACGCGAGACGTCACCGCCGTAGCACTTGGCAGTCACGTCCTTACGCACCTGCTTGATCGTTTCGCGGGCAATGATCTTGGCACCGATGGCGGCCTGGACGGCCACGTCAAACTGCTGGCGAGGGATGAGTTCCTTGAGTTTCTCGCACATGCGGCGGCCAAAGCGTTCCGCGTTATCGACGTGCGTCAACGTACTCAGCGCATCGACCGGTTCGCCGTTCAGGAGGATATCCAACTTGATGAGGCGCGATGGACGGAAGTCGTGAATATAATAGTCGAACGAGGCATAGCCCTTTGAGATGCTCTTCAGCTTGTCGTAGAAGTCGATGACAATCTCGCCCAACGGCAGGTCGAAGTAGATTTCGACGCGGTTGCCCGAGATGTATTTCTGTTCGACCAGGACACCGCGCTTGTCCAAGCAGAGTTTCATGATACCGCCGATGAAGTCCGTCTGCGTGATGATGGTAGCACGGATGAACGGTTCCTCGATATGGTCGATGGTCATGATGTCCGGCATGCCCGATGGGTTGTGAATCTCCGACTCCACACCGTGCTTATCGTAGATCTTGTACGATACGTTCGGCACCGTGGTGATGACGTCCATGTTGAACTCGCGTCCCAGACGTTCCTGAACGATTTCCATGTGCAACAGACCGAGGAAGCCGCAGCGGAAACCGAAGCCGAGCGCCAGCGAAGACTCCGGCACGAACGACAGCGACGCATCGTTCAGTTGCAGTTTCTCCAACGAGGCGCGCAGGTCCTCATAGTCCTCAGGGTCAATCGGATAGACACCCGCGAAGACCATCGGCTTGACCTCCTCGAAACCGGCAATGGCCTTGTCGCAAGGACGAGCCTGGTGCGTGATGGTGTCGCCCACCTTCACCTCCGTCGAAGTCTTGATGCCCGAGCAGATGTAACCCACGTCGCCGCACTTCACCTCGTTGCGCGGTTCCATGTCCATACGCAGGATACCCACCTCGTCGGCATCATATTCGCTGCCCGTGTTGACGAACTTCACTTTGTCGCCCTTCTTGAGGCTGCCGTTCACAATCTTATAGTAGCCGATGACACCCTTGTAGGAGTTGAACACCGAGTCGAAGATCAACGCCTGGAGCGGTGCCTCGGGGTCGCCCGTCGGTGCAGGAATACGTTCTACGATGGCCTCCAGGATATCCGGCACGCCCAAACCTGTCTTGCCCGACGCACGGAGAATCTCTTCTCGTTTGCAGCCCAGCAGGTCGATGATCTCATCTTCGACCAACTCCGGCATGGCGCTGTCCAAGTCACATTTATTGATGACAGGGATAATCTCCAGGTTATGGTCGATGGCCATGTAGAGGTTCGAGATGGTCTGCGCCTGAATGCCTTGCGTACCATCCACAATGAGCAACGCGCCCTCGCAGGCAGCGATGGAGCGGCTCACCTCGTAACTGAAATCGACGTGGCCTGGAGTATCAATCAGGTTGAGCACATACTTACCTGGCTCAGCCTCACCCAGTTGCGGCACATCGCCGTGATGACCTGTATAGTTGTAATCCATCTGGATGGCGTGGCTCTTGATGGTGATGCCACGTTCGCGCTCCAGATCCATATTGTCCAGTATCTGCGCTTGCATGTCGCGCTCCGCAACCGTCTTGGTACACTCCAAGAGGCGGTCTGCCAAAGTTGATTTACCATGGTCGATGTGCGCGATGATGCAAAAATTGCGGATATTCTTCATTTGCTATTGATTAACTTTCAGCTTAATAACTAAAAACTAGTAACTTATAACTCCAGTTTAACTGGCAATAACTATTAACTAATAACTATTACCTAACAACTTGCTGAACTCTCAGCATGTTGTTTTTCCCACTCCAACACGGGGACACCCTCGGGATGTTCGTGGTCGAAGAATCGGTCGTTCTCCAAGTCGTGATGGCGGTTTAGGCGACGCAAGCGGTCGATGTACTTCTGTCGGGTGCGCTTGAAGCGGTCGTGCGTCCAGAGCCAGTAACTGGGTTGTTCGCGGATGTTCTGTTCCATGCGCCGGCAGTAGTCCTCCGTCACCCAGTTCTCGGGGGTGTGCGCCACATCGTCGGTCATCAACTGAAACTCAGCCACATACCGACCTCGGCGCTTGCGACGCACGTGGATGAAGTAACAGTCCATGTTCATCTTTCGGGCAATGCGCTCGGCACCGTTCAGCACCGCCGTATCGTGACCGAAGAAGGGCAACCAGTAGTTGATGCTGTCCCACTTCGGAGCTTGGTCGGCGATGAAACCCACCAGTACCGGCACCCCTTGTTTCTGGTACATCATGATATGGCGGATGGACTGCTTCATCGGGATGTTGGTCGAACCCGTCCGTTCGCGGATGTAACCCATCAGGCGGTCCATGCTTTTGTTCTTCAACGGGTGGTAGAGTTGCAGGCACTTACCCTTCGCGGGGTCAATCCACAGGGGCAACGACGAGATCCACTCCCAGTTGCAGTAATGGCCTAAGAAACAGGCACATGAACGACCCTTCTTCAACGATTCCTCCACTCGCTCCACGCCCCGGAACTCCATGCGGTACTTCAGTTCGCGGTGCGAGATGGAGAAGAACTTGATGCTCTCTACAATATAATCGCAGAAAAAGAGGTAGAACCGTCTTTCAATCAGACGGCGCTTGTGCTCGCTCAATTCCGGAAAGCACTCGGCAATGTTCTTCCTCACCAACTTTCGGCGATACCGCACCACATACCGCATAATCAGATACAGCAAGTCGGCTCCCAGATAGTGCAGCGGCATCGGCATGGCCGATATCAGCCACCAGAGGGCAAAGACGAGGTGATAGAGTATCTTATGAAAGAATTGCTTCATGCGGCAAGTAACAGATGAAAATAACGCTGCAAATATACTGTTTTTTGCTCAAAAATCAAAGTATTTGGTTGGAAAAGCGCTGAATGAGACCCCAAATCGCTCAAACTGCAAAAAAATTGGCACTCAGGGTCGATATCTCGGATTTTTTTGTTATCTTTGTGCTGCAAAAAACGTTGAGCGCTGACGCCTCTCCCACTTCGTGGAGGGACCTCGCCCGACAGAACATCTTCCTTATGAACTTGAAATATCCCGTACCGGAATCCTTTTGGGAGGAGGTCACGATGTGCGACTATACCGTGTCGGCCGAGATGAAACGAGTCTGGGCCGTCGAGTTGGACTTGCTCCAGGAACTGCTCCGTGTGTGCCGGAAATACAACCTCCGCATCTATGCCGACGGCGGCACCCTCCTCGGCGCCGTGCGTCACAAGGGCTTCATCCCTTGGGACGACGACATCGACATGATCATGCTCCGTGCCGACTATGACCAACTGCTCGCCCACGCCGACGAGTTCGAGCACCCCTACTTCCTCCAGAGTGTCGCCACCGACCCCCACTACACCCACCGCCATGCCCAGCTCCGCAACTCTGCCACCGCCTGCTGGTCCAGTCGCGAACCCCGTTGCATCCACCGTTTCAACCAGGGCATCTTTGTCGATATCTTCCCCGCCGACAACATCCCGATGTCGCCACGCGCCTTCAACCGTTATTACAAGAAGGAGGGCGTGGCGCGCCAGAAGTTCCGCCTTGTCTCGAAGTTCATTAATGCCCTTCCAGAGCCACTCTACCGCTTCCTGCGCAACCATACGCACGGCCTGAGCGACCGAGCTCGCTATGCCGACTACGAACAGGTGCTACGCAGCGTTCCTTACAATAAGTTGGGTTACGTCTGCGAAATCAGTTTCAAGCACAACTACCCCCTCATTCCGGTCGCCTATTTCGGCAAACCCGTCTGGGTCGATTTCGAATATATCCAGATGCCCATCCTCCAGGAGTCGCACAAGTTCCTCGAGACCTTCTTCGGCCCCGACTACATGACGCCGCTCCAGGTCTCCACCGAACACGGCAAGATGCTCTACGACACCGAGCACAGCTATTTGGACAAAGTATAATTTCCATGAGTAACAGACCGTTAGCGCTCTCCCTCTTGGCCGGACTCCTCGTCCTCAGCGCCTGCCACACCCGACAACCGAATGAACCCCTGGGCGACAGTCCTGCCGCCACGCACTATTCGTCGTTGCTGCAAATGCAAGAGTTGGACCACGGCATGACCTTGTGCCGCATCCAGAACCCCTGGCAACCAGAGCGGGTCGTCATGCAGTATCTGCTTGTGCCTGAGGCCGATTCGACCCGCCTGTCGGAGGAGGAGGTCACCCACCTCGAGTCTCTTTACGGAGCCGTGCAGACGCTCTACACCCCGCTCCGTCGGCAGACCTTGACCTCGGCTTGCTACGCTTATCTTTATGACCAACTCCAGGCCGTCGATTGCATCGGCGCGATGTGCGACACCGAATATGTGCTCGACTCGACCGTCTGCGCCGACCTCCGTCGGGGGCGTATCGCCGACGCCGGCAGCAGCATGTCGCCCAATGCCGAGATTGTCCTCTGCTCGGGCAGTGATGCCATCTGGGTCACCCCCTACGAGACCGGTTCGCAGTCGGTCATCGCGGCCTCCCTGCCCCACGTTCCCATCATCTACTGCGCTGACTATCTGGAGAATGCACCGCTGGGGCGTGCCGAATGGATGCGTTTCTTCGGCCGACTGGTGGACAAGGGCGCACAGGCCGACTCGCTGTTCCACGTCATCGAACACAACTACCTGACCCTGGCGCAGGACACCATCGTGGGCGAACATCTCTCCCTGCTGTGCGAACTGCCCTATGGTGCCACCTGGTATGTGCCGGGCGGACGCAGCACGATGAGTTGGCTCTATCAGGATGCGGGCTTTCACTACCTCTGGCAGGAGGACACCCACAGCGGGTCGCTCGGACTCTCGCAAGAGGCGGTCTATGAACGGGGTGCGCAGGCCGACGTCTGGCTCATCAAATACTACGCGCCACAAGGCGACTGGCAGTTGAGCAACGTCCTGTCGCTCAACAAGATGTACGCCGACCTCGGGCCCTGCCTCAAGGGGCGCGTCTATGGGTGCAACACCGCCCGCTCGGACTACTACGAAGTGACCCCCTTCCGCCCCGACTGGATGTTGGCCGAGATGCGCCACATGCACCAGGGTGAGGACGAGAAGCTGAGATTCTTTAAGCGACTCTCACCAACCATTCCTCAATAAATTTCCACTTTTCTTTTTTAATTTTTCATTCGCCGTCCTGCCGTCGTCGTCTCGGAGTTGCGTTCTTTTTGCGTTCTTTTTGCGTTCTTTTTTGGTTCTTTTTCCTTCTTTTCAAAGAGCGCACTTTGAAAGTGAGATAACCGAAGCGATACGGAGACCTGTACGACAGTGCGGTACGGCGACCTTAGCGTCGGCTAAAAGGGAAGGAAACAGGAATTGGTCAATTCGCCAAGCGAACCGATAACTTCCATCAACTCCTCGTAACTCCCAAGGAACTTCATTAACACCTATCATAACGTGTCTAACCAACTGAAATATATTATTCTCGGACTATTGACCGTCCTTGTGGCGTTGTGCAGTCTCATCCTGGGTGCGGTGTCTATCCCCATTCAGGAGGTCTTTTCCATCCTGTGCGGACAGGACGGGGTGCCGGCGCATTGGCAATATATCGTGTGGCAAATGCGTGTGCCGGCCATGCTGACGGCGGCGTTGACAGGTGCCTCGTTGGGCGTAGCGGGATTGTTGTTACAGAGTTACTTCCGCAACCCCTTGGCGGGACCTTCCATCCTGGGCATCACCAACGGCGCCAACCTCGGGGTGGCATTGGTCATTGTGGGAACAGGCACCAGTGCCGCCTTCAACACCATCGGAGCCGCCCTGGTGGGTGCCATGCTCACGCTCCTGTTGTTGCTGGGCGTCGGTCGATTGGTGCGTCAGTCGGTGACGTTGCTCATCGTGGGTATTTTGCTCAGTTATCTGACCAGTGCCATACTCACCTTGATACATTACAACGCCTCGGCCGATGGCGTGCAGGCGCTGCTGTTGTGGGGCATGGGTTCGTTCCACCAAGTGGGATTGACCAACCTCCCGCTCTTTGCGGCATCGACGTTGTTACCGCTGGTGGCTGCCTTGTGGTTGATTCGGCCCCTGAACGGTTGGATGTTGGGTGAACTCTATGCTCGCAACCTCGGCATTTCGACTACGCAGGTACGTTGGTTGGTGCTCATCGTCACGGGCGTGATCTGCGCCATCACCACCGCCTGGTGCGGTCCTATCGCCTTCATCGGATTGAGCATCCCTCAGGTGGCGCGGAT
>JAEEGF011052464.1_pt1 | contig 10759 bp, 10 predicted proteins | sample 9134171 | NCBI WGS metagenome assembly JAEEGF01 (sample SAMN16246542, study PRJNA631951) | gut metagenome | biome: gut microbiome; feature: rumen; material: AP-attached | host: Bos | place: Iran: Karaj | collected 2018-10 | reverse complement strand
CAAGGACGAAAACGTCCGCTATCCCGCCTGCACCCGCTGGTGGGGAACCCTTGACTGGGACCGCAAGGAGATGTTTTACCGCCACTGCGTAGCCCGTCACGGCGACGAACTCCGCGAGTGGAACGAAGGCAACCCTTACGGCGACTGATGAGTCCTGTATTTACTGCATTGATGATTCCGTTCCTGGGGACAGCCCTGGGATCGGCTTTTGTGTTCTTTATGCGGCGGGAGATGCCGGCGTTGCTGCAGAAGGTGCTGCTGGGGTTCGCTTCCGGCGTGATGGTGGCGGCGTCGGTGTGGTCGCTCCTCATTCCGGCCATGGAGATGGGGGAGGGGGCGTCGGCCGTCGTTGCACCTGTCATCGGCCTGCTGGCGGGTTTTGCGTTCCTGCTGCTCATCGACTACATTACGCCGCACCTGCACGCAAATGGTGAAACGGAGGGCCCCAGGAGCCGGCTGTCCCGAACGGCCAAGCTGGCCCTGGCGGTCACCATCCACAATTTCCCGGAGGGAATGGCCGTGGGTGTGGCCATCGCGGGTGCATTGACCGGCGATTTCAATATGGCCGGCGCCCTGGCGCTTTCGCTGGGTATCGCCATCCAGAACGTTCCGGAAGGGGCCATCATCTCCATGCCGCTTAGGGCCGAGGGTAACAGCCGATGGAAGGCTTTCGGCATCGGCGCGCTCAGCGGCATCGTGGAGCCCATCGGCGGCGCACTGGTTCTGGTGCTGGCTACTGCCATCCTGGGCATTATGCCGTTCATGCTGGCTTTCGCCGCCGGCGCCATGCTGTACGTGGTGGTGGAGGAACTGGTCCCGGACTATTCGCAGGGCAAGCATTCCAACGTGGGTACCATCGGCTTTGCCCTCGGCTTCGCCCTGATGATGGTGCTGGACGTCGTTTTAGGATAGCTTCTAGCGCAGTACGGTGCAATGGTGTGTGAAGGAGATATTGCTGCCTTCCGTGCTGTACCAGTACCAGTTGCAGAAAGTCTGGAAGAGGTCCGCGCGAAAATCGTTGCCGGAATAGTCGCGGAGGATGGTGTTGATTCCCTGCGTTACCACGATGTAATTACCCTCGAATACGCCGAAATACTCGTTTCCCCAGGTGGGATCGGCGGGAATCCAGCCGTATGACGGCAGGAAGAATTCGGCCCTTACGTGAAATTCGTCCTTCTGGGCGTGCACCATCACAACGTGGCGGGCCGGAATGCCTTTGGCGCGCAGGAGGGAAATGAAAACGGAGGAATAGTTGCCGCAGTCTCCGGTCATGGTCTTCATCAGGGAAGTGATGGAGTGCAGCCCCGTGTTCATATTGCCATAGGTCATGTTCGCAAACGTCCATTCGTGGCACATGCGGGCGAAGCCGATGATATCTCCTCCGGCCCGGTCCCAAAGCGCATTGGCTGTGGAGACGATTTTGCTGTTGGTGGGGTCTATCAGGTCGCCTTCCTCCTTACCCAGATACTTCTTGCACTCCTCGGACTCGGGGTCATAGGGCGGGATATCGCCCATCAGGGAGAAGTTCACGGTGACTTTGTATACGGTGGCGTCGAAAGTCTCGGAGATGACGTCGCTGCCGGAAGCAGGAATATCGGCTGAAGAGGTGATATCTTTCCAGATATATTGGTTCACGCCGTCCGGGCAGGACGCTTGCGTGCAGCCCGGCGCATCGAAATGGGAAATGTCCTGATATAGGTTGGACACAGGTTTAGGCAGCAGCATATAAATCCGGTTGAAGACCGTCCCGTTGTAGGAGAGCCTTACGCCGTTGGTCACCGTTTCCGACACCACCTTGGTCCGCTGGATGATGTAATCAACCTCGGGCTCTGCCACGGTAACCGTGCAGTCGCCGCGCTTGCCGCCCTCTTTGGCCGTGGCCGATACAATGGCTTCGCCCACCTTGACGGCCGATACCGTCCCGTCCGGGGCCACGCTGGCCACCGCTGCATTGGAGCTGGACCATTCCACCGTCTTGTCCGTGGCGTTGTCCGGAAGGACCGTCGCCGTCAGCCGGATGGTTTCCCCCCTCTTGAGCTCCACGGCATCTGGGCTCACGGAAACCGACGTCACAGACACACCGGGTGCCTTGCAGGCAAGCACGGACAGGGCCAGCGAAACTACCAGCCACTCTTTACGTATAGAAAGATGCATAGCTTTTCCCATTGTTTTATACCCACAAAGATAAAAAAAAACCTTATCTTCGTAAACAGTAACAGACTGTACTCTATGAAACGGACACTCATTCTTCTTGCGCTTTTCCTGGCACTGCCCGCCGTGGCACAGGTGCTGTACGAGCCCGAGTCCATCCACTATCAGGCGCCTCCGGTGCCCAAAAGCATCACCTTTGCCGGAGAGACCTGGCGCTTCGACCGCCCGGACCTCTACGAGCGGCTGGACCGTGAGTTCATCCAGTTCACCTATGCGCACACCACCTCTACCCTCATGCTCAAGCGTGCTCAGCGCATCTTCTCCCAGGTGGTGCCCATCCTCAAGAAGAACGGCATTCCGGAAGACCTTAAGTACCTGATGGCCATTGAGAGCAACCTGGACCCCAAAGCCGTCTCCAGCGCCGGAGCCGGTGGGCTGTGGCAGTTCATGAAAGGCACCGGCCGGGATTACGGCCTGGAGGTCAATGCCGAAGTGGACGAGCGTTTCCATCTGGTCAAGGCCACCGAAGCCGCCTGCCAGTACCTGAAGGACGCCTATGAGAAGTATGGGGATTGGATGACCGTGGCCGCCAGCTACAACGCCGGCCAGAACGGTATCAGCCGGCGCATTGAAGAGCAGAAGCAGTCCCACGCCATGGACCTCCTGCTCCCCGACGAAACGTCCCGCTATATGTTCCGCATCCTCACGGCCAAGTATTTCTTCGAGCACCCGGAGCTGTTCGGCTTTCACATCGATCCCGGCGCACGCTATCACTACAAAGCGCCCAGCAAGCAGGTGGGCGTCAACGGCCCCATTAACAGCCTGGCCGATTTCGCCAAGGAGAATGGCACCAGCTTCTTCCTCCTGCGGGAAGCCAACCCCTGGCTCCGCTCCGACCACCTCACCAACAAGAGCGGCAAAACATACGTTATCTCTATTCCTTAAAAGGGATTAAGCTTTTACCCATACAATGCTGTCGGGGCCTTCGTTGAAGAGGAGGTCCAGGGCGCTGAGGCGGGGGGTGAAGCCGCCCATACGGTCCCGGAACACCTGGTAATAGGGCCGGGATAGCCCCAGTGACTCCAGCACGGTGTCCGGCCGCTTGGGGTGGATGCTGTAGCGGAAATCATCGGCCACGGTGTCAAGCGCGGTAAACGTCTGCGTGGGCTCCATTTCGCACGCGATACCTATATTATTAAGAAGGAAGCGGATGCTGGCCAGATTCAACTCCCACAGCGTCTTCGGCCGGGCGTCCAGCAGCGCAAACAGCGGGTCCCGGTAAAATTCATAGTAGGCCGATGTCTCATAGGCCGTGTCCAGCGCCCGCTGCGTACGTACCACCCACGGCGTGGAATAATCCACCAGGATGGAGGAAATGCCCATTTCATCCGAGTGACATACCGGTACCTGGAGCATCTGCGGTCCGTCGCCGGCCAGGATGTAGCAACGGTTGCGGTAGCTCTGTTTCTGGTAATGCTCACAGGCTTCCAGCAGCACGTGAGACGGCAAAACCCTGTCCGGGGACAGGGTCATATCGCGTGCTGCCAGGGCTAGCCAGGCCACCGGCGGGAAGTATGCGCTGGAAAGGAGCACTACCGGGCCGGGCGGGGTTTGGAAACGATGCCCCGCTTGGAGGCGCGGATGAAGCCCACGATGGTGTCCCGGATCTCCGAGGCAGGGTAGTTGGCCTCAATGAAGTCCAGGGCCTGGGAAACGTTCATTCCCTTGAAGTAGATGACGTCGTAGAGTTCCTTGATCAGGTTCACCTGGTCCTCGGTGAAGCCCCTGCGCAGCAGTCCCACGCGGTTCACACCTTCAAAGACCACAGGCTCGCGGCCCACCAGAACATAGGGCGGGATGTCCTTGACCAGTTTGGAATTGGCGGCAATAAACGCGTGCGTGCCCACCTTGGTGAACTGGTGCGCCATGCTCTTTCCGCCGATGGTAACCCAGTCGGCCAGGTCTGTCTCGCCGGCCAGGCCGGAGTAGCTCACTACGATGCAGTGGTTACCCACGATGCAGTCGTGCGCGATGTGCGCGTAGCTCATGATGAGCGTGTCGCTGCCCACGCGCGTGACCAGGCGGCCGCTGGCGGCCGTACCGCGGTTGATGGTGGCGCATTCGCGGATATTCACGCGGTCGCCAATCTCCACCCAGCTTTCTTCGCCCTCATACTTGAGGTCCTGGGGGATGGCACCGACCACGGCGCCGGGGAAAACGGTGCAGTCCTTACCCATCTTCACGTTCTTGAGGATGGTGGCCCCGTTCATGATATGGCATCCGTCGCCTATTTCCACGTTGCCGTCGATAAAGGCGAAAGGTCCCACCTCCACGTTGTCGCCCAACTTGGCGTCGGGGCTCACTATCGCCATAGGATGAATCTTGTTCATAGTATCTTCTGTTATAGCAGGGCCATCAAGGCCTTGGCTGCTTGCGTGTTAATGAAATGCCCGGGCTTGAAGGCCGATACGCGGGCGTTGAGGTAACCTCCTGCCAGGCGGATGTCTCCCAGCAGGTCCAGCATCTTGTGCCGGCCGCATTCGTCGGGGAAGTGCAGGACGGGGTCTCCCATGTAGCCGTCGTCGGTGACCACCAGCGCGTTGCTCAGGTCTCCTCCCTTGATGAGGCCTCCCTTGAGCATGGGCTCAATCTCCCGGTAGAAGCAGAAGGTGCGGCAGGGGCCGATCTCCCGCGCATAGTCCGTGCTTTCGTCCCAACTCACGCTCTGCACGCCCAGCACCGGGGAGTTGAAGTCCACGGTAATCTGGGCCGATGGCTTATCGGCCGGCTCGATGCGCACCCAGGAACCGCTCTGCGGGTTGCGTACCTCGATGGCCAGGGGGATGTCGATGTACCTTCGCGGCACACCCTGATCCTGCAAGCCGTCCTTGAGGATGGCTTCCAGGTACAGCCGTGCGCTGCCGTCCAGGATGGGCACCTCCAGGTTGTCCAGCTGGATGAAGGCGTTGTCCACGCCCAGGCCGGTGAGCACGCTCATGATGTGCTCGATGGTCACGGCCTCGGCTTCTCCGCAGGCGATGGTGGTGCTGCGGGTGGTCTTGGTCACGTTCCTGGCCGATGCTTCGATGACCGGCTGCCCCGGGAGGTCCGTCCGCTGGAAGCGGATGCCGGTATCGGCCGCCGCAGGCATCACCGTCATGTGCGAGAAGGTGCCCGTGTGCAGGCCTTTGCCCTCGAAGGAATAGCTGGTCTTTAAAGTATGTTGGTTGACAGGCATTCGGTCTTATTCTTCGGCGGCCCGCTTGAAAATGGCGTAGGCCTTCATATACTGTTTTGCGTCGATGACGGGGGAGCCCACCAGCACCTGTCCTTCCTTGCGGATGTGGCCGATGACGCCGCCCTGGGCGCACACGGTGGTGTGGTCGGCAATCTTGAGGTGGCCGGCGACGCCCACCTGGCCCGCGAAGATGCAGTATTTGCCCACCTGCGTGGAACCGGCGATGCCGCACTGGGCGGCCATCACGGTATGGTCTCCGATGACCACGTTGTGCGCAATCATGCACAGGTTGTCAATCTTGACGCCGTTGCCGATGACGGTGCTCTCCATCTGGGCGCGGTCGATGGTGGTATTGGCGCCAATCTCCACATTGTTGCCGATAACCACGTTACCCAGGTGCTCGATCTTCTCCCAACTGCCGTCGGGCTGGGGAGCGTTGCCAAAGCCATCGGCCCCAATCACGGCGCCGCTGTGGATGATGACGTTGTCCCCGATGACCATCCCGGGATAGATGCGCACGCCGGGATACAGGATGCAGTTCTTGCCGATTTTGCAGTCGTCGCCGATGTACACGTGCTCGTAGATGGAGGTGTTGTCTCCAATTTCGGCATGATGTCCCACGAAGGAATAGGCGCCCACGTACACCCGCTTGCCGAACTTGGTGCTCAGGAACCAGCGGGCCCGCAGGCTGCGGTGACGGCGTGCCTTCTTTTTCTTGTCGGACACATACTTGAGCAACTGGGCAATGGACGTGTAGGAATTCTCCACGCGCACCATGGTGGCCTTCACAGGCTGCTTGGGCTGGAAGTCCTTGTTCACGATGAGGATGGAAGCCTCGCTGGTGTAAACGTAGTCCTCGTACTTGGGATTGGCGAAGAACGCCAGCGTGCCGGGTTTGCCATGTTCGATCTTGGCAAACTTGGTAGCCGTTGCGTTCTCGTCACCCTCTACGGTGCCGTTCAGCAGCTGGGCCAGGAATTTGGCTGAAAGTTCGAATGTCATTCTGAACGAAGTGAAGAATCTTTTAGATCAGCGGTTCGGCGGTCATGGCGGCGGGCTGCGGGATGCCCATCAGCTTGAGGATGGTGGGGGCCACGTTGCACAGGGCACCGTCCTTCACCGTCTTCACGGCATCACCGGCGTTGATCACCACAAACTGAACGGTGTTCAGGGAGTGGGCGGTGTTGGGGCTGCCGTCGGGGTTCACGGCGAAGTCTGCGTTGCCGTGGTCGGCGGTGAGGAGCACCACATAGTCCTGGGCGATGGCTTCCTCCACTACCTTGCCCACCAGCTTGTCGATGCAGGTGACGGCCTGGGTGATGGAGTTGTAGATACCGGTGTGACCCACCATGTCGCCGTTGGCGAAGTTCAGGATGATCATATCCTGCTTGCCGGTGCGAATCTGGTCAATGAGTTTTTCGGCTACCTCGGGGGCGCTCATCTGCGGCAGGAGGTCGTAGGTGGGCACCTTGGGGCTGTTCACCAGGATGCGGTCCTCGTTCTCGAACACGGTCTCGCGGCCGCCGTTGAAGAAGAACGTTACGTGGGCGTATTTCTCAGTCTCTGCAATGCGCAGCTGGCGCTTGCCGGCCTTGGAAACGGTCTCTCCCAGGGTGTCCTGCACCAGTTCCTTGTCAAAGAGGATGTGCACGCCCTTGAACGAAGCGTCGTAGGGAGTGAGGCAGCAGTAGTACAGGGGAATGGTGTGCATCCCTTCCTCCGGCATGTCCTGCTGGGTGAGGACGGCGGTGAGTTCACGGGCGCGGTCGTTGCGGAAGTTGTAGAAGATGATGGCGTCGCCTTCCTCTACGGTTGCCACGGGCTTGCCGTTCTCCGTAACCACGATGGGTTTGATGAATTCGTCGGTGACGTCGGCGTCATAGCTGGCCTGGATGCCTTCCTGGGCCGATGCAAAGGCGTTGCCCTTGCCTTCCACCAGCAGGTCGTAGGCCTCCTTCACGCGGGCCCAGCGCTTGTCGCGGTCCATGGCATAGAAGCGGCCGCAAACAGAGGCTACCTTGCCGGTGGTCTGGGCCATCTTCTCTTCCAGCTCCTTCACGAAGCCCAGTCCGCTGCGGGGGTCGGTGTCACGGCCGTCCATGAAAGCGTGGACATAAACCTTGTCCAGACCTTCTTCCTTGGCCACACGCAGGAATTCATACACGTGGTCCAGGGAGCTGTGCACGCCGCCGTGGGAGGTGAGGCCCATCAGGTGCAGCTTCTTGCCGCTCTTTTTCACATAGTCGTAAGCTGCCTTGATTTCCGGGTTCTCCAGCAGCTTGTGCTTCCGGCAGGCGATATTGATCTTCACCAGGTCCTGATAAACCACACGTCCTGCACCCAGGTTCATGTGGCCCACTTCCGAGTTGCCCATCTGGCCGTCCGGAAGACCCACATACTCACCGCAGGCCTGCAGGTGACCGTAGGGATACTTTGCACGAAGGGCGTCGATGTTGGGCGTGCCCATGGTCCAGATAGCGTTGGAATAGTCGTGGCGACCTTCGCCCCAACCGTCCAGGATCATCAGTAAAACTTTTCTTTCCATATGTTATGCTTTTTGTATCAAAAAATAACAGGCTGCACTATAGGCAGCCTGCAAAGTTACAAATTTTTTGTGGAAATCCGAAGGATTTGGCGGGTGGATTTTGTGACCCGGACACTGTGGTCGATGCAGTGTCCCACCACAGCCAGCACGTGATGCGGATCCCGCGCGCTCTTCAGCAGCGGCACGAACGGCTTCTCATCGGCCGGAATATGATGGTCCGTAAACCAGTCCTGCATCTTCTTCTTCCCCGGTGCACCTAACGGCCTGATCCAGTCTCCCGTCTCCCATCTTCCTTCCGCCCACTCTCCAGCCTTCTCCTTATCCAAAACCAGCATCCCCTCCGGCTGCTTCACATCCTTCGTTCCGTCCCATTCTTCTTCGGTAATGGTATACTCCTGGACCTGGTCCACCGCACCCTGGACCTGGTCCACCCCTTGTTTGGACCTGGTCCACCCCACATTTGGACTTGGTCCATTTTTACCCACTGGACCTGGTCCACCACTTGTGCCTCCCAGGCCCGTAGAAGCCATACTTGCTGGACCTGGTCCAGCACCTAAAATCGGACCTGGTCCAGCACCTAAAATCGGACCTGGTCCACCCCCCCCCTGGACCTGGTCCACCGCACTCTGGACCTGGTCCAGCGCCACTCCGGCAGTCATCTCTTCGGAGAACCGTTCCATATCCCGGTTCAGGGTTTGGATGAAGGAGGGGTTGATTTTGGCAAAGATGGGGAAGACCAAGTTGCGGATCTTGTTGCGTTTGTAGTCGTTGAGGGCGTTGGTGCTGTCGTCGCGCCAGGAGAGGCCCTGGTCGGCGGCGAAGGCTTCGATATCGGCCCGGGTCATGCCCAGGAGGGGCCGCAGGAGGGGGATGTCGCCGAAATCGGGATCCGGGAGGAAGCCGGACGGTTTCATGCCCGTGATGCCGCGGAGGCCGGTGCCCCGGAGCAGGTTCAGCAGCAGGGTTTCGGCGTTGTCGTTGGCGTTGTGCGCAACGGCCACGGCTTCGTAACCGTGTTCCCGGCAAAGTTCCCCGAACCAGTGGTAGCGCAGGCGCCGGGCGGCCATCTCTACGGAGATGCCTTCGGCGGTGGCAAACGCCTGTGTATCAAAGCGTTTTACGTGAAGCGGAATGCCGTTCAAAGAGCACCAGGCGCGCACGAAGGCTTCATCGGCGTCGCTCTCTTCGCCGCGTAGGCCGAAGTTGCAGTGTGCAACGGCAAAAGGCCCGCCTTCCAGACGGACCTTTTGGGCCAGGCACATGGAATCGATGCCTCCGCTGACGGCAACGAGAAGCATCCCTTTAGTCTTTCTTGGTGGTGAGGGAGTAGGTGAAACCCACCTCGAGGAATTCTTTGAACTGGACGCCCTTGCCGTCGGCCCGGTTGGGATTGACCTGCACCCGGGGGTCGTAAATCAGATACGTACTCAAGTTGATGGCGAAAAAGCGCGCTACCTTCCAGGTAATCTTGTTGTCCCAGGTGACACGGGGCTCCACCTTGGGAGTGAGGTAATTGTAAAACAGCGTGACCTGGGTGGTGTAGGAGAAATTGTTGTTGATTACCCAGCCCATATCCAGTTTGATCTGCGTACCGAATTCCAGGCGGTGACTGCGGTATTCGGTGGTGCTGCCTTCCAGCAGGTCCATACCATAAGTCTTGCGGAGCTCGGGGATGGACACCACGACAAAGCCGCCGGACAGGGGAGCCACGTTCAGGGAGAACCAGGGGGCCGGGGTCCACAGGGCACCGATACCCAGATTGAGGTAAGCGGGGGCGAAGAAGCCGGATTTCAGTACGCGGGCTCCCAGCCAGTCCTGCACGGACGGTTCAATCACGTTGCCGTCGGCGTCGGTGGTCGTAGCCGGGGTCTTGTAGTCGTAGTTGTTGTGGAACTGGGTGCGGAAGTCCAGGCTGGCGGAATAGGCCAGGTTTTTGAGGCCGGATTGATAGCCCCACTTGGACTCGAAGTAGATGCGGTCCTTGTTCTTCTGGAGGATGGGTTTATCGGCGCTGTACAGGAAACCGTAATCCATCACCAGATGGGTGACGCCGGTAATTTTGTCGCGGTTGAAATCCAACCGTCCGTCAATGTTGCCGGACAGCGAATAGTTGTTGTAACCGCCGGCGGCCCATTGGCTCAGGTAGGTTTGGCCGAAGTTGATGTTGGTGACCAGGGCGGCCGTCCAGTACTTGGGCATGGCCACCTGTTCGGGCACGTCTTCGGCCGATTCCAGCGCGATGGCTGCCTCTTCCACGGCAGCCTGGGTGGTGTTGTTCTGCGCCTGGGCCGTGATGGCGGCCAGGGACAGGCTTGTCAGGGCAATGGAGAGAAAAAGTTTTTTCATATGTCAGTTAGTAAGAACGGGCAAACAGCACACGCTGGTGCGAAGGCTTGCCGGTGTAGATGCACTTGCCTTCTTCCATGCACACGGCGCTGTCCACGGGGATGCAGCGGATGGTAGCCTTGGTTTCCTCCTGGATCTTGGCCTCGGTTTCGGCGGTGCCGTCCCAGTGGCACAGCAGGAAGCCGCCCTTCTCGATCTCTTCCTTGAATTCCTCCCAGGTGTCCACCTTGCGGATGGAAGCGTCGCGGAAGGCCAGCGCCTTGTTGTAGATGTTCTTCTGGATGTCGTCCAGCAGGCCGATGATGCGGTCCTCCAGGCCTTCCAGGGGTTCGGAAATCTTCTCCAGGGTGTCACGACGGGCCACCTCCACGGTGCCGTTCTGCAGATCGCGGGGACCCATGGCCAGACGCACGGGAACGCCCTTGAGCTCCCATTCGGCAAACTTGAAGCCGGGGCGCAGGGTGTCGCGGTCGTCGATC
>JAEEGF011003432.1_pt1 | contig 10759 bp, 12 predicted proteins | sample 9134171 | NCBI WGS metagenome assembly JAEEGF01 (sample SAMN16246542, study PRJNA631951) | gut metagenome | biome: gut microbiome; feature: rumen; material: AP-attached | host: Bos | place: Iran: Karaj | collected 2018-10 | reverse complement strand
CGTGTATGGAAGAGACAATAAGCACAAGGCAATTGGCTTTAAAAACCATCGAGAATATCGGGAGCAAGCCAGAATACACTGAAGAGGGACGGATTCAATTTGAGTATCAGGGAGTTATATTCCTGATGGAGGCAGTCAATGACTGTATGTTTGTGAATCTGATATGGCCATGGTGTCATAACTTCTCAAAATTCGACATTGACGAGTTCGCAAGGGTTCGCCAGGTGGTGAATGACATAAATATGCGGGGCACTTTGTCTGTGTTTTATGGTATTACTGATTCTGATGACGTGGCTGTGCACATTAAGAAACACTTCTTGTTTGTGCAACAGATACCTGATTTGGAAGGCTATTTGAAACTGACGTTGGATAGCTTCTTCAGAACAGCCAGAACATTGGACATTGAAGTCGAGAAATGCAGATTGCAGGAGTGTGAACGATAACAATGAGTTTTAATAAAGCTGATTATTATGGATAAGGATTTTAAAAAAGAGATTGCAGAGATTGTGTGTCAGGCGTGGAATGAGCTTGATGCATCATTGTTTAAGTCTATCTTAAGCGAGGATTTTGAGTATATTTCCGTCTGGGTTATAGAAACTATGAAGGGCAAAGACCGCTACATGGATTATATCACAGGAAAGTTCGAGTCTATCAAGAAGGGAAACAATCCCGTTACTGCAGAAGTTATCTATCAGGAAGTAATAGACAAGCATGTTGTTGTTCTGAATCAAGGTGGCAATTTGGCAGCACTCGAACCAACAATACAGGATAATATGCTAAAGAGCTTGTGGATGCGTCCTATAGAAATGACGCTTCCCGCTGTTTTCACATCCAAGAAACCAATTTCTACTAAAGAACTAAAGGAGGAAAAACAAGAAACGGAATACGGAAGGTTTTCAAGGCTATTCCTTGAAGCTCTGATGTCGAAGGATTTCTCAAAAGTAGAAGAGCTATTGGCTGAAGATGTGATCCATATTCTTTATGACAACAAAGAGATTTCAGGAAAAGTAGATGTGATTTCATACTGGGAAGATTGGCTTGAAAGATGGAACGAGCCTAATGATAATACATGCTACAGAGTTAAATACTGTAAGTATTATGATAGAGAAGTATTAAGTATAGAGCCAAGAGGGAAGAGGGTCTTATACCAAATAGCTAGGTTCGAAGACGGGAAGGCCAAGCAGATTATTCTTTGTCCCAATCCACTACAGGATCCCATGATTAGATATTGGGACTTGGATCATTCTCCTCTTTTGTTCAGGGATTTGTCTGTTATGCCTCATAGAATGGGTAAAGACCTTGAGCCACGCCCATACCGAATGCCCTGCATGCGCTGTGGATGCAAATCAGAAAAGCTTCAATGGTATGAATATAAACATGATGCCGGACCACTAGGATATTCTGGTGAATTATCTGTTTGTGGCAATTGTATGGAGGCTGTAGAGTTTTTGCCAACTATATTGATGAGATACAAATAAATGGATTTTAAGGTGCCAAAACACAACACACCTGCTGCTACTCTCATTAGAAATTATCAGAATAGGAAGAGTGGAAAGGTAACTGTATCTCGTCGTGAGATTCAGCAGCGCTTTAACGGCATGGAATGGCGGCACCAGAAAAAGATTCTTCTTGCATTTATTAATGCCAGCGCATCTGATCGTGAATGGGCAAGCCGAAAAATGTTTGCTTTTTGGGATAACAGTTTTATCCCTGTTGTAAGGACTTTATGGGAACAATATCATGAAATCTCTCTTTCATGGTTAATCCTTAGATACTTTCCCAAAGAATATCTTAAGGATAATATGGACAGTTTAAGCAAGGGGAGAAACTACTATTACCTTTGCCAACGTCTCATAGACGAAGAAGATTTTTGTGTTGATAAAAAACGCCTTTATGAATCTGATATGATTCAATTATTCAAAATAATGAAGACACCTGTTTCTGATGATGCCATCATAGAGGTTTTCTTTTCAATGGTCGCAAAAATTTGTAAGGGGGTATATAAATCTTCCCATATGTATAACTGGGACATAGATGACGATGGTCATAGTGAATTGTCGATCTTGAGTAATCGTAAAGTGAGTAATATCTTGTTTGACATTGAATATGGACTTGGCAGAAGAACGCTTGCTGACAGAATACGTACGTGGAGTTCAAAAGTTATGCAAGAGGCCAAAGAGAGTGATCAATATAGAATGATTTTGCAAATGAACTCACAAGGTCACAATTCTCAACATGAATACCTTTCTTTGATAAAAAAATACTATTTAAAGCATCTATATTTAGATGAAACAGGCGTTGAAGAGGCAGACTTTGAACTACAATCCTCTCAAATGTATGGGAAGAAAATTGATTTGACGACGCTTCATTCTATTCTCTATAATATGCAAATGGCAAATCCTGCTATTTACAAACTGATGAACTCCTTTTCTTTAGAAATTGTCGTGCCATTACCATTCTAAATATTGAGTATGAAGAAGGAACATGTTATATGGGGCTGTACGGGTATAGGCTGCTTGTCAATAATAGCAACCTGTTTGATTGTGTTATTGTATTTCTGGGCCATTGCTGATGCTTTTGATTACCTATCTAAGCCAGAAAACAGAAGAACCTTTTACGATAGTCCTTTCAAGATCGAAAAGGCAATTGGAATCAGGCTTCCTGATTTTTCCATTAAAGAATATAGACCGCAAGACACTTTGCACTTTACCGGTGATTTCGCAGACACCCTCATCATAGAGTTTCATGAGAAATTACCAGAAGATCTATTTCGCAACTTTGAATTGAAATCAGGTACTATAGGGAAAACGACACAGGAGGATTTTCTACGGCCAAATTTATCCGTTGACGGTGTGGGACTTCGTTATAGTAATCCATACGTCGGCGGTCATGAAGAGTTTATAGATATCACTTTGTGGAGAGACTCCTTAAATGGTGTAATTGTATATGGTAAATGGTAGAATGAAATTAATAAATAAGAAAAACCCAAAAAGAATGTTTATATTACTCCTTGTTATCTTGATTCTTGTAGGATTAAAGGTTGTTTGGGTGTTGTGCTCTACGAGTAGGCACGGCTCTTTCAGTGCGGAAAGGAAAGAAATAATCCGTCGTGCGAACTATCTCACTTCAATGGTCTGCACTACTCCACTGGACTTACTCAACGAAATGCCAAGTGGTATTGGTGAGCAATTCCAAGGTGAATGGGCATTATACACATGTTCCATGACATCGGCTGCATTGGCAAATATTGCTATTCTTTACCCTCAGAATAAGGAACTATCCATCAAGTTCATTGGTCAGATTATCGACATAGCCATGTCTGAGGAGATACGGGAATACGACAGGCTACGCTGGAGGGAAGATCCGATGGATGGCATCTATGGTAATCTGAGCCACATCTCATATTTTAGCCATTTAGCATGGATGATTAGTAGATATAAGCAGATTGGTGGTGATGGAAAATATGATGGACTATATCATTCGCTGTGTAAGGCTATGAATCGCAGGATTCGACAGAGTAAGTCATTGAATTTGCCAACATATCCAGGCGAATACATTTACATACCTGACATGCTGGTTGCAATAGTGGCATTGGCCAATTACTCCAGTCAGTACGAAGGTAAGTACTCTACTACTGTGGATATGTGGGTGGAAAGAGCCAAGAAGGAGTGGATTGACAAGGAAACGGGGTTAGTTGCGTCTTTTCTGGAAGTTTACAATGACAGCGTTCAGATAGCATTGCCTGTGAAAGGATCGTATTCTGCCTTGAATTGTTACTATCTGTCATTGGTGGATCCAGAGTTCGCAAAGGAGCAATATGATTGTCTGATGAAGAACTATAAACAAGGATTCCCATTTGCTGGCATAAAGGAGTACCACGACAGGACTTGTCTGTTTGGTATGGATATTGATGCAGGCCCTATTATCTTCAATATTAGTCCGTCTGGAACAGCGTTTACCATTGGATGTGCAACAAGTCTTGATGATATGGAGTTCAGAAACCGTCTGCTTAAAACAGCAGAAATTGGAGGCAGTACGGTAACTTGGTTTGGTAAGAGCCATTATCTGTTGGCCGACCTGGCACTGGTCGGGGAAGCCATAGTTCTTGCCATGAGGACTTCTTCACCACAAACCCGAATGTATAACAAATAAAGAAGTGAAATAATGAAAAAGTTTATCGTAGGCTTTATTGCCATTATTATTGCAGGTATCATTGTTGTCTCTTTTCCATTTTCAAAAGATGAAAAGGATGAGCAAATTCCCAAAGACAGTATAGGAAAAGATACTCTTGATGATTCTGATTACTTCTGTATAGAAACGTTGTCTGACAAGGACATATACTTCCATGGGCCAGCTGTATGTTTAACCTATGCATCACAAGAAACGAGGAAACTATACGATGATATGGTAAAATTGGCAAATGGCTATGCCATCTTAAGAGCTGCATATTGTGATGCAGAGTTGTGGTTTCGGTTTGGCATGATTGTTAATGACTCCATCCGCAAAATCGAAATATGGCCGGCATGGGATGATAAAATGCAGGCTGATGCGAAGAAATATGTTAATACGCTTGTTGACATCTTACCAAGAGATACAGCTCTGTGGAACCAGTCCGATTCCGTTTTATGGGATAAGGTTTGGAGAGCCTACACGACTTACGCAGATAAGCTATCGAAACGGTTTGCCTTAAATCACTATGGAAAAATCACAGAGAAGGACGTTGCCCGATATATGGACATTGAGCAGTTTATTCCCAACTATGACTCTATCTTTAGCTTGCGTTATAAACAATCTGAAGAAAACGAAAAGTATCTATTGCTAATGGCAGAACAGACTCCAAATTTTGATAGGGAATGTTTATACACAGTCGAATATGCCCATCAAAGACGACACGAAGAGCCGCATAAGGCCATACCAATGTTGGAAAAACTCATGGAGTCTGGCAAATACTCACGTTATCTGCATGAGGTTTGGCGAACTTGGCGTTGTCTTAAACAAATAGCCCTAAGTCCATCACGTGACGGCATGATTCTTAATCTGGAGTATAACGAGATGCGATATCAATGTCTTAGAACTATCCTTAGACAGATAATGAGAAACCCCAAAGACATCTATGCGATTAATGATTTCTGTTTCCTAGCCACATACGATAACATAACCAGATACAGTGAGTTTATGTTTGGAAATTCTGCACCACTCGAACACATGATGCTGTTTCCTGAGATACTTGAAGATGAGTGATAAGATTCTGTGTATGACATTTTGGAAAGCATCCTGATAGTAACGAAATCCTATCAGGATGCGTAGGATGTGCTTAATCCACTTCAAAGAACGAACCTGTGGGCATGACTGCATCCTCGGCGACACAACAGTTGTAGCGTTCGCGGCTGCGGCGTTCGCGGGCAAACATGGCCTTGGTGCCTTCCTCGTCCTGCTGGAACTCCATGTGTTCCTCGATGGCAAAAGAATGGGCCATCGTCTCGACATCGAGGTTGTCGGTGCCGATGAGCGTAAAGGTCCAGTTCTGCTTCTTCAGTTTCTCAATCATCGTGCGAACCATCTTCAGCGTCCATTCCTCAGAGCTGTTCTCCTCGCCGTCTGTGATAATGGTGACAAGTACGTGGTCGCCATCTTCTACCTGAGCGTTAACCTTGGCGATACCCTTGCCGATGGCATCGTAGAGGGGTGTGCCGCCACCGGGGTTGTAAGCTTTCCAATCGAGGTTCTTGGTGCGCGAGGCAGGGGCGTTGTCGTAGTGCCAAGTGGTGTGGCCGCTATCGAAGGTGAGAAGGGTGATGCGCTGCTCCTGGTCGGGGTACTTCTTCTGCATTTGGCGAACGGTCCGGAGGGTCTCGTTCATACCGACGAAGGCCTGCTTGCGGATGACGTACATCGAACCGCTCTCATCGACGATAATCAGGTTGTGGACACACTTTGTTTCTTTCTTGTTCTGCTGCTTGGGCATGGGATCATTCTTTTTCATAATTGTAACATTTTAAATGGTGAATACTTCTATTTCGAGCTCGTTTTATCTATTTGAAGATGGTTTTCGGAAAAAATTAAGCTAATGCGGCAAAAATTTCGTATCTTTGCGAAAAATTTATGCCCATGTATTATCAACGACTGTCAGACGACGAGATTATTGAGGGTTTCCGTGAGGGGGATAGCGTCATTATCCGTGAGTACTTCTACGGGTATTGCGAGGCGGGCTATAGGCTTTTCGACCAGCGGTATCAGTTGAGCGGAAAGCAGAACCTGGACTTTATGTCGCTGGCTCACCAGTATGCCATCTACCTGATGGAGCACAACTGGAAGCCTTTGGAGGATCACTCGCCGGAGGTCAGTCTGAAGACGTGGCTGATTGGTGGGTTCCGCTATGTGGTGCTCGATGCACTGAAATGGTATCACAGGGAGTACGGCAGCATCACCTTTGAGGACTATCTGCAGTCGTTCGACATGAAAGGCGACAACCTGCGCCTGCAATTCAACCGCATCGTGGAGGATATCTGTGACCATGCGCCCATGAGCCGTGAAGACAGACTAATTATCACGATGATGCTGATTCGTGGATTTAAGGGGAAGGAGGTTGCTGCGCAGTATGGCATCACCCCGTCGGCAGTATCTCAGCGGTACAAGAAACTGAAGGATGATATTATCGTGCCATACTTCCGTAAGAACTTCGATATGGACTTGGATATGCCGGAGGTGATGGATGAGCGTGCTATCGTCATGAGCGAGGCTATGATGGAGGAAGCTCCGATGGGCATGCCTGCACCTATGGCTTACGAGGATATGAGAATGAGCAAAACAGAACCAGATATGGAACAGAAGAGGACTACACCAGAGTTTATTACAGAGCTGCAGCCAAACGAGATCTTCGTCTTTGGCAGCAACCTGAAGGGTATGCACGGCGGTGGTGCGGCCTACATCGCCTACCGCAAGTTTGGAGCCATCATGGGTCAGGGCGTGGGTCTGCAAGGCCAGAGCTATGCCATCCCAACGATGCAGGGCGGTGTGGAAACTATCAAACCCTACGCGGATGAGTTTATCCAGTTTGCCAAGGAGAACAAGAACCTGACATTCCTCGTGACTCGCATCGGCTGTGGCATAGCTGGCTTTACCGACAACGAAATCTCTCCGCTGTTCGAGAAGGCTCACGACGTAGAGAATATTGTATTGCCTCCAAATTGGTAAGACAAACAAAATGGATTCCTCGATTCTTAGACAGAACGGATTTGAAGGCTTCGTGTCAATAGCAAGCCTTAAAGCAAATCCATATCAGATACCACAAAAGCAGGGTGTCTATGTAGTTCTGTTCCCTTTTGATAAAGAGCCGGATTTCCTCCAAACAGGTACAGGTGGCTTTTTCAAGGACAAGAATCCGAATGTGTCTATCTCTGAATTAGAATCGAAATGGGTTAGTGGAACCGATATAATATATATAGGTAAGGCAGGAGGTTCTTCTTCTAAGGCAACGCTTCAATCCCGACTAATCCAATACCTGAAGTTTGGCATGGGTATGAAGATTGGTCATTGGGGTGGCAGGTATATATGGCAACTGGCCAATTCTGACAGTCTGCTAGTCTGTTGGAAACCTACCAAACAAGATGCTCGCGATGTCGAAAGCGAAATGATAGAGCAGTTCAAACGAGAACATAACGGTTGCAGGCCATTCGCAAATCTAAAGGATTGACTATGTGGTATCGAGATAAGACTTTCTGGAGAAATCTGCTGATTACTGTTGTAATCTTAGGCGCCATGTATACGTGTACCGCCTATTTTGCTATACAAGATCGTGAGCGGCACAAGCAAGGTGAAGAGGTGTATGGCAGAATGCGCCGTGCCGTTGATAGCGTGAGACACCAACCTTTGAACATAAGCAATGTAAACAGTCTTGGAAAATTCGTCGGTAAAGACGATGGCGAAGATAATGACTCTTATGATGACCCAGACTTCGATGATTTGGTGCCAGGCGAAGAACATGATGAAGAATTTGTAGACCGCTCGAAGGGCGATCCAGAACTTTATAAATGAGATTATGTTAGGAGCAATAATTGGTGATATAGTAGGCAGTCGTTGGGAGTTCAATCCGACCAATGACTATGATTTTGAGTGGTTGTCGGGCGAGAACGGCTTTACAGACGATACAATTTGTACGGTAGCAGTCGCTGATGCACTTTTGAAAGGTAAGGACTTTGGTGAGAGCATTCATGAATGGTGTAACCGCTATCCTCATCCGATGGGTGGTTATGGTGGGAGATTTGCCCAGTGGGTTCGCAGTGATAATCCCCAGCCCTATAACTCTTTTGGTAATGGATCAGCAATGAGAGTAAGTCCTGTGGCATGGGCAGCCAATGATTTGGAGTTCAAGTATCTTTTGAAGATGGCAGAAGAGACTGCAGCATGCTCACATAACCACCCAGAAGGAATAAAAGGTGCGCAGACTGTAGCGTTGGCTATTCAATATGGTATTGAACTGCCTTGCTATCATCCCAATTTCACGCAAGAGCATGTGAAGGAGCTGGTTGAGTCATGTGCTAAATATGCGGGATATGACATCAATATCAAAAAAGAGGATGTCATTAATCGATTTGATGAAACATGTCAAGGTACGATTCCTGTTGCTCTATGGATTATAGGGAATAGCACTTCTTTCGAAGATGCGGTTCGCAAAGCTGTTAGTTTGGGAGCAGATGCTGATACGCTCGGAGCAATTGTAGGTAGCATTGCTGAAGCTATATGGGGAATACCCAAGGAAATGCAGCTGGAGATTATGAATTACCTCCCATCCGATATGAAAAGGGTTGTGCTCCAGTTCTACAGACGATATATCAAAGATAGCTTTCTTGTTGCTGGTTATGGTGATGAGGGAGCAGCAATAGATATGATGCCGGAGGATTAAATAATAATTGGATATGACTCGACAACATATAGTATTTCTGACTGGTGCGGGCGTTAGTGCTGAAAGCGGATTGAGTACATTCCGTGGCAAGGATGGTATGTGGACTAACGAAGAGTGGGTTCACTTGGCAAGTACGGATGCACTCTATAATGAAACGCAAAAGTGTCTCGACTTCTATAATTGGAGGCGAAAGCAACTGTCAGAAGTTGAACCGAATGAGGCTCACAAGATGATTGCAGAGCTGGAGAAAGAGCATGAGGTGACGGTTATCACGCAGAATGTCGATGCGCCCGTCTACAACATGATGGGTCAGCGCGTGGATAAGTCGCAGAAAGGCCTTGTTATCTACAAGGGTAAAAAATATGTCAACAAATAATCTTTTTAGTCTATAAAACGGTAATAAGATTCTTATACATGAACTATAATATAGGAAAGAAACTGCTGTCAGAGAGATTCTAGCTGACATGGGCAGGAGAAGAGATGAGTTGGACTGTCCGCATGACACTGAAGATGCGGGATGTCGTTAATGGTAATCTGTTGCGTCAGGCTGTGGAGTTGGCGCGTCAGCGATACCCATACTATCAAGTGAAGCTTGGCATAAGGAAAGATGATGCCGGCACAGAATATTTTGTGTATGAAGACAACAGCGAGCCATGGGTGGTCAGCGAAGGTGAAAAGCCTGTGCGACTGATTGGCCCTGAGTCGAACTACCATCTGCTGGCGTTCTGTTATTGGGAAGACTGCATCGCCATCGATTTCTTCCACTGTCTGACGGACGGCACAGGAGCGTATAACATCCTACGCACACTGCTCTATGAGTATTGTAGCCGCCGATATGATGCGGCTCTGAGTCGGGCGAACGTCCGCATAGCAGGTGACACGATTAGTCCTGCTGAATGGGAAGACCCTGCCGCCCAGCCAACCCCCGACAACCTGCACCCGTTCCCAGTGCCAGAACGCAAACGGTGTATCAATCTGACCACACAGGCAAAGACGGCGGTAAACGAGGCTGTGGAGACCGTCAACATCCTTGTCGAGGAGGAAGAAATGATGAAGTATGTTTCTTCAGGTGACACGTCGCCTGCCACTCTTGTGTCGCTGCTGCTTACCCGTGCCATTGCCCGTCTGCATCCAGACGTAGCAGAAGGTGTGCCGATGGTGGCACTGGCCATTAACCAGCGTCCCGCCCTGGGCTGTCCGCAGGCTGGCCAGACAATGGCAGGATCGCTCCGTCTGACCCTGAACGACGAGATGCGCGGTATGGATCTTGAATTGCAGCAGACGATATTCCGAGGCATGGTGGCCTTGCAGTCAAACGAAGATAACGTCATTGAGGGGTTCTGGCAGACGCAGAACACACAAGATATGTTCGAGAAGGTGCCCACTCTTGAGGGTCGCCATCAGGCGATGGCCAAAGCCTTCATTGTAGCGTTGTCGGCTGCTTCAGCCTGTGTCAGCTATGTCGGCAAAGCTAACCTGGGTGCTGCAGAACAATACGTCAGCGAGATGTACACAGAGGCCGATACACCGTATGCCCTTACCGTCGAGATGAGTGCAGTGAACGGCACGTTCTGTATCAGTCTGATGCAGCGGTTCGCGGATGATACTTATCTTGATGCTTTCCTCGACAAGCTTCGCCAGATAGGCATCAGCTATCGCATTGCCACACGCCATCCGACGACGGTGGCACACATAGCCGACTATCGGAAAAATATAGCAGAAACATGCGCGATTTAACTAATTTAGCATAAAAGAGACGTTCATTTGATTGCTGGAGAGTGAAATATGGAGAATTTATCGTAATTTTGTAGCAAAACAAATAGTAATAACAAAAACAGCACGACTATGATTAAGATG
>JAEEGF010809702.1_pt1 | contig 10760 bp, 11 predicted proteins | sample 9134171 | NCBI WGS metagenome assembly JAEEGF01 (sample SAMN16246542, study PRJNA631951) | gut metagenome | biome: gut microbiome; feature: rumen; material: AP-attached | host: Bos | place: Iran: Karaj | collected 2018-10 | reverse complement strand
AAGATCCTTCTCAAGGCCTACGAGAACAGAGAGTCCGCCTGGCCGGAGAGAAAGATGAAGTACCGCGGCATCGTGTGGTCCTGCCCGGCTCACTACTATGCCAACTTCTCCAACTGGCTTGCCAACTGCTGGGGCATCAACATCCTGGTAGAGATGGAGTCGCTGAACTACACCAAGCATCTGGAGACCGAGGACAAGGAAGAAGCGCTGCGTGACCTCGCACGTCTGTATGAACGCATGGTCATGCGCCGTCACACCAACGGCGGTTATCAGAACGTTGTTGACGAATGCTGGCGGCAGGTGGAAGCCTGGAACGCACCGCTGGTCATCATGTATCAGAACGTTGCCTGCAAGAACATGGCTACCGTTCAGGGCCTGCTGGATGAGCAGGGCCGTCAGCGCGGCTACGACCTGATCTGGGTCGAGCATGACCTGATGGATCCGCGTACCGTTTCCCGCCGCACCATGCGCGACAAGGTCAACGAGTACATGCGCACGGTAAAACGTGCTGAACCGGTCGACCCGTCGCTCGTGGAATTCGAAGACGAAGTCTGCATGTAAGGCGGACCGGCACCAACCATATCAAACATTAATATCTACGAAGGAGAAATAATATAGACATGAAATATTTTGGCGGATGCGACGTAGGATCTACCTACACGAAAGCAGTCATTTTGGACGAGAACGGCAAGATGGTAGCCGATACCACGATCAAGAGCAAGATCAATTCCGAGCAGAGCGCGATCGCGGCGATGGACGAAGTTCTGAAGCAGGTCGGGCTGAAGAGCAGCAAGGAGCTGGAGTACCTGATCGGCACGGGATACGGCCGCAACAAGGTTCCGTTTGCTGACGAGAACATCAGCGAGATCTCCTGCCACGCGATGGGCGTGCACGTGACGGATCCGACGGTCAAGGCGATCATCGACATCGGCGGCCAGGACGTCAAGGGCATCAGTATCGACACCGACGGCACGGTGAAGAACTTCGCGATGAACGACAAGTGCGCAGCCGGCACGGGCCGCTTCTTTGAAGCGATGGCGCGTTCCTTTGAGCTGAGCCTTCCCGAGTTCTCGAAGCTGTCGCTGACGGCGAAGAACGTGATCCCCATCACGGCGCAGTGCACGGTATTTGCGGAGTCCGAGGTCATCACGCTGGTAGGCGAAGGCAAGGCGACGGACGAGATCGCAGCCGGCATTGAGATGGCGGTAGCGAAGCGCTGCTTCGTCATGGCGAAGAAAGCGGGCGCGACGGACAGCATCACGCTGACGGGCGGCTGCGCGAAGAACGACGGACTGAAGGAAGCGATCGAGCATGTGCTGAAGCTGAAGGTCATCAACCTGAAGACCGACCCGCAGCTGATGGGTGCACTGGGCGCTGCCGAGTATGCACGCCAGAAGGGTCTCGCTAAGAAGTAAGAAAGGAAGAACGATATGGCAAAATTAGCAAAAGCGCTTCTGAAGCTTTTGAAGGTCCTTGGCATTGTCGTTGCCGTTCTGTTCGTGGTCTATTTCTGGAACCTGGACCAGAAGGTCCTCGGCTGGGCGTATAAGCAGGTCAATGTGATGTTTGACCGGAAGAAAGTAAATCAGGTGTTCTAGTTACAGCATATGGAACTCTTTAACGCGCTCATTCAGGATACGCAGGGCTTTCTGACCGGTACGCCGACACGATCCTGGGACTATGCGGAAAGAGACTGCTGGACCGATCTTGGCTCCAGCGAGCTCGTCCTGCAGAAAGATGCCGCCTATGAGCTCGGCGCTTCGGGAAAAGGATCGGCAAACTACGTCCTCTTCACATCCAACGCCGATTATGTCAGCAAAGATCAGACGCTCCTCTACGGACCGGATCTGAAAGACATTCACGGGGATGTGGACTTCGCGCGTATCGTTCTCCTGCGGGTGGGCATCCTTGATGAAGACACGGAGGTTGTCTACCGTACGCTGAAAGATATCGAGTTTGCCAAGTATCACGTGTATCCGGAAGGCTACATGGTCCGCATGTCGCCGGAAAGCTACCGTGAACAGGTCAGAGTTTCGCGGCAGGCCGTAAAGAAAGGCATCAGCTTCCGGAATATCGGCGCAAGCTATATCAAAGCGTATAAGAAAGATGAAAATGTCCTGAATGCGACGGTGATCTTTCTGACCGCGCCCGGAATGAACTATACTGCCATGAAGGACACGGCCAAAAAAGCCAACGATATCACCAACACGCTGACACATATCTTTGAAGGGCTTTCGACGGACTGCTCCGTCTGTGCGCTCAAGGATATCTGCGATGAGGTGGAGGGGATGAAAGAACTTCACTTCGGCGTGGGCGATAAGGGCAAAAACGACAAGCACTGAGACAAGACAAAAAAAGACCATGGCGATTTTGAATCGCCATGGTCTTTTTTGTCTTGATACGTTATCTGCGGCGTGCAAGGGAAAGCAGCCGCAGGAATTGTACGATGGAAGCAACCAGCGAGATGAAATACGTCATGCCGGCGGCAGTCAGAACTTTTTTCCCGTATGCATACTCGTCTTCCGTCAGAAGATTCAATTGCTCCACCTGCTGCATTGCCCGGCGGGAAGCATCCACTTCTACCGGAAGCGTGATGAAGTTGAAAAGAACGATCAGGAAAAAGAGCCCGGCGCCGATCGTGATCAGACCGGAGGACGAGAAAATGAAACCGAGAAAGATCGAAACATAGGCCCCCATTGACCCGATGTTGCAGACAGGCGCGATGTTTTTGCGGAGCATCAGCAGAGGATAGGTCTGCGCGTCCTGGATAGCGTGTCCACACTCATGAGCCGCAACCGCCACAGCGGAAACACTGCGGGAATTATAAACGGCCTCGGAGAGATTCAGTGTCTTGTTCGTGGGATTATAGTTATCTGTCAGCGTTCCGCGGGTCGGCATGATCGACACATCATAGATCCCATTGGCGCGCAGGATCCGTTCTGCAGCCTCAGCGCCGGACATGCCGTTGGCGGGCCGGACTTTTGCGTGCTTTTTGAACCGGCTCTTCACCGCGCCGGAGATGATCAGGCTGACTATAAAAAGGATCAGCGTGAGAAAGTATAGAATATCAGACCAGTACATGGATCAGATCCTCCTTTCTGTTTCTGATGTCATTATATCCTGTTGACTCTGAAATAACTTTAAATTACTGTGAATTTGCAAAAAAGAAAAAAACAGGCATAAAGCCTGTTTTTCTTTTGGTGGAGATAAGCGGGATCGAACCGCTGACCTCTTGAATGCCATTCAAGCGCTCTCCCAGCTGAGCTATACCCCCATAGCAGATGATAATATACCAGAAGTGAGAGAGAATGTCAAGAAGAAAAATTGCACTAAAGAACGAGATGAAAACAACGGAAAGGGATATCCTTCTCCTCAAAACTGATTGACAGAAAAATGGCATTGCAAAATGATTTCCATTATATTGATTATCACAGATCAAATATGCTAAAATAGATAAAAATGACACTGTCAGTATGATTTTTAATACTTACAGGTATTTCTATTTCTTCGAAAAACCGAGTAAAATAATACACAATTATTGGAAAGCCACTTGATGAGCAATTTTTGGACAGAGGATTTCGCATGAAGGAAAACTACAGAGAAAAGTTCAGAGTCCTTGGCCTGAAAATTGCGTATTATCGCAAAGTTAAGGGTCTGACACAGGAACAGCTTGCTGAGGAGATCGGACGGAGCGTCAGCTTTGTCAGCCAGATTGAGTCCAATAATTCTTCCGTAATCAAAGGTGTTTCCCTGGAGACACTGTTTGCGATTTCTGAAAAACTGGATATTCCCGCGTCGCGCTTGTTCGAGGAAGTTTAATGTCGTCCAGAAAATACCGGAAAGACTACAGACTGATAGAGCATGTGGATGAAAGGGGCAGATTTACGACCGATTCCGTTTACTGCGGAGAGGTCTATCGCTTTTCAGAAGGCACGGAAAAAGCGCATGCTGTGTTGAAAAGAATGCTGATCTGGACGGCGATCGGATTCGGTTGTTATATTGGTTCGCTGATCCCATACAGCACGGCTTCGCGAACAATGATCGTGATGATCCCATATCTTTTCTCAGTGCTTCCGCTTTGGTTGCTGTTTTCATCCGTTTTACGGCTGCTGAAGAGAAAGGACGAGCTGGAACAGAAAGATGCAGATTTTGCGAATGATCGTATCCCGGCCTGCAGCCTGTGGCTGCTGATCCTGCCGGGAATCTCACTTGCCGGTGAGCTTTGCACGATTCTGTTCAAGCCCCAACGCGTTTTGAATGGAGATATCGTTTTTTTTGCAGGGGCTGCACTGCTGCTCGTGAGTGCAGGTGCCTGTTTCAGCCGGAGAAAAAGTGTAATGGCTGAAAAAGAAAGCTTATTATTTGCTGAGAATCAGCAATGAAATAAGAAATATATTTAGGAGGAAAAAAATGAAAAACGCAAAGAAAATGCTTGCGCTTCTGCTTGCTTTGATGATGTGCGTCGGCGTTCTTTCCGGCTGCGGCAGCCAGGCTGCCCCTGCAGCTTCGAACGAACCTGTCAAAGAAGCAGCGCCAGCGGAAGCAGCACCGGCGGAAGCGGCGGAAGAGCCCGCTGAGACCGGCGCATCGGCCGACACGCCGCTGGTCGTCGGCTATTCCCCGTTCAACAGCAAGTTCTCTCCGTTCTTCTCGGAGACCGCTTACGATCAGGATGCTATGGCCATTACCCAGATGTCGCTCCTTCCCTATGACCGTACCGGCGCCATGATCCTGAACGGCATTGAGGGCGAGACCGTCAACTACAATGGAACGGACTATACCTATTATGGTCCGGCTGATTGCGTCATCACCGAGAACGAAGACGGAACTGTATTTTATGATTTCAAGCTCCGGGACGATTTAGTCTTTTCCGACGGTGAACCGCTCACGATCGACGACGTGATCTTCTCCATGTATGTACTCAGTGACCCGACCTATGATGGAAGCAGTTCCTTCTTTGCGCTCCCAATCCTTGGTATGGAAGCCTATCGCAGCGGCGTTGACACTCTGCTGAATCTGATTTTCAACGCAGGCCGTGAAACCACCGACTTCACCTATTTTGATGAAGCCACACAGACAGAGTTCTGGACCAAGTACGATGCTGCTACCACCGCTCTTGCTCAGGAAATCGTTGACTACTGTGTCGCCGCAGGTTACAACGAGGAAGGCGATATTACCGGCGCTGCTGGTAACTGGGGCTTCAGTATTCCCGAGAACGGTACCATTGAAGACTTTGCCGCCGCACTTGAGGAAGCCTATGGCGCCAATGTTGCCGGTATGATCGGCACGGAGAACGCAGGCTCCACAGTTGACGACCTCTTCCCTGACCTGGGTAACTACTCTGGTGCCGGTATTCAGACCGGCGAGTCTGCTCCCAGCATTGAAGGCATCCAGAAGGTCGATGACTATAACCTGCGCGTCGTTCTGACGGAAGTAAATGCCACTGCCATCTATCAGTTCGGCCTTACTATTGCACCGTTGCACTATTACGGTGACGCATCCCTCTATGACTATGACAACAACAGCTTCGGGTTCCCGAAGGGCGACCTGAGCTCTGTCCGTGCAAAGACCACCCAGCCCATGGGTGCCGGTCCTTACAAATTCATCAAGTTTGAAAACGGCGTCATCAACTACGAAGCCAATGATCTTTACTTTAAAGGCGCTCCGAAGACCAAGTACGTTAACTTCCAGCAGTGCACCACCGATGACGACAAGCTGAACGGTGTTGTTACTGGCACAATTGATATCACCGATCCTTCATACTCCTCCGATACCGTCGAGGCAATCAAGGCCGCCAATGGTAATGATGATGTCAACGGCGACGTCATTGCGACTAATACGGTTGACAACCTCGGGTACGGTTACATCGGTATGAACTCCATTGCTCTCTGCGTCAACGACGAGCCTGCCTCTGACGCCTCCAAGAACCTGCGCAGAGCTTTTGCGACCATCTTCTGCATCTACCGTGATGTTGCTATCAGTTCCTACTATGGCGAGCGTGCATCTGTTATCAACTACCCGATTTCCAATACCTCGTGGGCTGCCCCGCGTCCTGCAGATGACGGTTACCAGTTGGCTTTCTCCGTTGATGTTGATGGTAACCCCATCTACACCTCTGCTATGACTGATGAAGAAAAGTATGCCGCCGCTCTGAGTGCTGCGCTCGGCTATTTTGAAGCTGCAGGCTATACTGTGGAAGACGGCAAGCTGACTGCCGCACCCGAAGGTGCCGCACTGGAGTACACCTTCTGGATCCCTGCTGACGGCTCCGGTGATCACCCGGCCTTCATGATCGTTAACGAGGCCAAGAATGCGCTTGCAACCATCGGTATGAATCTGGTTATCAACGACCTGACCGATTCTTCCCTGCTTTGGGATGCTTTGGATGCCAAGGAAGTTCCCATGTGGGCAGCTGCCTGGGGTGCCAGCCTGGATCCCGACATGACCCAGATCTATTTTGCTGACGTTGCGAACGGTCCTATGGACGATGAGCCTGGCAAGAACCCACTCGGAGGCCCAGGCCAAGGTGGTTCCAACTACATGTATTGCATTGCTGATTCCGACTTGGATCAGTTGATCAAGGATGCCCTTGCTTCCAGTGACCAGGCATACCGCAAGGCTGTTTACAAAGCCGCACTTGACGCCGTCATTGACTGGGCAGTCGAAGTCCCGACCTATCAGCGCCAGAACGCCATTATCTTCAGCTCTGAGCGAGTGAATATGGACACTGTCACCCCCGACATTACCACATTCTATGCATGGCTGAACGAGATCGAAAACGTCGCTCTCAACTAATCATCCATATAGACCCTGCGGCCTTCGGGCCGCAGGGTATTCCCACTGCCGCATATCAAAGGAATGCTGTACCCTTTGATATGCGGCTGTGTAAATTGTATCGAGACGGGGGTGTGCCTCTTTGCAGAAGTTTATCATCAAGCGATTGATATATTCGGTTATCATCTTTTTCTTTGTTATGCTTATCGTTTATGCGCTGATGCGGTGTCTGCCGACTTCCTATATTGAAAGTCTGGCCCGGCAGCGCTCGATGCAGCCGAACTCCAAAAGCTATCAGGAATGGATGGAACAACTGACCGCCATGTATGGCATGGATAAGGGAATTTTGGTGGGATATTTCGGCTGGTTGAAGGATTTCTTCCGCGGGAATTTCGGCGACAGCTGGTACTATACGGTTCCCGTGGTAGAGAAGTTCCGCGAAACTATCTGGCTCAGCTTCTATATGGGCCTGATCACAATGTTCTTTGAAGTGATGATTGCGGTGCCACTGGGCATTGTCGCCGCTACCAAACAGTACAGCCGCGCCGACTACACCATCTCGGTGATTGCCCTTGCCGGAATCTCACTGCCGACCTTTTTCTTTGCTTCACTCCTGAAGCTGCTGTTCTCAGTGAAACTGGGCTGGTTTGACCTCTTCGGTCTGGTCGGACGCAGTTATGAACAGCTCTCCCCCTGGGGTCAGATCCTGGACAAAGCAAATCACCTGTTCCTGCCATGTCTGACGCTGATCGTGATCAGTATCGGTTCACTGATGCGTTATACGCGCACCAACATGCTGGAAGTTTTGAATGCGGACTATATCCGTACAGCACGGGCCAAAGGCCTGGATGAGAAGAAGGTCATCTACCATCATGCCTTCCGCAACACTCTGATCCCGCTGGTGACTATTATCGGCGGAAGTCTGCCGGGGCTTTTCTCCGGCGCACTGATCACGGAGACGCTCTTCTCCATCCCGGGAATCGGCTATGCATCCTACCATGCCATGGTAGCGGGAGATATTCCATTCAGCATGTTCTATCTGGCCTTCCTGGCCATCCTGACACTGCTGGGCAACCTGATCGCCGATATTCTGTACGCCGTGGTGGATCCACGCGTACGCATAGCGTAGGAAGGGAGGTCTATGAAATGAACGATGATATGAAAAACGTCCATCCCGAAGACAGACCTCCTCTTCGTGTACAGAATGTTCCCGGTGACGTTTCCCGCAGACACGCGGAAAAGATCACCGAGGAGGCAGTAAAAAACAGCAGTGCTGCCTCGGCACCGGAACCCGGCGGGGAAGAACAGTTCTCCCTCAACGATGACCGCCGCGTCAAGGTGCTTTCCCCCGGCGCTATGGTTGCCAAGCGATTTTTCCGCAACCGAATCGCCGTAGTCGGTCTTGCCATTCTGACGTTCATGTTTCTGTTCTCTTTTATCGGAGGTCTGATCACGCCCTACAAGGAGGATCAGCAGTTCTATCGGCTGGAATACCAGAACAAGGAATACGCCGGGGTTGTTAAGAATAATGACCTGCGTTTTGCGGCAGCAGACGGACAGAATTTCCCCTCCGCCCTCCAGGCACAGGTCGTGCTTGCCATTCAGAAAGGCAATGCGAAGTTTACCTATCGTGATATCATGTACCGCGTCACTGAAGAAGGACCAGATTTCTACTGCGTTGCTCTGATGGACGGCACTACAGTGGGTATCGCTTATAAAGACATTGTGACTTCCAGCGTGGAAGGGCAGAAAGTTCCGTTTGCTGTCCAGTTTGAAGCGCTGAAGGCCTATACTAATCAGGAGACACGGTTCAGTGTCGATGGCACAAACTATACCATTGACGAAGACGGCGGCGTCTTTCGTGGCAAGGAGGAAATTGCCTTTATCAGCCGCTACGTCGTGAACTCCATTCTACCGGATGTTTTCCTTTCCCGCGCGTTCCAGGAGGAACTGGTAACAGAACTGGAAGACGGTGCAAAGGAGTTCACCTTCACCGATGTGAATGGTGAGACCCATGATTATACCATTACCTATCGGCCGGATGTGAAGAACTGGACGGTCCTTCAGGAAACAGAAACCAGAGTCTATGACACTTATGCTGCTCCGAGCAGAACGCATTGGCTTGGCACTGACCGTAACGGCATGGACATGCTGACCCGCCTGATGTACGGCGGTCGCGTATCGCTGGTGATCGGCTTTATTGTGGAAATCATCGCAACAGTTCTCGGCATCGTCATGGGCGGCATTGCCGGTTACTTCGGCAAATGGGTCGACAATCTGATCATGCGTATCGTGGATATCTTCTACTGTATCCCGTCCATGCCGATCATCATTATCCTCGGTGCTGCGATGGATGCGCTCCGGGTGGATCCGAAGATACGCATGGTGTATCTGATGCTGATTCTCGGATTTCTGGGATGGCCTGGTATGGCGCGTCTGATCCGCGGCCAGATCCTGTCGCTGCGTGAACAGGAGTTCATGACGGCGACGGAAGCCTGTGGCCTATCCGTGTCGAGACGTATATTCAAGCACCTGGTTCCCAACGTTATCCCGCAGATCATTGTTTCGGTCACAATGGGTATCGGCGGCACGATCCTGACAGAGGCTACGCTCAGCTTCCTCGGTCTTGGTGTCAAGTTCCCGTTCGCGTCGTGGGGCAACATCATTAACGATGTAAATAATACTTTTGTACTGACCACATACTGGTTTATCTGGATTCCTGCCGGCCTGCTGCTGCTGTTGACGGTTCTTGCCTTCAACCTGGTGGGCGACGGACTTCGGGATGCGTTCGATCCCAAAATGAAACGCTGAGGAGGTGGAGAGTATGGCTAAGAAAAAAGAAGACGGTTATCTCTCCGCCAGAGAAGCCCATCGTATCTCAAGAGAAAACCGCAAGATAACCAATGCGTATGAAAAACAGCGCAAACGGAAAAATGTTCCGGAGAGCGAGTATCTTACCCAGATGAAAGACTGGGGAAACAGTGTGGAGTTCGATAATCTGCATACGTATTTCTTCACAGACGCCGGAACCGTTCGAGCAGTTGATGGCGTAAGTTTCGATGTTCCGATCGGGAAGACGGTTGGCGTTGTGGGAGAATCGGGATGTGGAAAATCCGTAACGAGCCTCTCTCTGATGCAGCTGCTGCAGCGCCCGCAGGGGCAGGTCGTGGAAGGCGAGATACGCCTTAACCTCGGCGGCAAGGCGTACGACGTTACGAAGACGCCGAACGAAGTTCTTCAGAAACTGCGTGGAAACTATGTATCGATGATCTTTCAGGAGCCAATGACAGCTCTGAACCCTGTGTTTCGTATCGGTGATCAGATTAACGAGGTCATTGCGCTTCACGACGGCGAAGGAAAGAGCGAGGAGGATATCAAAAAGCGGACCATCGATTTGTTGGAGATGGTAGGCATTGCCAACAGCGAGGGCGTTTATAAGATGTATCCGCATGAACTCTCTGGCGGTATGCGGCAGCGTGTCGTTATTGCCATGGCGCTGGCGTGCAACCCGAAGATCATCATTGCCGACGAGCCGACGACGGCGCTTGACGTTACGATCCAGGCCCAGATCCTTGATCTTATGAAGTCCCTTCAGGAAGAGCTTGGAATGGCTATTATCATGATCACTCATGACCTGGGTGTTGTAGCTCAGATGTGTGACGAGGTTATCGTTATGTACGCGGGTTCAATCTGCGAGCAGGGAACTGCTGATGAGATTTTCTACAACCCTTGTCACGAGTATACAAAGGGACTTCTTCGTTCCATTCCTACTGAGGGCAATGACGGACAGAAGCTTGAGCCTATAACAGGTACTCCTATCGATCTTCTTAATATGCCTAAGGGATGTCCTTTTGCACCAAGATGTGATAATGCCATGAAGATCTGCCTTCGCGAGAGAGCAGAGCGTATGCAGATTAATGACGATCATGCGGCAGGCTGCTGGATGAATGTTAAAAAGCAGATGGAAGGCGGTGAAAAAGCATGAG
>JAEEGF012231711.1_pt1 | contig 10761 bp, 7 predicted proteins | sample 9134171 | NCBI WGS metagenome assembly JAEEGF01 (sample SAMN16246542, study PRJNA631951) | gut metagenome | biome: gut microbiome; feature: rumen; material: AP-attached | host: Bos | place: Iran: Karaj | collected 2018-10 | reverse complement strand
ACTATCTGCCGTGCCGAAGTATGTAAGGGCTTGGAGTTCATGGGTATCAAGCTTGATGCTGCAAAGAACGACTCAATCCACGGCGAGGAGGCTATCATCTCTGCTGCCGACTCTAAGGTTAAGGTTGTTGTAATCCCAACCGACGAGGAGTTGATGATTGCAATGGATACTGAGGCTCTTGCAAAGTAAAAGAAGATATTCTTTCAGATATCACAATATCAAGGAGATGAACTAAACTTTTCGGTTCATCTCCTTTTGTTTATACATTTCCTTACTTAATACTTGTAAAACGCGCTTTTAGTAGGTTGTTGAATATTGTAATAGACTTATCAGATACTACGTTACCAGGACATGCTGTTAAAAAGTCAGGATCACAAACGACTATAAGCTTATGTCTTGCACGGCTTATTGCCACATTAAGCAATTGTTCACCTTGTTCACCAGCATATATTTTACCGAAATAGGGATTGTTGCCTTTCTCAAATTTAGAACAGTCAACCATGTCGAATATGATAACGTCACACTCAGAACCTTGAAAAGTATGTACCGTACCAATTTTTACTCTATCTTGGAAATCTGTATCATAATCTTTCTTAGCAAAAAGTGCTTTTAATAATGATACCTGACCTTTATAAGGTGTGATGACTCCTATATCAAATTCTGCTTCTTCATCTTTGCTATACAAGTCAAGCAAAGTCATAACAACCTCAGAATTAGCGACATTTTGCCTTGTCCCTCCTTTGGTAAACCTCACTTTCCCATCTTTGACACTATACATTCCAACTACACATTCACTATATGGAGGGCGTGCAACAATTGAAGAATATCTTTTGTTCTCTGCATGTAGTTTACCTGCGTAGAATGGTTTATTTATAATATCTACAAGTTTCGGATTTGATCGTCTTTGGTTCAATAGTGGGCGAAGTGCAGGGTGGTCTGTGTGTCCTATATCGATTCCACACAAATTAAATACATTATCTTTAAGAAGATGTACCCCCGCTACAGTTATTGGCGACAATTGTTGAAAGTCTCCTACGAGTATTATTCGTTTTGTTACTTTTCTTGCAAGAGCAATCAACTGCGGCAATGCCAACATACTGGCTTCGTCCACGATGAGATTGTCAAAAACCCCATCCTTCAACCTCGAATTAATAACAAAGTTAGAAATGGTTGAGAAAACTACTTTGACTTTATTTATCAAGTAGTCCGTATGCTCTTTTAGTTTTTCCCTTGCATCCTTAAGTTTAGCTTTTACCCCAATAGCTTCGTCTGAGTATTGTCGGTTTTCCTTCTTGTAGATCTCTATCTTGGCTTCTAACCTTTTAATAAAAAAACGAATCATACTTGATTTACTATCCTCAGGAAATAAAAAATCTGTATCAAGTAATCTTTCATCTTGTGTTCGCCCAGCTCGATAAAACTCCCCCCGCATCATTTCAGGTTCCTTTACTGTAATAATGTCTACAACCTTATTTACAAGCTGATCAACCGCCACATTCGACAAACAGCATACAGCAGTACGCTCATCTGACATGCTATACAGGGCCATGATAATAGTAGACAATGTGTAGGATTTTCCTGTACCAGGAGGCCCCCATATTAAAGTAATATCTTTGTCCAAAGCAGCCTTAAATGCATCAAACTGTGATTTGTCTTTGCTCAAATATTCATCTAAATATGCTGGATATGAGGTATGACTGACATCTGAAAGAGTTCTTGTCGAACCGTTCAAGAACTTTTGTATAGGCAAATTTTCATCGATTACGTTTTTAGAAATCTCCTCTAACAAATTCATCAGAGCGACAATATTCATCGTTGCATCAGAAACGATGCGAGAATTCCGAGTAACATATATACTCTTTGCCGAACTGAAGAATAATGTTGCATTTGCATAATCAAACTCAACAACTTCGCAAGAGTATTTTTCCTTTTGGGTAATGAACATAAAAGAGACCCCTTCGGTAAAATGTGGGTCTTCGCCTTCATCTACCGCCAGTTGAGCTTTATATACATGCAGACCATCTTGTACGGATATGTTGGTACAAGAAGATACTTTGTATCTTTTTTGGTTTCGCGGATCTTTCTGAGCATCACATTCTGCTTTTAATGCTTGAATCATACGGTCAAAAAGATCCTGTTTTTCTTCTATTCCGAATAAGTAAGGAAAGTTTGCCTCAATATTCTCTTCAAGAAACTGGTATTGCAAGTCCTCACTAAAGTAATACGAATAGTCATGCTTAACCTTACTCATGAGATAGCTACGCATATTTGCATCCTTTTCGTAGTCGAAGATGAGATTGGCCCACGCTAGATGAGTATGCGTCTTATTCATAAGACCACTTGAAATAGCTCTACGTACACTATACTCAAATAATGTTAGTGAATTATTGTTGGAAGGGTGTGGAATATACATAATCGTGGGCTTTAGATATTGAACCAAACTTTATTTTTCTCAAAGTATCTGCTGATTTCGCGATTCTCTTCATTCATGGTAATCCCAAGAAAGAATGCTGCACGAGAAACACCAACATAAATATATCGTTTCAGAAGATCCATATCGGCATCGGTTTTGTCTATATTATGGAAGAACACAACATCGAACTCCATTCCCTTTACCACAGATATCGGATATACACAGATATGACTTTCTGGAATACTAGTAGCATCAGTACCATCAAGAACCTTAATCTTTTTCTCAACAAAGAACTCAGTATTCTGAACACTCTCTATAAAACGCGGAATATAACCTTTGTCTGTCACAAAAATAGCAATAGAAGGAAGTTGATCTCCATAAGCGCGATACACCTCAGATATACGCTTCGAAATCCAGTTAATCTTAGACGATTCGTTGTCATCAACATACACCAGAGGTGCAGGAACTTTACTAGACTTCATGAATGCCCTATAATTTGGTGTTTCTCCAAGAGTGTCTTTACAGAGTCGTCTTGCCACCTCTAGTAATTTTTTACTTTGGCGGTATGAGGTCTTCATTTCGAAAGGTTCTGGATTTACAACCACACCATTCAACTCTTCCCAAGATTTAATTCCATAACTTGTCATACGTTGCATCATGTCGCCACAGAGCGTTAATGAATTGAATTCACGTGTCAGCAATGACTGCATAGCATATATTTCACATATACTAAAGTCGGTCACTTCATCAATGCCTATGATAGGACGAGCAACCTCTTCATAGGCATCAATATAATCATGTTTTATCTTGGCATTTGTTGTCGCCATAATCTGTTTAACCAAGACATTGATGAAACCAAGCAAAAGAGCCTGTTCTTGATAATGCAGTTCTTTTCCTTGTTTAGTTTGCATGATTTCTCTCAGTAACTTCTGATCACAACCTGCGAACTTAGTTTTGTTAAGAAAAGTTCGGAACCTTTTGTATCGAGCAGGCATGCCATTTAACATGACGGTCTGGATTCCTCTTGTATATTGAGCAAATTGCTCAAATATCATTAACGTCCCAATCTTTTTGATTTCACTATCATATTTATCTCCTATTACAGGTAGAAGGATATCTACAATTACCTTTTGTTCATCTGACAATTCTTTTTCTTTGCAAACACTACTATAGCAATATGATTTTAACCATTTTTGAATTGTATTTGATAGCGAAATGTCATTTGATTTGTTTCCAAGAAATTCCCCCTCTTCAATTTCGTCCTCCACCAATTCGTCTGAAGTTAACTCAAGGAATTCTTTAATCTCAGCTTTTGCCTCATTGTTTTCATCAAGCAATACGCATATCTTGCCTGCAAGTTCGCTTAATGCTTTATTTCTTTCGCCAAGAATTCTTTTGCAGTCACTACCATAGACAGATTCAAGAGAATTAAATAGTGAGACGAAATGTGCCAAATCATAATTATCAACATCCTCGAACCTCTTTTTGATATTTTGTGCAATAACCGTCCAAGCATAAATATTCCCTTCCGTATTTAAATGAGGAAGACGTGTCTTTATTTTGCGAAATTCATCAAGGTAGAAGTTTGTAAAGACATTGATGATATCAGAGTTTTGATAGAATAGCGTATCTGTAGAGTAGCACATCTTAAAAGGAGCATTATTTCCTTTTGTTTCCAACAGGTGATAATAATCTTGCAATATCATTCGACAGTAGTCTTTCCAGTTCCATACTTTCTCGGATGTGTTAGCAAGACCTTCCTTCTTCATGGCATCTGCAAGATAATCCTTTAGCATCTGAGACGGAGAAAAAAACATCCAATCACGCTTTGCCTTTATAGCATCGCGTAATTGTTTTCTTTGCAATGGGGTTATCTTATACTTATTTAATTTGCTCATCTCATCTTCATCTATAGCAAATGTATTTGTCAGATAAGCCAATCTATGAATCATTGTTGTCGTTTTGCCCGTTCCTGGTCCACCTATGATGACAACAGTTTTGCCATCATAGAGATGCTTCTCCATAATACCAGTCTGTACAGGGTCTACGATATGACTATAACGCATCTCACCCTGCTTCCTAACATAGATGGTTATGTTTTTCAGATCCTCTTGCTGCTTCGTAAGAATTCTATATTCCTCTTGATACTTTTTGATCGAATTCGTAATTTGTGTTTTTTCTTGAGAAGTTTTGTCCTTCTTCTGCTCTTCAAGATCTTTTATTCTGGACTCGATATCTTTTATGTCTTCTAAGTTCTGTCTTAATGCTTTAAGAAACTCTTGAATATTTCTGTATTGGTATGTTAGTTCATCTCCTGCAATGGCAATCGTCTGGTTCTGAAGATCAGATTGGTTTTCTATTCTAATCTGATGCAATTCTTTTCGTTTAATGTTATTAATTGACCGATGCGAAAAACATGTACCAACTTTACTTTTTTGCAGCCTGATTGCCAAGTCAGAATATTGTGGTACGAAACGCCCATATTCACAGAGATCAGACAACTCGCGTGGATGATATAACTCTTTCGTAAACCAGAATGTTTCCACATCGTCATCATACGAGCAATGTACTCTGGCAACAGGAAATACGCTCAAACTCTTCCTTGCATTTGCACAGGAATCTAATTCTTCGACTATGTCAATCAGATTTTCTTTTGTTTTCTTCTGAATGTAAGCAACAGACTGACGATTAGATGATGTGGAGGGTTCTTCTGTGTTCGCTCCTTTTTTTCTGTCAACAAAAACATCATCTAAAGCATCCGCTTTTTTTTCACACTGTGAATTACTTTTTTCTGCAATTACACTCGTTGTCTTACTATCATCTGCCGCAGTTGCTTTTATCGCGGGAATATTGTTTTTAACTTTGACATCGCTTATAAAGGAATTAACTTTCTCCCAATTTAGTTGGATGTCAGAAAACCATTTATTTTTCATAATTTATTCCCAATTAAGTTCTCCAATCTCTCACAAGTCGCAGCAAACTCTTGGTGCAGGTCCTGTGTTCTAAAATAATCACAAAAGTTTTTTACTCTCTGTTTGCAAACATCTGTACTATAACAGAATGATACCATACAGGAAAAAAATATAATAAAAATAAGTCTATACATTTTTATGTTTCTATAATAAATTTAGGAATTTTAACTATTCCATATACTGTATCATTTTTCTTCAGAAATGGGGTGAGCCTTTAGTTTTTCATCCGTATAAAAATCTCCTCAACTATATTGGCTGTCTTACGCAGACTTGCCACAGTTGTCGTAAGTTATGTAACTATGCCATTGCCGGCATCGGCATCGATCAAGCCATTGTAAAACAAGTTTTCCACGATTCTATATTTGTCTTTCAAATTATTGTATTTATGGTCGCAAATATACAATTTCTTTTTTTGTTTGAGCCCATTTTCAACCAACTTTTTTAAACATAGCGAGAAACCAAGAGCAGAAAAGAAAGACAAAAGAGCTTGATTCTTCGTTTTTCCGCTCGATTGTTTACAAATCATCACAACACATATTGGAAGTCCTGAAACAGTTTCACTAAATTACCCTAAAACCCATTCTACGTTTTCTTGCTAACGGCATCTGGCGTTTCAGCGTTTCAGCGTTTCAAGTGTATCAAGGGGTATATTTTTATTTCAAACCACCCTTATAATATATATAACTAATTAATAATAAATAAGTTATATAATAAAGAAAAGAAAATTGAAACCCCTCAAGGACTAACTGAAACGCTGAAACGCTGAAACGTTCTATATGCTAAAGTTCCTATTATCAATTACTTACATTTTTCTACAAAGGCAAATAGCACCAAAACAGACACAAAAAACGCCCTAAAAAGATACCAAAACAGGGCAAATTCGCCCCATGTCCGCATCGGAATCGGCAGAAAAGAGAAATGTCCCGAACGCATCTCGAAGGAATCCCGAACAAAACCACACCAGAAACAGCCAAAACAAAGGCGGCGTATTGATTTGGCGTATAACAGTTTGAAATATTTTTTGTAATTTTGCACCCGATTATGCAAAGATATTTCATCTATTTAGGATACGACGGAGCTGCCTACCACGGATGGCAGATTCAGCCAAACGGAATAAGCGTGCAGGAAACGCTTATGAAGGCTCTGACAACCATTCTGCGCACCGACACTCAGGTTGTGGGAGCAGGACGAACCGACGCCGGCGTTCATGCCGCGCTGATGGTGGCACACTTCGACAGCGAGCAGGAACTCGACCTCAACTGGCTGAAAGACAAACTGAACCGTATTCTGCCGCCCGACATAACCATCTACAACGTAAGGGAGGTAAAGCCCGATGCACACGCACGTTTCGACGCCACATCGCGCACCTACAAATATTACGTCACAACAAGCAAGGAACTGTTCAACCGCAACTATACGGCGCGTATTTTTGGCAAGGCACCCGACTTTGACAAGATGAACAGCGTGGCTAAGATTCTGTTCGAGTACAGCGACTTTACGAGTTTCAGCAAGCTGCATACCGATGCCAAGACTAACATCTGCAAGATGATGCAGGCCGAATGGTCTCCGCTCGACGACGGCAGATGGGTCTTTACTATCAAGGCAGACAGATTCTTACGCAACATGGTGCGCGCCATCGTGGGCACTCTGCTCGATGTGGGCGCAGGCAAACTCGACGAGGACGGATTCCGCCGCATAGTAGAGGGCAAGGACCGTTGCATGGCAGGAAGCAGCGCACCCGGACACGCCCTGTTTCTGGTAGACATTGAATATCCCGAAGACATATTCGTAAATTAACATTTTCAATACAATGTGGTTATTATTTGCTTTTCTCTCGGCTGCTCTGCTGGGATTCTATGATGTGTTCAAGAAAAAATCGCTGAAGGATAACGCGGTGATTCCAGTTCTGTTTCTGAACACGCTCTTTTCGAGCCTCGTATTTATACCTTTTATAATAGCATCTGCAAATGGAAGCATCTGCGACTGCTCCACCTTCTATGTTCAGACCGACGGCGGATGGGACGTTCACAAATACATTCTGCTCAAGTCGTTCATCGTTCTGGCTTCGTGGATTTTCGGCTACTTCGGAATGAAACATCTGCCACTAACCATTGTAGGCCCTATAAACGCCACGCGCCCTGTAATGGTGCTTGTAGGCGCACTCCTCGTGTTTGGCGAGAGGCTGAACATCTACCAATGGATTGGCGTGGTTCTCGCCGTGGTATCGTTCTTCATGCTTAGCCGAAGCGGCAAGAAGGAAGGCATCGACTTCAAGCACGACAAATGGATTCTGTTCGTGGTGCTGGCAAGCGTTCTGGGTGCAATAAGCGGACTGTACGACAAGTATCTGATGGCTGCACCACAAAACGGTGGTGTGGGACTGAACAAAATGGCAGTACAGAGTTACTACAACATCTACCAGTTCTTTATGATGGGCACGATGATGCTTCTGCTGTGGTATCCTAAGCGCAAGAGCACTACCCCATTCCACTGGGACTGGTGCATCATCCTCATCTCGCTTTTCCTGAGCGCGGCCGACTTTGTTTACTTCTACAGCCTCAGCCTCGACGGAGCAATGATTAGCATCGTGAGCATGGTGCGCCGCGGAAGCGTAATCGTGTCGTTCTTCTTCGGAGCACTCGTCTTTCACGAGAAGAACAGAAAGAGCAAGGCTCTCGACCTCTTCCTCGTGCTTCTGGGAATGGTGTTCCTGTATCTGGGCACGCGCTAACAAAATGGCACTACAAATGCACATAATACGCAGACAAGTGTTATATTTGCAAAATCAAAACCGAAAAAGATGAAGAAAAACATTATAATGGCACTACTCTGCCTCATGGTTCAGACCGGATATGCGCAGAAAATGCGCGACGTCTTTGTTGCCATGCCCGACAGCGTGATGCCTTACCTTACAAAGGTGAACAAGGCCGACTGCATTGACTTTATAGACAGCAAGATGCGCGCCATCGTAAAGAACCGCTTGGACAACCAATGCGAGATGACCAGACTGACCGACGACTACACGCAGATGAAACTGTCTAAGGGCTACACTCTGGAGATGAAGCTTCTGCCTGTAAACGACAGCACTAAGATAATCTGCATGATTCGCACTCTGGGCGACTCGCTAAAGCAGTTCAGCAACATCCACTTCTTCACTTCCGACTGGAAGCAGGAACTGAAGCGCGACAAATACATCACCCTGCCAAAACTGAGCGAATACATGGCACAGCGTCCCGACACCATCAGCGAAGAGAAGTACGACCGTCTGACCGAGAAAATAGACATCTTCCTACAGTCTGCCGCCTTCGACAACGACGGGAACCTTGCCTTTACGCTTAACATAGGCGAGATGAACCGCGACGACCGCAACGAGGTATCGCCATTCGTAAAAAATCCGCTGACATACAACTGGAGAAACAACGCATTTCTTAAAAAAGACTGAAACACATGAGCGACGGAAACTTTAACCGAAGTCTGCTGCCACACACGCAATACGGCAGCGGAATGCGCGCCGGCAAGAGCATGGCACGAATGAAGGCCCTCGAAGCCTTTGAACAATGGCTCAGTCAGGAAGAAGCCGATGCCACCACACACGAAGCAAAGAAAGAATCGTTCAGGAAAATTCTGGAAGAAAAACTAAGACAGATATAAAAACAATAAAGCCTCCCTTGAAAAAGAGAGGCTTTATTATGCTAATAAGCAGGAATTACTTCTTAACCTTACCGTAACGGCTCATGAACTTATCAACACGACCAGCTGTATCGACAAGCTTGCTCTTACCTGTGTAGAATGGGTGAGATGTGCTTGAGATTTCCAACTTGTACACTGGGTAAGTTTCGCCCTCGAACTCAACAGTCTCAGTTGTCTTAACAGTTGAGCGTGAAAGGAACATATCGCCGTTTGACATATCCTTGAATACTACAGGACGATAATTTTCTGGATGAAGACCTTCTTTCATTTTTCTTTATATTTTTTGTTTTTATATTCTATTAACTTTATTGTTTGGTAACAACAAGTGTGTAATGGTCACTTTAACAGGGTGCAAAGATAGTGCATTCTAAACAAACCGCCAAACTTTTGACATTGTTTTTTAGCAATATAGCCACCTTTATATATGTACGCAATCATAAAAACAACAATACACATGTTCAAGCACATACATTTCACAGACATCTGCAAAAGAAAATCAATTGTACATTGTCAATTCTGAATTATGAATTATGAATTGTCAATTATGAATTGTGAATTGTCAATTCTGAATTGAACACATTATTTATATACAGTTCAATTTTCCCCTAAAGCAGGTTACTTATTGTACAAACTACAATCTCGTGTGCGTTACCATGCTAACTCCGCATTTCAAACCAATAGCAAAAAGCGCACGAAATGTCCGGATTTCAGCAAAAATGATGCTGACGAGTATATTTTTTGAGATATTTTTGTAGATTTATATATTTGTAATAATTATATTTGCAATGCCGCTATGGCAAAAAAACGAAAGATTTTTTAACAATTTATAACAATACAATATCATGGTTAATTACAAAGAACTGGGTCTTGTAAACACTCGCGAGATGTTTAAGAAGGCAGTTGCTGGTGGCTATGCTATCCCAGCGTTCAATTTCAACACAATGGAGCAGATGCAGGCTATCGTACAGGCTGCTGTAGAAACAAAGTCACCTGTCATCATGCAGGTTTCTAAGGGTGCTCGTAACTACGCTAACGGTACTATCCTACGCTACATGGCTCAGGGTGCTGTTGAGTATGCTAAGGAGTTGGGTTGTGAGAAGCCAGAAATCGTTCTTCATCTCGATCACGGTGATTCATTCGAGATCTGCAAGGAGTGTATCGACAACGGTTTCTCTTCAGTTATGATCGACGGTTCATCTCTTCCATACGAGGAGAACATCGCACTTACAAAGAAGGTTGTTGAGTATGCTCACAAGTTCGATGTAACAGTAGAGGCTGAGCTTGGTGTACTTGCCGGCGTTGAGGACGAGGTTTCTTCAGCAGTATCACACTACACTAAGCCAGAAGAGGTTATCGACTTCTCAACTCGTTCAGGCTGCGATTCATTGGCTATCTCTATCGGTACTTCACACGGTGCATACAAGTTCACTCCAGAGCAGTGTACTCGCGACCCTAAGACAGGCAAGCTCGTTCCTCCTCCATTGGCATTCGACATTCTTCACCAGATTGAGGAGAAACTTCCTGGATTCCCTATCGTTCTTCACGGTTCTTCTTCAGTTCCTCAGGACGAGGTTGACACTATCAACGCATTCGGTGGCAAGCTTCCTGATGCAGTAGGTATTCCAGAGGAGCAGCTTCGCGAGGCTTCTAAGAGCGCTGTTTGCAAGATTAACATCGACTCTGACT
>JAEEGF010182335.1_pt1 | contig 10761 bp, 4 predicted proteins | sample 9134171 | NCBI WGS metagenome assembly JAEEGF01 (sample SAMN16246542, study PRJNA631951) | gut metagenome | biome: gut microbiome; feature: rumen; material: AP-attached | host: Bos | place: Iran: Karaj | collected 2018-10 | reverse complement strand
AAGCCACAAGACTTGCTCAGGAGGCTTCAGGGAAGTCCGAAGAGCCCCACAGACCCTTAAGCCCGCTGGAGGAGGCGGAAGAAGAGGCACGCATAGCAGCCGAGGAGGCAGAAAAGGCTGCGGAAGAGGCCAGACTTGCCGCTGAGGAATACCAGGCTGCAGAGGAAGCCGCCCGCAAGGCTGAGGAAGAGGCAAGAATCGCAGCAGAAGAGGCCGAAAAGGCCGCTGAAGAGGAAGCAGCAAGAAAGGCAGCGGAAGAAGCCAGGCTTGCCGCTGAGGAAGCCGAAAGAGCTGCCGCAGAAGAGGCTGCCCGCAAGGCCGAGGATGAGGCGAGGACCGCTGCAGAAGAGGCAAAGAAAGCCGCAGAGGCAGAGGCTGCACGCCCTGCAGAAGAAAGCCTGCAGCCCGCAGAAGAGACCAAGGCTCCGGAAAGCGTGGAGGAGCTCATCACAGATCCCGTCAATATGTACGGCTTCCACAACGCTCCCATCAAGGAGGGAGAGGAAAAGCGCCCGGAGAAATTCTTCACATTTACAAGAAAGAACGAGGAGTTCCAGCAGCTCCTAAATCAGGAATATGAACGCATCCGCCGCATGAATGCCCTTGAGGGCGTGGAGGAGGCAGTTCAGCCCGCAGTCAAGACTCAGATAGAGCCCATAGCAACTGCAGCAGCTGCAGCAGCAGCCAGCGGTCTGGAGGATATCTTCGGCGACAAGGCCCTGGAAAAGCCAGACGAGAAGACTCAGATCTACAGCAAGCAGGATCAGAAGTCTCAGGCTGCGGAAAAGTCCGAGGCTCAGCCCGTAGAGGCGGAAAAGCCTTCAGATAATCCTAACGTCATCCCCGCAGAAAAGGCTGTGTTCGCCGAGGTCAGCTCTGCCATGGGCAGCGACGCCTTCCGCAAGCAGACCGTGGAGACAAAGATCGCCGAGATGAAGGCCGCCGAGGAGGCCGAGGCCAAATACCGCTCCGAGCGCAGAAAGAAGCTGGAGGAGATGCAGAGGGCCAGAGAAAGCTACTTTGCCAAGCAGGATGCTGCAAAGGAGCAGAGGGATTCTCAGAATGTATCTAAGGATACGAAAACCAAGGGCCTCGACAGCACAGACGAGGAGAGCGCAAAGCTGGTGAATGCCGCAAAGGACGGCGAGCAGACCCAGAGCGCAGAGCCTCAGGAAACAAAGCGTTCCACCAGGGAATTCGACAGCTCAGACCTTCCCAAGGATATGGAGCAGGATGAATTCGAATATGAACCCAGACACAGGCATCCGCTGCTGAAGTTCTTCGCAGTGCTTATACTGCTGCTTGGCATAGGAGAGGGCACCGTCATAGGCATGCGCTTCTTCATCCCCGACAGCCCTGCCACCGAGACCGCAAACCAGATAGAGCAGGCCTTTGTGGATGCAGGCTCCAGCGCCTATTCAGCGCTGAAGAAGCAGATAGACAAGCTCATCGGCCTTGTAAAGCAGAAGACAGGTCAGGAGCCGGAGGTGGTGGACATCCAGGACGGCATGGACTTCCCTGCGCTGGCAGCTTCCGTCAACAAGAACATCAAATCCGTATGGCGCAATCCGGAGCTGGTCTACAGCGATGCCACCGAGACCGAGATAGAGGGACTTGCGGACAGCACCCCGGTGGAGGATCTGGCGGTCAAGGAGGCTGTTTACAGGACCATGATAGGCTACAACAGCAGCTGGGTGGATTACGTAAACAAGGCTGACGAAACCGTTCTCAGCTACCTTAAGGCTGACCGCGCGGCTTACAGAAGCGCCGCAAGCTACACCAGAAAGGGCGAGGTGGAGGAGACCTTCGAGGAGCTGCAGTTGGGCGAGATCCGCGATTACGGAAACGGCGTGTACATCTTCGTAAAGGAGCTGATCTCCCTTAAGGACGGTCAGAACGTAAGCACCGCCAATTTCAACTGGATCTACGACCTGGAAAAGGTGGGCGACGAATACAAGATCGTCAATTACAAGAGTTTCAAATAGCTTTATATACTCAATACTCCGAAAGGAGGGCCAGCCATGGCCGAAACAGTAAAAAAACCAAAGAAAAAGAACGTAAACAGAATAATCAGGACCGTATTCATCATCGCTTTGCTGGTGATCCTGAGCATTCTGGCCCTGGGAGACTTCATCACCGACTTCATCTGGTTCAGAGAGGTGGGCTACACCGAGGTCTTCCTGAAGGAGCTTTTCACCAAGCTGGAGCTGGGCTTGCCCATCTTCCTTGGGGTCACGCTGCTTGCAGTGGCGCTGCTGAATGCGCTGAAAAGCGGCTTCCTTAAGAAGAACCAGCTGGTTCTTGGCGACAAAAGCGTAAAAAAGCGGGTGAGGATCATCAGCATAGTGCTGTCGGCCACCTTCTCTCTGCTGCTTACGGTTATGATCGTAAGCGATCTGTGGTTCCAGATCCTGCAGTTCATCAATTCCACGGATTTCAACGTGGCGGATCCTCTGTTCCACAAGGACGTCAGTTTCTATATCTTCAAGCTGGACTTTTTAAGAGGGCTGGCCAGCGGTGCTACCATAATAATCGTGGCACTGGCGATAATGATAGGCCTGTTCTACGTGCTGCTCCTTGGCTTTGCCAGATCTGAAGGAAGCTCAGCTGCCGCTGAGGAGGCTGAGGCGGAGGCAGAGGTCTTCAGGAACGCCGAGGAGGCCAGAGCCGCAGCCGAGAATGAGCAGAGCGGACAGAATGGACAGGGTCCAAAGACCTACAGCGGTATAGACGATATCCTGTCTGAATTCATGGCAAAGAACCGCCAGAGCGGTCCCAGACGGGATCCCAACGAGTTCCGCACCAAGGGCAGGGCCCTTCTGAACGTGGCGGGCAGAGAGATAATATTCCTTGCTATTCTGTTCTTCCTGAGCATCGCGGCAAACTTCTATCTCAGCCAGTTCAACCTGCTCTACGGAGGCACAGGAACAGCCTACGGCGCAGGCTTCACCGACATCAATGTCACCCTGAATGTCTACCGGGCAATGATAATCTTCTCTCTTGCAGCAGCGGTCTGCATGGCCATTGCCATCAGGAAGAAGAGCATCAAGCTGGGACTCATCTTCCCGGTGCTGATGATAATCGTTTCCCTGGCGGGCACGGGCATTGCGGGCGCCGTCCAGAGCTACATCGTGGCCCCGGATGAGCTCAACAAAGAGAGCAAGTACATAAACAACAACATACAGTACACCAGACTGGCATATAACCTGCAGAACATTAAGGTGGAGGATTACGCTGTAAAGGGCGACATCGACCGCCTGGACGTGCTGGACAACATGGAGACCTTCTCCAACATCCGCATCAACGACTTCGAGCCCACCAACCAGTTCTACAACCAGACCCAGTCCATCCGTTCCTATTATCAGTTCAACGATGTGGACGTGGACCGCTACTACATCAACGGTGAGTACACCCAGGTCTTCCTTTCCGCAAGAGAGATCAATCAGCAGTACGAGGACTCCTGGCTTATCCGCCATCTGAAGTACACCCACGGCTACGGCATAACCCTTTCCAGAGTGGACAGGATCACCAGCAGCGGCCAGCCGGAGATGCTCATCGGAAGCATTCCCCCTGTGTCTGATGTGCCGGAAATAGTCATTCAGCGGCCTGAAATTTATTATGGCGAGTCCACAAACGACTATGTCATCACCAACACCGGCGAGCCCGAATTCGACTTCCCCAGCGGCGAGTCCAATCAGTACTGCCAGTATCAGGGCACCGGCGGCATAAAGCTGAATATGCTCAACCGCATACTCTTCGCCATAAAGGAGCGGACCCTCAAGATCCTCATCTCCACCAATATCAACGGAGACTCCAGGATACTCATCAACCGCAACATCGTAAACCGCGTCAAGAAGATCGCTCCCTTCCTGTCCATAAACGACGACCCCTACGTGGTGGTCGAGGACGGCAAGGTCTACTGGATAATCGACGCCTTCACCCAGAGCGCCTACTATCCCTACTCTGAGCCCTACAGCGCCTCCACCAATGTGAACTACATCAGAAATTCCGTGAAGATCGTGGTGGATGCCTACAACGGCGATACGAATTTCTACATCTGCGATGAGGAGGATCCCCTGGTCCGCACCCTTGCCAAGATCTATCCAAGCCTGTTCAAGAAGCTGGACGAGATGCCCCAGTTCCTCAAGGCACATCTGCAGTACCCCAACAATCTGTTCAACATCCAGGCCTATGTGTTCACCAAATATCACATGACCGATGTGGCGGTGTTCTATCAGAGCGAGGACCAGTGGTCCATTTCCAATGAAAGCTATGGTCAGGCCACCAAGCAGATGACCCCCAACTACTTCATAATGAAGCTGCCCGGAGAAAGCGAAGGCGAGTTTGTGAGCGCCATCCCCTACACTCCCAACGGCAAGTCCAATATGACAGGTATTCTGATGGCCCGCCAGGACGGCGACAATTACGGCCAGCTGGTGCTCTACAGGATGCCTAAGGACAGGACCATCTACGGACCCATGCAGATAGAGGCCCAGATAAACCAGGATGCGGAGATCTCCAAGGAATTCGCTCTCTGGAACAACTCAGGCTCCAGCTATCTGAGAGGCAACCTGTTTGTCATCCCCGTGGAGGATTCCCTGCTCTATGTGGAGCCGGTCTACCTGACCGCCACCTCCACCAGCCTGCCCGAGGTAAAGAGGGTCGTAATGTTCTACGGCGACAAGGTAGCCTACGAGCCCACGCTGGCGGAATGCTTAGACGTTCTGTTCGGAAGCGGAGCCGGAGACCCGCTGAAGACCGCCTATCCTGTGGTCACGGGCAAGCAGATGGTCGAGGATATAAAGAGCGGAAAGCTGGATCTTGATATGCCCAGCCAGGGCGGTCAGGGCGCAGATCCCTCTCAGCAGGGCTCTCAGGGCGGCAGCCAGGAGGGTCAGGGCAGTCAGGAGCTGAGCACAGACGACGTAAAGGGCCTCATAACCCAGCTTACGGAGCTTTTGGAAAAGCTCAACGCACTGCTTCCATCGCCGGAACCGGAGGAGGCTCCCAGCGATGCGGCTATTGAGACCAGCCCCGCAGCAATCGACTAAAACCGAAGGGCTGCGCAAATTGGCGCAGGCAATGTTTGAGCTTTGCTGAACGTTTTATTCGCCCTGTTCCAAAGACAGGGCGAATTTTCGGATATTTTGTGGAAATCGACATAAAGCTACTATATATTTGCACTATCTTTTACAACTTTTTAAACAGAGAAAGGAGGGGCTAAGGGCCCAAAAGTCATGTACGAAAAAATGATTTTTACCATTCCGCCTGAAAAACACAGCGAAAAAGCATTGAGGGAGATACTGGCTCAGCAGCCCCAGATCAGATTTGTTTCTCTGGCGGCGCTGGACATGTTCGGTCACGCCACGGACGAAAAGATCCCCGTGGCACAGATGATGTCAGATGTGGAGGGCTTCCTCAGGAAGGGCGTCCAGACCGATGGATCTTCTGTTATGCTGCCCGGCATCGCGGATCTTTCCAACGCCAAGGTGGACATTATCCCCGACGTCAGCGTGCCCTGGTATGTGGACTACAACATGGAGCTGACGGACGATGAAACAGGCCTTCCTGTGGGGTCTCTGAGGATCCCGTCCTTCCTGGTCCACAACGACACCCACTGGGTGGGGTCCAGGATCATACTTAAAAACGCAGAGGAGTACTTCAAGAGCCAGATGATGGATCTCATGAAGAAGCACCCTTATGTATTCGATGAGCTTCTCATTGACAGCGCAGAGGAGATCGAGGACTTTGAGCTGACCGCAGCCACAGAGCTGGAGTTTTACGTAAGCACGCCCCACGATATAGCAAACAAGGAGCAGCTCCACACCTCTCAGGAGATGAAGGAGCAGTACTGGAAGCGCACTCTTGGACCTGTCCGCAGCGCCCTTGAGGACTGCATACTGCTGCTGGACCGCTACGGCTTTGAGGTGGAGATGGGTCACAAGGAGGTCGGAGGCGTAAAGGCCCAGCTGGTGCAGGGCGGCGGCTTCGATCACATTATGGAGCAGCTGGAGATCGACTGGAAGTACAGCACCCCCATGAAGGCTGCCGACAGCGACGCTCAGATCCGCTATCTGGTGAAGGATATGTTCAGAAAGCACGGTCTGGCTGTGACCTTTGCTGCAAAACCCGTTGAGGGTGCCGCAGGAAGCGGAAAGCACACCCATCTGGGCGCTGTAGCGGTGCTGAAGAATGGCAGGAAGGTGAATATCTTCTCGCCCAAGGATCCCGATACGAATTTCATGAGCCCCATAGGCTTCGGCGCATTGATGGGCCTTCTTAAGAATTACGAGGTCATCAACCCCATAGCAAACTGCACCACAGACGATATGAACCGCCTTAAGCCCGGCTACGAGGCGCCTATCTCCATCGTCACCAGCCTGGGAAAGGATGTGAACACCCTCTCAAGAAACAGGACCGTACTGGTGGGCCTTATAAGGAGCCTTTCCAGCCCGGCGGCCACTCACTTTGAGATGCGTTCCCCCAACCCCAAGAGCAATACCTATTTTGTTGTCGCGGCGGCAATAATGGGTATGATGGACGGCATAAAGGCTGCTCTGGAGGCGGAAAAGACAGGCAAGGAGCTGGAGGCCAGCATTTCCAAGGCCTACGGCGAAGAGGATTTCTATCTGGAGAAGAACAGGCAGTACAGAGTGGAGAACAATATCTTCACTGACTACAGCGCAGAGCAGAGAGAAAAGCTCTTCGGACATGCTCCCGCCACAGCCTGGGAGAATCTCAAGGCCTTTGAGCTCTTCCCGGAAAAGACAAAAATGCTCTGTGCGGGCGGCGTTATGGAGGAGCACGACCTGCTGTCCTTCCACGAGGCAGCCCTTGAGATCTGGACCAATGAGCTCCACGACCGCATGGCAGCGGATGCCAGAGATTCGGTAAGAAGCAGCAAGAAACTCCACGGAAATCCGGGCTTCCTGAGGGAAAGCGACGGCTTTGAGCCCAACGAGCTGGATTCCCGCCGCTGGGAGGAGATAGACAGGCTGCGCAGGGAGATCGCAAAGGACAGCGATAAGAGCAATTCCCTGATAACCAATATGCAGCTGGCTATCGAAAACGAGGAGTACGATATGGCATCGGATCTGATGCTGCGCCTTAAGGACAAGCTCAACCTTCTGGACAGGCTCTACAGCCAGTATTCAAAGAATCTGATATAAATAACAAGCAGCGGGCTTCTGGCAGCAGGGCCCGCTGCTTTATTCATTCAAAGACAAAGCCCGGGGCGTTATGCCTCGGGCTGAATTTTCTTTTTGGGCTCTTCTTGTCGTAGGTTCAGAGCCTTGCGAATTAATCATTTTTGACCGCGATTAAGTTCATGATTAATATATCAAATAAATAAGCCGAATTCATCAACAAGTTTTAGATATATTATGTAAAACTGCTTATTAAATAAGGCTTTTGGATAAATCGATTGATTCTTTTAATAGATGGAGAATCTTATCCTGCTCCCGGAGTTCACCAGCCTGCTTATAATGGCCGCAGCCTCCGACCGGTTGATATTATTCGACGGCCTGAAGTAATGCTGGGCTGTGTAGCCATCCAGGATGCCTGCCCTGTAGAGCTTGAATATCTGCACGCTGTAAGCCGTATTGGAGTTGACATCAGGTATGCGCCTTATGGTGTTCACGCCCTTCAGCGCAGAATCCGGCAGGGCATTGGCCAGTATGTAGGCCATCTCGCCTCTGGTGGCAGCCCTTTCGTAGACCTTGGAGCCAAGGGTGTCAGCCCCGAAATCGGAAGCGGTTATGATCCCGTTGCTCTGGGCATAGTGGACGTAGACATTGTACCAGACCGGGCCCTCGTTGAATTTGCCGCTGCCGCCGTAGTAGATATTGTGTATTCTGGCGGCTGCAGTTATGGCCTGGGCGAGGGTGAAGCTGCTTCTTGGGAAGAAGTTGAATTTGTTGCCCTCAAGAAGCCCCAGTCTGTAGCAGTTTATAACATACTCGTCGTACCAGTAGCTGCCGTTCAGCTCGATGTCGTTGAAGGTGCCCGTGTAGTAATTCCGTATATTTCTGAAATTGGCAAGACTGCCCTTCTGCTCGGGCTCGGGCTCGGCCAGCAGCTTTGCCAGCTCCGGCCAGTCGTAGCTGGCATAGGAATCCAGCTTGCCGTAGGTCAGGTAATAATTTACGGTATCGTCGTTAAGCAGCAGAATGAAGGGATAGCCCGCGGCGGACATGTCGGACTTGCCGTTCAGGGTGTAGCTGAAGGTCGAAAGGCCTGTGTAAAGGCCCGGCCCATCCAGAAAGCTCATCTGCAGGCTGTTGATATCCACGTAATAAAAGCCGCCCTCCATGGGAAGGAAATTGTAGCTGTAGATATCCTTCCAGGAGACCAGGCTGCCGGAGCCTGCGGTGATATTGGCAAGGCCTTGCTTTATGGTGCCCACAACGCCGTTGTAATAGCAGTTGCCGTCCCACTTGTCGTTGGGCACGTAGATCACCAGCACGTCAGTTTCCCCTGAGAACTCCGTGGTGGTGATGTTCGCCTTGATCTTGCCCAGATAGTTGGGCACGCTGAGGCTTATCCTTATGGCGCTGCAGCTGTTGACCCTGTCGCTTTCTGTCAGCGTGGTGGTCTTCAGGGAACGTTTTCCCTGGGCTGCTGTCGTCTGGGACGCAAAGGCTGTACTTGCGCAGCCTAAAACCAGTGTCAGGCTGAGCAGTAAAGCTAAGATCTTTTTCATCTGAATCCCTCCCTGAACTTGCAGGCCGTACCCCTTATGCGGCCTGTTTTTATGTTTCCGGCGGGTCTCCGCCGTTATTTACCCTATGTAAAGGCTGTTAGAGGAGAATTCCGGCTCGCAGGTGGCATCTATCCTCAGATCGTGGAAGATCTGGGTGTCAGAATCGCTGAGAATAGCGGTGCAGTGAGCCTTGCAGCCCGCCAGCTCCGGCAGCTTGTCCACGGCCATTTTTGCCATGGGATTGATGGATGCGGAGATGGTCAGAGCGGACAGTATCTCTTCCATATTAAGTGTGGCCTTGGGTCTGTGCAGTATGTCCGTCTTAAGGTGCTGTATGGTCTCCAGGACTTCCGTGGAGATAAGCTGCATCTTGTCCGGGATGCCGCAGAGAGCCTTGACTGCGTTAAGAAGCATTGCCGCGCCGGCTACCATCCTCTTGGAGCTGCGTCCGGTTATTATCCTTCCGTCCGGAAGCTCTATTGCCATGGCGATCACGTTTTCGTAGCGGACAGGATCTAAACTGCGTTTAAATTCCGCGTAATCCAGAGCCGGCTGCACCACGGGGCGGTCCGTCGGCACCGCTCCCACTTCGTCCATGAGAAGCTTTGCGCGGCGCATGCATTCGCCGTCTATGTTGCCCTTCTTATAATCGACGCAGGCGATCAGGTAGCGGCGGATTATCTCCTGCTTGGACGCTTCGCGGCAGACCTCGTCGTCCGTTATGCAAAAACCTACGCGGTTTACGCCCATATCCGTGGGGGACTTGTACTCGCTCTCCGTGCCGGAGATCTTTTCCAGTATCCTGCGAAGCACCGGGAAGGTCTCCAGGTCCCTGTTGTAGTTGACCGCCGGCGTTCCGTAAGCTTCCAGGTGGAAGTTGTCGATCATGTTTACGTCCTTAAGGTCCACGGTGGCTGCCTCGTAAGCTATATTGACCGGGTGCTTTAAGGGCAGGTTCCATACGGGGAAGGTTTCGAATTTGGCATATCTTGCTGTTTTGCCTCTTTTGTATTCGTGATAGAGCTGTGAAAGGCAGGTAGCCAGTTTTCCGGACCCGGGGCCCGGGCCGTTGACGACCACGAGGGGCTTTGTTACTTCTATATACGGATTCGCGCCGTAACCTTCTTCGGATACTATGAGATCTACGTTGGTCGGATAGCCTTTGGTGAAGTAATGCTTGTAAGTCTTGATGCCGCGTCTTTCGAGCTTGTTAATGAAGTTGTTGACAGCAGGATTGTCTTCGTACCTCGTTATGACAACGGAGTTGACCGAAAGGTCATAGCTTCTGAACATGTCTATGAGCCTGAGCACTTCCAGGTCGTAGGTGATGCCGAAGTCCTGACGGGTCTTGCTTGCGATTATATCTCCCGCATATACGGGGATGATTATCTCCGCGTGCTCCTTCATCCTTGCCAGCAGTTTTATCTTGGCATTCTCGTCAAAGCCCGGAAGGACTCTCGCCGCGTGCTTGTCCTGGACAAGCTTTCCTCCGAATTCCAGGTAGAGCCTGGTCTCCTGGTCGTTTCCTATCCTCTCGAGTATGTATTTCGACTGTTCCTCGAGGTATTTTTCCGCATCAAAACCTGTTTTCATAACAATATATGGTGTCCTTTGATATGTGATATAACAACTTCTAGATTATATCAAAAACGGAGCGGCAGTGGATACAAATCTTTGTTTTTTTCAGAAATATTGTCGTATATTCCCCCTGCGGCCGCCGGGGAGGAGCCGGGCTGACGGAGGCCCTGAAAATGTTCAAATTTCAATATATTTTTTGCTTGCAATTTACCCGGTGCATGGGTATAATACCCTTTGCATTCGTCTTAAACAATGCTCTCTGCCGGAAGAGAGATCCGGCCAATCAAGACCATAGGGAGGTGAAGAAATGAATAAGTACGAGCTGATGGTTATCATCGATCCTGCTCTGGAGGATGACAAGAAGGAAGCTGCGGTTGAGAACGTAAAGAATATCATCGCAGAAGCCGGCGAAGTGTCCGCTACAGACGTATGGGGTCTCAGAAAGCTTGCTTATCCGATTCAGAAGAAGACAGAAGGTTATT
>JAEEGF010048940.1_pt1 | contig 10761 bp, 10 predicted proteins | sample 9134171 | NCBI WGS metagenome assembly JAEEGF01 (sample SAMN16246542, study PRJNA631951) | gut metagenome | biome: gut microbiome; feature: rumen; material: AP-attached | host: Bos | place: Iran: Karaj | collected 2018-10 | reverse complement strand
TCGGCGTGCGCTGACTCAGGGTCTGGATGACTGAATCGCGGAGCAGGGAGGTCACCTCATCACTCAGGATATAGTCATCACGACGCAGCAGGCGGAAAGCGATCTCCATCAGTTGATCGGCATTATAGTCGGCGAAACGGTACTTGTAGGGAAAGCGCCCTGTCAGTCCTGGGTTGGTATTGAGCATGGCATCCATCTCCTTCTCATAGCCCGCAAAGACGATGAGCATGTCGGGATTGGGCTGAGAGAGCACGGTGAGCAGCGAATCGAGAACACGGGCACCGAAGTCCTTGCGATCGTCAGAGCCGTCGTAGAGGTTGTAGGCCTCATCGATGAAGAGCACGTTGCCACGGGCTTCTTCGAGCACAGCCTTCATATTCTCTTCCGTCTCACCGATATAACGGCCCACAAGACGCGTACGGTCAACGGCGATGACCTCACCACGAGAGAGCAGACCCAGCGAGTGATAAAGGCGGCCCAGCTGCCGTGCGACAGTAGTCTTGCCGGTACCAGGATTGCCTGTGAAAATACAATGGTAAGCCACATTACAAGAATTATGCAGTCCTTGCCGACGACGCTTCGTATAGAAACGGGTATTGTTGGCCATCGTGATGATGCCTTGCTTCACCTCGTCGAGTCCTACCATCTCCTTCAAGTCGTTAAGACACCTTTCAAACATATCGGAAGAGGGAACAAGCAGACTGGTGTCAATATCCTCCAGTTCAAGGAACGGAATCTCTTCCCCCATCATCTCTATCGCCCGCCGCACATAGCGAGGACGGATATTCTCTGCTATCATCCGTCGGATGTCGCTGAGCGACCAGTCTGGGAGAGTATCCTGCCTTCCTCCTTTGATGATGGTCCTTGAAACCTGGTCCATCACCTCTTTCGATGGTATCAGATGTTCCTTTTCCAATTGACTGAAGAAGGCCTGTATCAGCTCGAAGGCGGTATAGGTCTCCTGCATAATCCAACTTTCACTGGTGAAGAAATCCTTCATCGACGGAAACTGCTCCAGCAGCGTTGTTATCTCCAGCTGGGTTCCGCAGAGCCAGAGCAGGCCTTGAGGTTCCGACGCTTTCACCGTATCCAGGATACGTTTCACGATGGTCTTGCCACCAGAAGAAAGGAGGGCACCCAGATGCGTCAGACAGGTTATCTTGTCTGGGAGTGAGGATAGTTGGTCGTAAAGATGCTCGTAAGGATTGTTGCAGGTCGCATCGTACAACGTCGAACAGTCGATGTACTCCAGTGATTTACTAATACCTATCTGAACACTGAAGTTTTTGATCACCTCCTCGGTAAAGTCCTCGTTACGGGTGCAGAACAGGAAATTGTAATTCCCTTCAAGCGGCTCGACTTCCATCTCCTTCCTCACATCATTGTAAAGCGAGAACCGCCGATACTCCAGAATCTTCCGCCGCATGTTGATGGCTCCTGGGAGAACAGCCATCTGATGCCACGTCTTCATACGGCTGAGACAAAGAGCCAGCACATCGTCGATACCACAGAGCGGAACATAGTTAGCTTCTTCACAATGGACGGCGAGATCATCATCAACCAAGAAATCCATCCGCACAGATGCATTATCCACATATCCGTCAACAGCCAGCAGCATATACTTGCCAGGCAACCAGATATGTTTGCAGGCCATCTCGTAGGTTAGTTCGTTGTCATCACGCTGGACGTTACAGTCGTCGATATTGGAACACATCAGGTAATAGTCCTCTGTATAGACGTAGCATTTGAAGCGATCAAGATCAGGCAACGCCTCATCGTTTGTAGCAATACGGACGGTAACGGAACCATCACAGTAGCAAGTCTTGTCACAGTCTTTGCGAATCGCGATGGAGAGGGCTATTGGTGAGATGCACTCCCCCTCCTCCGACTTTTTCTTCTTGGCGTTTTCCTTCAATTTCATCACAGCCTTGTCTAGTTTCTTTTCATCTGTGTCGTCATCAAGGTTTTCGGTCTCATCCAGGGTATCATCTGAGTCAAGCGACTCGTCAAGATACTCCTGGAGCAATCTCTCAAATTCATCATCTGCCAGCTCATTATTGAGCTTCTCTAATTTCTTGTCTTTCATAAAAGGGATTTGAAACATAGTAATAAATCGGTCACATAACCCCTTAGCAAAGGGGCGCAAGAGGTATTTGGGCAAGGCCGAGGCCACTGCCCAGTGAGCTTCATAGAAACTTCTTGGAAGTCTCTATCACAAGACATAGTTGTAGCAATAAGTCAAAGATCACCCATCAATACGCATTCGCGAAGTCGGAATGACAGCACAACGACATAGCCTAAGGCTACATCTTCAGTTGTGTCGCACGACGACTGACAAAACGTTTGTTGGTTTTTCTTCTTTGTTGCATTAAACTTTGTTTGTGATAGATTTATTAATTTGCGGCTGCAAAGATAAATAAAAATCCCGATAGCCACCAAAGGATTATCGGGATTTTTCTTCTGAAGGTATGATTTTTAACATTTCCGTCAATCATCAGCCAGTGTAAAGTCGAGTTGTTTGCGCTCGATATTGGCCCGCGCCACCTGAATGCGGATAGGATCACCAAGTTGGTATTTCGTGTGATGACGGCGGCCTACGATGACGAAGTTCTTCTCGTCGAAGTCGTAGTAGTCATTGCCAAGGTCACGGATGGGGATCATACCCTCGCAGTGGTTCTCGTCAATCTGAGCATAGATGCCGTAGGAGGTAAGACCACTGATATGGGCATCATAGGTGTTGCCTATCTTATCAGCCATAAACTCCACCATCTTATATTTGATAGAGTCGCGCTCTGCGTTCTGCGAGATCTGCTCCATATCGCTGCAGTGCTCGCAATACTCCTCGTACTTTTCTTTATTAGCCGAGCGACCACCCTCTTGATATTTCGTCAGCAGACGGTGCACCATCGTGTCGGGATAGCGGCGGATGGGTGAGGTGAAGTGGGTGTAATAGTCGAAAGCCAGACCATAGTGGCCGATGTTATGCACGCTATACTTGGCTTTCATCATAGCCCGCAGCGCCACTGTCTCGATGGCATTCTGCTCACGGGTACCTTCAACGTCAGCCATCAAGGCATTCAGCGACCTGGTGATGGCTCCCTTCGTGCCGCTGGTCTTCACCTTATAACCGAACTTGGCGACGAACTGGCGCAGATTCTCGAGTTTCGTGGGGTCTGGCTGGTCGTGGATACGGTAAGGCAGCGTCTTGGCCTTTGCACCCTTCTTCACGCGTCCTATCGATTCTGCCACTGTCTTATTGGCCAGCAACATAAACTCCTCTATCAACTTGTTAGCATCTCTTGAGGTCTTGAAATAGGCACGAACAGGCTTACCCGTCTCATCAATATCGAAATGCAATTCCTCACGGTCGAACTTCACGCTGCCGTTTTTGAAGCGGGCTGCACGCAGTTTCTTGGCGAGGGCGTCGAGCGTAATCAGTTCGGTTGCATTCTCACCCTTATAGGGATTCTTCTTCGTAGCTGGAGGAGCCGGTTCGCCTGTACCGTCCTTCACGCCATTGTCCTCCAGAATCTGCTGCACCTCTTCGTAGGCATAGCGACGATTACTCTTGATGACGGTATGCGCCAGATGCCAATGCTTGATGTTTGCCTCGTCGTCGAGCTGAAAGATCACACTATAGCACAGTTTCTCCTCGTCGGGTCGCAACGAACAGATGAAGTTACAAAGGCGCTCAGGCAGCATTGGGATGGTGCGATCCACGAGATAGATACTCGTAGCACGAGCATAGGCCTCCTTGTCGATGACAGAGCCTTCCTTCACATAATGCGAGACATCGGCAATATGCACGCCCACTTCCCACAAACCATTATCCAACTTACGTATACTAAGGGCATCGTCAAAGTCCTTGGCATCCTTCGGGTCGATGGTACAAGTAAACACGTCACGGAAATCCTCACGGCGGTCGATCTCCTCCTGCGTAATGGTGGCATCAATCTTCTCTGCCGCTTCCTCCACATTCTTCGGATACTTATAGGGTAGATTGTATTGAGCGAGGATGGCGTGCATCTCAGCATTGTTGTCACCCGTCTTTCCAAGGATATCCACCACAGAGCCAATAATGTTCTTATGCTCATTGTCGGGCCACTGCACCACCTTCACCACCGCCTTGTCGTCGGTCTTGCCACCTTTCAGCTTGCGCTTGGGAATGATGATGTCGTGCACGAAAGTGTTGTCGAGCGGTACGAGGAAAGCCATGTCTTTCTCCACACGTAACTTACCGACGATCTGATCATGGGCACGCTTGACAATCTCAATGACCATCGCCTCTTTGATATGTTTGTCTCGACGGGCCATGTAGGATACCTTCACGCGGTCACCGTCCAGAGCCGACATCGAGTTGCGCTCAGCCACAAATACTGGTGTGCCGCCATCATCGGGCAGGAATGAGTTACGACCGTTGGCCTTGCGACGGAACACGCCCTCCTGTACCTGCGTCTTCAGGTTCAGCCGGTAGGAGTTGTCGCTTACCTTGGAGAGGAAATCATCCCAAGCCATTTCCTCCATCACGTCGATGGCGAGCATCTTCAACGGATGGGTATCAAGTTTCAATGCCTTGAATATCTGCTTGAACGTGAACGTCTCGTTCGGATTATGCTGGAAGAGGTTCTGCAGCAACTCGCTGACCTGCTTCTTCCCTAAACGTTTTCCACCTTTCTTCTTTCCCATAGACTTATTGTTTATTGTTTCTGCAAAGTTATAAAAAAATAGAACACGAAGACACAAAGACACAAAGATTTTTCTTCTTTTAACTTAATTCTTCGTTCCTTCGTTTCTTTGTGTTCAATAAAATATGTACCTTTGCACCCAAATTTAACAAACATGAAGATATTAATCACTGGTGCCAGCGGATTCATAGGCTCATTTATCGTGGAGGAAGCACTCAAGCAAGGCTTCGAGACTTGGGCTGCCATACGCAAAAGCAGCTCTAAAGAGTACCTGCAGGACGAGCGCATCCACTTTATCGAATTGAATCTGTCGTCAAAGGCACAACTCATAGAACAGCTGCGACCTCATCAGTTCGACTACGTGGTGCATGCCGCCGGCGTAACGAAATGCTTGAACAAGGCGGATTTTCGCCGCATCAATACAGAGGGAACAAAGAACCTTGTCGACGCCCTGCTGGATCTGCAGATGCCCTTGAAGCGATTTGTCTTCCTAAGCAGTCTCAGCGTCTTCGGCGCCATCAAGGAACAACTGCCCTACGACGAGATTCGCGAAGACGATACCCCAAAACCGAATACAGAATATGGACGTAGCAAACTGGAGGCAGAAAGGTATATCGACTCCATCGGCTCACGCCTACCTTATATTATTTTAAGGCCGACAGGTGTCTATGGACCTCGTGAGAAGGATTATTTCATGATGGCCAAGAGCATCAAGCAACACATCGACTTCGCTGTTGGCTACCAGCGCCAGGATATCACGTTCGTCTATGTCACCGACGTGGTGCAGGCTGTATTCCTCGCCTTAGAGAAGGGTGAGACTGGTAGGAAATATTTCCTCTCCGACGGACAGGTCTATCAGAGCACCACCTTCAGCGACCTCATCCACGAAGAGCTGGGCCGCCCTTGGTGGCTACGCATCACTGCTCCCGTCTGGGTACTGCGCGTCGTCACTTTTTTCGGCGAATACATCGGACACATGACTGGCAAGGTGACTGCTCTGAACAACGACAAGTATAACATACTGCGTCAGCGTAATTGGCGATGCGACATCGAACCCACCCGCCACGAATTAGGCTTTGAGCCCAAGGTCCAACTGAAAGAAGGCGTCAAGACAACGATTCAGTGGTATAAAGACCACAAATGGCTTTAAACATTTACAACATTGAAAGGATTTAAATATTTATTTGAGATAGAGAAGAAGCCGCACAAGGGGCTACTCACCGTCGAGTGGCTTATCTTGGGCTATCTGGTATTGACCTTGTTATTAATCCTTTTCGGCTATACCAAGTTGCAGAACCCCGAATCGCTCATTTGGGGACGCGCCAGGGTGATAGCTCTCACCTGTGCCGTGTGGGCCGTCTATCGGATGATACCCTGCCGCTTCACCCATCTTTGCCGTATCAGCCTCCAGCTGTTGCTGCTCGCCTGGTGGTATCCCGACACCTACGAGCTTAACAAACTCTTCCCTAATCTCGACCATATCTTTGCCAGTTACGAACAATCGGTGTTCGGCTGTCAGCCTGCCCTACTCTTCTCACAGCACATCACCAACATAGTGTTCAGTGAACTGATGTATCTGGGCTATATGGCCTACTATCCGCTCGTCGGCGTTGTGACATTGTACTATTTCTTTCGCCGCAGCTCAGAATTCGACCGCACGGTGTTCGTTATCCTGGGTTCTTTCTTCCTCTATTACCTCGTTTTCGTCTTTCTGCCCGTCACAGGCCCACAGTACTATTATCTAGCTGTAGGCATGGATAATATCGCCAATGGTATATTCCCTAACGTGAACGACTATTTCGTCACACACATGGAGGCACTCCCCATGGGCGGCAATAGCGACGGCTTTCTCTATCAGAGTTTTGTTGACGGGCATACTGCCGGCGAACGCCCGACGGCCGCCTTCCCTAGCAGCCATGTAGGTATCTGCACCGTGCTGATGTTGCTGGCCTTGCGCGCCAGAAGCCGCAGACTGACACTCTTTATCCTGCCCTTCTTCATCCTAATGACCTTGGCTACAGTCTATATCCGTGCCCACTACCTCATCGACGTTTTCGCAGGTTGGGTATCGGCCGTACTATTCTACGCCATCTGCCAGACCTTTTGGACAAAGGCAAAACGAACCTATTGACAATTTTTACCACGAAAAATTTGTTTGGTTCAGAAAAAAGTCCTACCTTTGCAAACAGAAAAGTAAGGATACGACATATTAGCATCAAGGATTCCGACACGACACCATTGTCGGAATTCTTTGTTTTATGTCTGTCTAAGGGTCAAGAACAAGTAAAACAATAAAAAAGAATAACTATGGCTTATATGTCACAAGAAGGCTACGACAAATTGGTAGCCGAACTGAAACAGTTGGAGAGCATTGAGCGCCCGAAGGCCTCTGCTGCCATCGCCGAGGCCCGTGAGAAGGGTGACCTCAGCGAAAATTCCGAGTATGACGCTGCCAAGGAAGCTCAGGCTCACTTGGAGGATAAGATCAACCGTTTGAAGTTGACCATCGCCGAGGCTAAGGTAGTCGATACATCTCGCCTCAGCACCGACTCTGTACAGATCCTGTCGAAGGTGGAGATGACCAATCTCACGAACAAGGCCAAGATGACCTATACCATCGTCAGCGAGAGCGAAGCAAACCTCCGCGAGGGAAAGATTTCCATTAAGACCCCTATCGCCCAGGGACTGCTGAACCATAAGGTCGGCGATGAGGTAGAGGTTAAGATTCCTCGTGGTGCCATTAAACTGCGTATTGACAAAATCACCGTTGGATAATTATGGATATATTCAGTAAGATTGCCGCTGGAGAGATACCCAGCTACAAGTGCGCCGAGAATGAGAAATTCTATGCGTTCCTCGATATCAATCCGTTGGTGAAGGGCCACACGCTTGTGATCCCTCGCCGCGAAGTAGATTACATCTTCGACATGGACGATGATGAGTTGGCCGAGTTCCAAGTGTTTGCCAAGAAAGTAGCCAAGGCCATCAAGGCTGCCTTCCCTTGCAAGAAAGTCGCTGAAGTGGTGCTCGGTCTCGAAGTGCCTCACGCCCACATCCACCTGATTCCGATGCAGTCGGAACAGGATGTAGATTTCCGCCGGGAGAAGCTGAAGCTCTCCGAAGAAGAGTTTAAGGAAATCGCTGCTAAGATACGTGATGAGTTTGTCGATTAGACAAACTCATCACCGTATTTAATCTGTACCTCGTTGGCATATTTCTTCACCAGTGCCGAGGAATCACCCTTCTTGCATATCAGCAATACATTATCCTGCTCTACCACGATATAACCCTCAAGACCGCTGAACACGCCAAGACGGTCTTTTGGCAGCATAATGATATTGTTGCGGCAGTCCTCCATCTCGACATGCGAGTCAAGGATGACATTGTCGTCCTCCACCTTGCTGATAGCCTCATAGATGGCATGCCAGGTGCCCATGTCGGCCCAACCGAAGTTACACTTCATCACATACACGTTTTTGCTCTGCTCCAAAATCGCATAGTCGAGTGAGAGATTGGGATAGCGGGGATAGTTCTCCGCGACATACTCCAGCTCCTCGTTCAGCGTATAGCCAGGATGCTCAACCTTCAGGTTGCGGAGCACCTCCGGGAAGATATGCTCAAAGGTCTTAATCAAGTGCTTGGCGTTTGAGATAAAGATACCTGTGTTCCAATAGAACTCGCCACTCTCCATAAACATCTTGGCAAAGGCGCGCTCTGGTTTTTCGGTGAATGATTTCACCTTGAACACCTCCGGCTTGCAACTCAGGTCGCCCAGCTGGATATAGCCATAGCCGGGCTCGGGCCTTGTCGGCTTCACCCCCATCGCCAGCAGCACGTCGTTCTCCGTCACATAGCCGATGCCGACATCGACGCTATGGAAGAAAGAGTGTTCGTCGAGCACCAGCTGGTCTGAAGGCGTGATGACGATATTGGCATTAGCATCACGCTGCAGGATACGCATCGTAGCCCACGCCACACTCGGCGCCGTATTCCTGTGAATGGGCTCCAGCATGATGTTAGGTTCCGGCAGCTCGGGCAGTTGTTCCTTCACCAGCTCCAGGTATTCCTTACACGTACATACATACATATTCTCCTTAGGCAGTATCTTCGCGAATCGTTCGAACGTTGCCTGAAGCATCGTTCTGCCAGTACCGAAGAAATCTATAAACTGCTTGGGATGCTCATGACGACTCGCAGGCCAAAGCCTCCGTCCGCGTCCCCCTGCAAGTATCACGCAGAAGTTATTTTTTTCGGATATTTCCATGGATTGCGTTTAGTAATATTTATCTGAGTGCGAAGGTACGCAAAATTCATGATATCTGCAAGTATTTTTAAGTTTTTTATCAGAAACCTTTGGTATTTCAATTTTTTATATTACCTTTGCACCCGCTTTCGGTTGAGAACACAGTCGCGCAACCCATGCCCAGATGGCGGAATCGGTAGACGCGCTGGTCTCAAACACCAGTGGGGCAACCCGTGCCGGTTCGACCCCGGCTCTGGGTACGAAAGTACCACGTTTAGGCTAAATCAAGACGCTGGTTCTCTGGAAAGCAAGGTGCTGTAAGACAATAACTTACAGCACTTTTTCTTTTCCAAAATCCAGTCCAAACGCCCCAAAATTTTCCCCACATTTTCCCCACCAAAGCAAATTTGAGTGAAGATAATACAATCCAAAACACCATATCTCCGTGTTTTAGATAGCATTTTGTGACTCATAATTACTTCATGATTTCAACTTTAATTTCCGTTTTGAACTTTCTCACATAGATAAAATCTGTGATGGCAAACAACATGTGCTGAAAAAGATTATGAAACTGGCTGATGAGGTGCAAGTCCTTTGTCAACTCAGGATCAAGCCCCTCATTCCAATTAGGGGGCGGACAATCCATTCCAATGAATGAATCAAAGGTACAACCCTCATCTCGTGGAAACGTCAGAGTCAGTACAGATATGCCATCTGCGTATAATGGATTTAGATTACCATCACAAAGCCCATACCACAAATCCTGTCTGTCTTCGCCCTGTATAGGATGTAAAGCCGGATAGTCTGTATCGAGATAACACTTAGCTGTGAGTTCCATTTCTTCGCCATCACCCTCATCTATGGCGTCTATCATCTTATCCCAGATACGATGAGCGCGATCGTACATTTCATTAAGAGCCTCACGAAGAGCGTCATTGAAAGCAATAATATCTGGTAAAAGATCCTTCTGGTGAGCAAGCAGCTCCTTGTTGATGATGTTTTTACGCAAGGATAAAAGCGAACCATTATCTGAGTCATAACAACGTGTATTATTATACCCTTGTATGATTTCTCTCTCGATCATCTTGACACTATAGTCACATAGTATGTCAATTTCAAATTCTTTTCTTTCCATATGTTAATCCCATAAATTTCTGAAATGCTTGCGGAATAAATCCAATCCTTCCTCAATAGTCTGTTCTTCTTCCTTACTGAATGATGTAATCTGCTTCAGCAACTCGAACGCATCAATCATCTTCTGAATAGCCTTGTTCCATTCTGCCATTCCCTTAAACGCAGGACAATAGCCATGCTTGTCAAGAGCCTTGAATGCTTTTAAGCGAGCAGCAATCACCCCAGCCAAATAATTGTCTGTGTTCCAGACCTCTTCTATGGGGTAGTCATTCTTATAACTCCAGTTCTCAGCGGAGTCATCTTTCTTCTTCCTTTTCATACAGAATCAATATTGTTAATCCGACAAATCGCGATAATACTTACAGAACAATTCCACCCCTTGTTCAACAATCCTTATATCTTCTTCATAAGACGGGGAATAATCCTTCACCAATTCAAAAGCATCGATCATCTTCTGAATGGCACTGTTCCAATCCTCCTGATTCTCGAAATCTTCTGGCCATCCATGCTTATCGAGCGCCTTGAATGCTTTCAATCGAGGGGCAATCTCTCGCGCCAAATAATGGTAACTCCCCCAAACTTCACTTATTGGATAACCATTGATATAGTCAATAGAGTCATCATTTGTCTTTTTCTTTTTTCCCATATTGCAGTTTTATTGTCCACAATGCATAGATACAAGAAACCTCTGCCGTTTTG
>JAEEGF011868946.1_pt1 | contig 10762 bp, 9 predicted proteins | sample 9134171 | NCBI WGS metagenome assembly JAEEGF01 (sample SAMN16246542, study PRJNA631951) | gut metagenome | biome: gut microbiome; feature: rumen; material: AP-attached | host: Bos | place: Iran: Karaj | collected 2018-10 | reverse complement strand
CCAGACCCGCCGCCCAGCGGCAGGCGCCCCCTCGCCGGGGGGTCAACGGCTTCTCCCGCCCCAGCGCGCCGGCGCAGCATGTGACGGTGCCGGACGCCGAGACCATCGCCGCCCTGCGCCGCATGGCGCAGATGCACCAGCAGGGGCTGGTGAGCGACGAGGAGTTTGCCCGCATCAAGGCCGAGTGCGTCGCCCGCGGCTGGATCCGGGAGTGAAACGCGGGACAGATAACAGGAAAAACGAGCCGCCTCGGGGAAACCCGGGGCGGCTCAAGCTGTCGACAAAGTGTCGACAGCTTGAGAGCAAGAATGGGAACTTCCGAAAAAAGTTCCCGTTCTTGCGTAAATTGAACGTGAAGGGGGGCATACCCTCCCCCCTTCACAATCCCCCCATGCGTTTCCAAGCCATGCCGCATCGGTTTGTCTACAGTCTGAGCCGCCTCGGGGAAACCCGGGGCGGCTCGTTTGCGTGAAGAGGGAAGAGAGAAGAATGAAGAATGAAAAATGAATAATGAATAATTGTGGTGTCGCGCGCAGCGCGACGGATTGAAAATTGGGGAGAGCGGCAAATTGAAATTCGCGCCGCGGAGCGCACCGGTTCGCGATGACCCGGGGGGACCTTGGTTTGCTGCGTAGGGGCTGGCGCCCTCGACAGCCCGTTTGTTGGACATGGGCGCAGGTCGGCGGGCCGTCGAGGGCGCCGGCCCCTACGGAAACGGGGGAGCGGGCGGCTGATAGCCGCCCCTACGGAGTCGGGGGATGCGGAGCGCCGCGGAGAACCCCTTCCGTCAGCGGCACCCCCACCGCCCCAGTGTGCGCACTGGGCACCTCCCCTTTCAGGGGAGGCAAGGGCTCCCCGTCTCTCCCGTCCTCTCAAAACTCAAAACTCAAAACTCAAAACTACTGGCGGCTGATCGCCGCCCTTACCGCTCGCCCTTGCGCAGGGCGCGGAAGGGGTCGCCTCCCTCGCCGGAGAGGCTGGTGTAGTTCAGGCTGGTGCGGATGTGGTCGGTCATGGACTGGCGCGCCAGCTCCGGCATGCGCATCCGGATGGCCGAGACCACGGAGATGTGGTTGAACTTGACGCTGGAGAGCCAGGGGTTGGAGCGGCTGCCCTGCTGCCCCACGAATTCGATCATGGAGGCCTGGTACATGGTCAGCTTCGGGAGGATGGCCTCGTAGCTCTGCACCAGGTAGGGGTTGCCGCAGGAGCGGATGATCAGCTGGTGGAAGGGTAGATCCGTCTCCCGCATGCCGCGGATGTCCCGCCCCTCCACGCTGGTCTTGAAGGCCTCGGCCAGCAGGGTCAGCTCCCGCACGGTGGTGTCGTTGGCGGCGGTGGCGCAGAGAGAGGCCGCCTCGCTCTCGATGGCGTTGCGCACCTGGTAGAGGTTGATCATGTCCACGAGGCTCAGCTCCAGCACGAAGCTGCCGCTCTGCCCCGGGCGGCTCACCGCAAAGCCGATGTCCGCCAGGCTCGCCACCGCCTCCGCCACCGGGGTGCGGCTCACCCCCAGGGTGGCCGCCAGCTGGTTCACGTTCAGCTTGCTGCCCGGCAGGATCCGCAGCCCCACGATCTCGTCATACAGCAGCTTTGTCACCAGATCCTTGAGCTTGGCCCCGGGCTCGGCCTCCATATAGCGTTTGAGCTCGTATTTGTCCATGCTGACGCCCCCTGTCCCGCGTGTTCTTCTGCCGCTACTATACCCCCCGGCGGCGCGGACTGTCAACGAAAAAGCGCAGGAAGAGGCTTGGCTATTCTTGACATACCCCGGGGATTCCTATATACTCTATTAATGCGAAATGGAAAAAAGACAATCATATAAGGAGGCTGCCATGACGGATCTGGAAATACAGGAAGAAGCAAAAAAACGCTATGCCGAATTGCCCGAGGAGGAAAAGCTAAGCATATGGTGTCCCGATCTGAAACCGGAGGATCGCGCTTTTTTGGAGCATGTGGAGGAAGTAGGGTATGAGCACTTATCGGATGAAGAGAAAAATCGATTTACGGTTTTGTCTTTTCGCGGACATAATGCGAACCTTCCCGGAGGAATAATAGATTTTGGCGTCATGAAGCACCTGGAGGAGCAGTACAAGATCTCCCGGGAGGATCTGGCCAACGGGGCAAAAAACCCATTTAAGAGAGAACTCCTCTTGTGCCTTCTGGTGGGGCTCGGCTTGGCCGCCGTTGGCGCGTTGGTGGCCTATTTTGCTGGGAAAGCCAACGTGGAAGTGGGCAAGATCGCCGGGATCGTGGTGTCGGCCGTCGGCGGCTTACTGGCCATGAGGGCTGCCTCTGTCGTATCTGCCGTTTTCCGCTTCAAAGCGATACAAAAAAAGGTAGTGAGCGGTGAACTGGACGAGGAATATATTAAGAGAGAGGTCTATTATCTGGTGAACGAGGAAAAGAAAAAGATTTGGTTCAGAAAAGAAGAGACTTGAGAAACACACATGGAACCGCACGGAACCGTGCGGTTCCATATTGCTGGCCTCGGGCAGCTGCGGGCGCGCCAGAAACAGCTTGCATTTGCGCGGCGCATCGTGTATAATCGGCGCGTATCCGGAGGGTTACCGAAGCGGTCATAACGGGGCGGTCTTGAAAACCGTTAGGGCGAAAGTCCACGCGGGTTCGAATCCTGCACCCTCCGCCACAGTGGTACACAGGCTATGATACAATAGCCTGTGTACTTTTTTGCGGTTCTCTTTCAGAAAGCCTTAATTTATGCCAATTTGCGAGGCAGTTGGTTCTTTTTTGAACCCACCACCTCGCAAGGCTTACGTTTCAGGTATAATATAGCTATACAGCATGAGAGTGTGCACCCACCACTTCAAACAATTTGGCGATTATGGTTTACATAACTTTTCTACTTTTTTGTTCTGCTTTCTGCAATTACTGCATCCACGGCCGCCACTTCTGTGATTGAGTGTATCCTGCCAAACATTTCCGCATTTTGAGCATATCCAGTAAATCATTTTTGACTGGCCACGGGTCACTTCCGTCGGCTTCAAAGAATTCAGCGTCGGGTGCCACTCTGCGGCAAGGTCGGGATCAGTCGTGGTTAAATCATTGATTCCGGGAACAACGACTCTGTGTGCACAGCAGGGACATCCTTTCCCGTTTGCCCTGTTATAAATCTGTGCTGGCCATATGTACCCGCATTTTTTGCACTTCCAGGAGACGGACTCGTGACTTCCACGGCCGACCGTTGTCGGGACGAGTTCAGCGTTGTGCTCATAGTCCCACTCCTCCATCAACGCTGGCATTACGGTTGGCAAATCGTTTACACCTGCTACGATTACTTTACCTGAGCATAATGGGCATCCATTTTTATAGTCTCTTGTTCGGTCACAAATTTGTGTCTTCCATTTATGCCCGCATGTGTGGCATTTCCATCCCACAACTTCTCCGCTTCCGTTGGTGTAGTGATCCGGGCCATACTCGTTTTCTTCATAATCCCAATCCAACAGGCACCATTCTTTATCGATACTTCCACGTTTTGAGAGGAGTGTTTCCGTTTTTGTGATTTTCCTTCTGGCAGTAGCACAGACATCACAGCCATGTCCTTTCGATCTGTTAACTATGGAAGCTTGCCATTCGTTACCACATTGAGGACAGAGCCACCACACTATTTCTGTGCTGCCAGGAATGAAAAGATCTGGCGTAAGTTTCCCATTCTTTGAGGGATGCCATTCCTTGGCAATCTCCGGGCATAGGAACGCTAAAGAGTCTTCAAATCTTAGTGTTTTGAATTCCAGTATTTCAGTTTTATCTCTTGCAACATTTACTTCTGGCAAGTTTGCTGACCAAAATGTAAGATGTTTGAGAAAGTCTGTTATATAAAAATCCAACAGCCGGTAATCACGTTTCTTAGGTATATACCAAATTCTATCCGCCGTATTGGAGAATCCACTGAATGCTCCCTCTTTTATTCTGAATAGGCGAATGCTGTTTTCTTTACAAATCTGATATTTCTTTTCTTCTCGTGATAAACTGGTTTTGTCATGCCAGAAAACCCCATCATACTCGATCCCGGTTTTGATAGACGGAATGTAAATATCAAGTTCCATTCCGTTTTCAAAGATATCACGATAGCTGTTTATAGCATCCGAATACACCTTTTTTATGTAAAAGAAAAAGCATTGTTCAGGGAAGGATGTCCTTAATGCTTTAACGCAAGTAGGACATCCTTCTCCGGCAGCACGCTTATAAATAGCTTTGCTGTACTTATGCCCTTTTGGGCAGACCCAAGCAGCCGTTTTGTTAGATTTAACCGCCACAGTTGATGGGTCAATCGAATTTGTTTCATAATCCCAATCTACCATTAAATCTGGGCGCTGTGACTTCAAGTCATTATATCCCGGTAAGTTTTTTTTGTTGGAGCAGTACGGGCAGTTTGTTCCTCTCACAACTCTGTGATATACCGAAGTAGGCCATTTATGCCCTTTCGAGCACACCCAATTCACTTTTTTCCCGCTCCCGAGCGTCAGTTTTTTAGGATCAAGACCACTTTTTTCATTTGCTTCCCAATCCCATTCCGCCATAAGGCGAGCATTATCGAATACATATGCCTTATCAGCCGTGTAGTGTTTCATAGTGCCGCCCTCAATTCACTCTATATAAAAGCAACTGTATTATAACACGGTGCTTCCTCATATCCAAGTGCCTTTTACTCCATCATCTTTCAAAAAACTATAACTGTAAATACCAAAAAAGCGAGGTGGTGCTTCATTTGCACCCACTTTTGCACCCACCCGTCATTTAGAGTGATAAACGCTGAATTGTATGATTACCGGTGTCCTAACGCACGTCAGAAGAACACCATAAGGTCATGTGGCGCCGCGGGCGACGCCACATTGACCGATGGTGTTCTTCTTCCTTTTCCAAATCGGACCCGCTACGCTGGGCTCCGATTTGGGGCCGGGCTGCCTCTCTTTGGCGAACTGAGGGTGCAGGATTCGAATCATGTCCGCAGGCCACACAGGTGGCCTGCATAAGCGCACCGGGGCGGCGCTTGCAAAAAAGGCGGTTTGCGCGTATCATAGCGGCAGAGATCGGAAGGACGGGAATTTTTGGAGGAAAACAGATGAAACGAAGCATTTTGCATATCCGGGACTCCGGCGCGCGCATGAAGCTCATCGTCCTGCAGCCGCGGGAGCGGCAGGGGCTGCTGCCCGGCATCCTCTGGATCCACGGCGGCGGCTACATGACCGGGATGGCCGCCATGGTCTACAAATCCTGCGGCCGGGCGCTGGCGGAGCGCTACGGCGCCGTGGTGATCTCGCCGGGCTACCGGCTCTCCTGGCGGGCGCCCTACCCCGCCGCGCTGCGGGACTGCTACGCCGCGCTGGAGTACCTCTGGGATCACGCGGAGGAGCTGGGTGTGGATCGGGAGCGGATCCTGGTGGGCGGCGAGAGCGCCGGCGGCGGCCTGGCCGCGGCGGTATGCCTCTACGCCCGGGATCAGGGGAAGATCCGCGTGGCCATGCAGATGCCCCTCTACCCCATGCTGGACTGCGAGGACACCGAGAGCTCCCGGGATAACCACGGGCGGGTCTGGAACACCCGGAAAAACCACCGGGGCTGGCGGCTCTACCTGCGCCGGCTCTACGGCAGCGACCGGGTGCCGCCCTACGCCTCCCCGGCGCGGGAGACGGATTACCGGGGGCTGCCGCCCTGCTACACCTATGTGTGCGACGGGGAGCCCTTTTACCGGGAGACCCTGGACTATGTCCAGCGCCTCCGGGCGGCGGGGGTGCCCGCCAGGGTGGACGTGTTCCCCGGGAACCTTCACGCCTTTGACCTGTTCCGCTTCTGGACGAAGGAGGCGGCGGAGGCCCGGGAGAACCGGGCCGCGGCCTTCGAGACCGTCGTACTGCGGGGAAAAAGGGAGCTGTAGGGGACGGGGGAAAAGGGAAGAATGAAAAATGAAGAATGAAGAATTGAGGTGTGCCGCTGCGCGGCACAGGTTGAGATCCATGGCGCGTGACATGGGGAAACGTTGGTTTGCTGCGTAGGGGCGGGGCTAAGTGCCCTTTCGGGTATGTCCCCGCCCGTTGTCGGACATGGGCGCAGGTCGGCGGGCCGTCGAGGGCGCCGGCCCCTACGGAGACGGGGGAGCGGGCGGCTGATAGCCGCCCCTACGGAGACGAGGGGAGCGGGCGACCAATGGTCGCCCCTACGGGGGACGGTGGTTTGCACCGTAGGGGCTGGCGCCCTCGACAGCCCGTTTGTCGGACGTTTGACCGAGCCCACGGGCGATTCGGCTATCGCTCCTACGGGGGACGAGGGGAACGGATTGCCACACCAGTGACATCGGTCACTGGTTCGCAATGACACGGGGGACGGCGCGGAGCGCACAGAGCGAAGCTCTGTCATCGCGAACCGGTGCGCACACCGGTGTGACGATCCGTTCTCTTTGTCTCGGGGACGGGGGACGCGGATTGCCACATTTAACCCCTCCGCCCCAGTGTGCGCACTGGGGCACCTCCCCTTTCAGGGGAGGCAAAGCGGCACTCGCTACAAGTTCTTGGCGACGAAGGAGCCGTAGAACTTGTGCGTGCCTTGGCAGGTTCGCAATGACAGACGGAGGACGGGGGGACCCCTCCGTCACCGGCGCAGGCGCCGGCGACACCTCCCCTTTCAGGGGAGGCAAGACACGCCGCTGCCACCTCCCCCGGAGGGGGAGGCAAGAGAACCGTAGGGGCTGGCGTCCTCGACAGCCCGTTTGTCGGACATTTGAGCGTGTTTGCGGGAGGGGCAAGCCCCTCCCCTACGGAGGACACGCGGGACGGGGGGACCCCTCCGTCACCGGCGCAGGCACCGGCGACACCTCCCCTTTCAGGGGAGGCAAGAGAACGGATTGCCACACCAGTGTGCGCACTGGTTCGCAATGACAGAGGGGGGAAACGGAGGGCTCGGCCACAGGCTGGGTGCCGGCCCCTACGGAAACGGGGGAGCGGGCGGCTGATAGCCGCCCCTACGGGGACGGGGGACGTGGGCGGGTTTCTTAATTTCCATTAAGTCCCTTGCGCTTTCCCGGCAGGGGGGCTATAATGACCGACGCTCAAGAAATCTTTGCATACCTGGAGGATCAACATGAAAAAGAAATTCGTTGCACTGACCATCGCCGCCGTGATGGCCCTGGGACTGGCAAGCTGCGGGGACGCGCCTGCCGCGGAGATCGAACCCGCCGCCGGGGACGAGGAGATCGTGGTGATCGAGGCCGAGGAGGCCACGACCGAGGAGACCCCGACCGCGCCCATGAGAGCCGACGGCGAGCGCTATGACGCGGTTATCACGATCGAGGGCATGGAGGAGACCGTCCACTACGAGCATATCGTGAACACTGCCCTGGGCTTTGAGATGGACTACGACTATGAGCGCTTCCTGCGGCAGAGTGACGGGGATCGGGAACGCTTCGTCTCCACCTGGGACGACCCCGCCAATCCCGAGAACTATCTGGAGCTGAGCTATAGCCCCGAGAGCGCCGAGACCACCGCCGCGGCCATCATCGAGGAGCTCTCCCGGGACTATGATATCACCCGAGAGACCCGGGAGCTGGAATATGTGGGCGAGGTCACCTGGATCGAGGCCTCCGTGATCAAGGGCACCAACAATATGGCCGATCAGCTGCAGTGGGTCTACATCATTCCGGCCAACGACGGCTGCATCGTCGCCCGGGCTCACTCCTTCGTCGTGGAGTCTGAGGGCTTCGGGAGACGCTTCTCTGACATGATGCAGACGCTGGCGGTGCGGAGCAGAGCCGGGGACGGCGCCCTTACGGACGAGCTGGCCCTCACGGCCATTCAGAAGTACTGCTACAGCAGCAACCCGGATCTGGAGGGGATCGTGAACGGCGGCGAATACCAGGTCGGCTGGGAGATCGCTTCCAGCAGCGAGCAGGAGGTCGTGGTGCTGTTCCGCTCCTACACGGGCGCGGAGATCCGCTATTACATCGACCGGAGCACAGGCGAGACCTACGCGACGGAGTTCGTTCCCGGCGTCACGGCTGCGGAGGAGCGGACGGAGGAGAGCTTCAACCTGTGGGATTACGCCGGCTGATCAGAGCGTAAACAGGAGATCAACCATGAAGAAGAAAATTGCCGCTTTGACCGTCGCCGCGGTGCTGGCCCTGGGACTGGCAAGCTGCGGGGACGCGCCTGCCGCGGAGATCGAACCCGCCGCCGGGGACGAGGAGATCGTGGTGATCGAGGCTGAGGAGGCCACGACCGAGGAGACCACGGCTCAGACCATGAGACAGGACGGCGAGCGCTTTGAGGCGGTCATCCTGCTGGAGGGCATGGAGGAGACCGTGCACTACGAGCACATCCGGAGCGAGAGCATCGGCTTCGAGATGGACTATGATTACGAGATGCTGGAGCGGCGCAGCGACGCCGAGGGGGAATGCTTCGTCCCGTACACGGAGGGCGCGGAGGATCCCTGGAACTACTTCGAGCTGAGATACGACACGGGGAACGCCAATCTGGTTGCCGACGCCCTGAAGGCGAGCCTTTCCGGCTCCTATGACACGGTCACCGAGGAGGCGTTCAGCCTGGAGGCCGCCGGCGCCTGCGTGCTGGTGCAGGCCTCCGGCGCCAAGGCCGGGGTGGAGCCCTCCGGTTCCCTGCAGCGCGTGTACGTCATCCCCACGGGGGAGGGCTGCATCGTCGCCACGGTGCACTGCACCTATGAGAGCGCCGAGGGCTTCGGCGCGCGGGCAAACTACATGCTCCATACCCTGACGGTCATCGAAGGCTGAGCATAGAGACGCAACTTGCGGGCGGGTTTACCCCGCCCGTTTGTTTTGCGGTTTGACCGGGGACGCGGGGAAAAATGAAGAATGAAAAATGAAAAATGAATAATTGTGGTGTCGCCTGCGGCGACGGATTGGAATTTAGGGCGAAGAACGTCCGCTCCGTAGGGGCGGGTATTACCCGCCCGTTGGTCGTACACACGCGCGGGTCGGCGGGCGACCGCAAGGGCGGAGCGAAGCGCAGGGCGCCCCTACGAGGGACGGTGGTTTGCACCGTAGGGGCTGGCGCCCTCGACAGCCCGTTTGTCGGACGTTTGACCGAGCCCACGGGCGATTCGGCTATCGCCCCTACGGGGAACGGGGGGGGACGCTGTAGGGGGCGGCGCCCAGCCCATGGCCGGTCCCGTTTTGTCGGACATGGGCGCGGGACGGCGGGCCGTCGAGGGCGCCGGCCCCTACGGCGGGACGTGTGTCTGCACCGTAGGGCCGAGCATTGCTCGGCCGTTTGTCGGACATAGGCGCAGGTTGGCGGGCGACCGCAAGGGTCGCCCCTACGGAGGACGGGGGACGGGGAAACCCCTTCCGTCAGCGGCGGGCGTTACACGCCGCTGCCACCTCCCCCGGAGGGGGAGGCAAGACACGCCGCTGCCACCTCCCCCGGAGGGGGAGGCAAGGCGCACGGAATCGCCATGCCAGGCTTGAACAATTTCTTCCTTTCTTCATCAGCGAAGCGACTTCATTCCTTCATTTCTTCATTTCCCCAGCCATGTGGCCGGGTCTCTTGCGTTTTCGGGGCGGGTCTGCTAAGATGGAGCCATGGAACGAAACATCGTGGGGCGCTTTGCGCCCAGCCCTTCGGGCTATCTGCATCTGGGAAATCTGCTCGCCATGCTGCTGGCATGGCTGGATTGCCGCGCCCAAAACGGGCGGCTGCTCTTCCGGCTGGAGGATCTGGACCCCGGCCGCTCCCGGCGGGAGTATATAGACGCCCTGGCCGGGGATCTGCGCTGGCTGGGGCTGGACTGGGACGGAGGCTGGCCGGAGGAGCCGGGCTTTGCCCAGAGCGGGCGGGGCGAGCGCTATCAGGCCGCCTTTGAGACCCTGCGGCGGCGGGGGCTTGTCTACCCCTGCTGGTGCAGCCGGGCCCAGCGCCTGGCCGCCGCCTCCGCCCCCGCGCCGGGGGAGGCGCAGTTTGACCCCGGCTGCCCCTGCGCCCGGCTCTCCGAAGAGGAGCAGGCGCGGCGCCTGGCGACAGATCGCCGCCCCGCCTGGAAGCTCCGGGCGCCGGACGACTGGATCAGCGTGGAGGACGGGCACTACGGCCTGCTGCGGCAGAATCCCGCCCGGGAGGGGGGCGATTTCGTCGTCCGACGCTCCGACGGGGTCTTCGCCTACCAGCTGGCCGTCTGCGTGGACGACATGGAGATGGGCGTCACCCGGGTGGTGCGGGGGCGGGATCTGCTGGACTCCACCCCCCGGCAGAGCTGGCTGATCCAGACCCTTGGGGGCACGCCGCCCAGCTACTGCCACGCGCCGCTGCTCGTGGACGGGGGCGGCAAGCTCTCCAAGCGGCTGGGCAGTCTCAGCACCCAGGCGCTGCGGCGGGAGATGTCGCCGGAGGCGCTGGTGGGGCGGCTGGCCCGGCTCTGCTCTCTGCGGGAGACGGCGGAGCCCGTCACGCCCCGGGAGCTGCTGGCGGATTTCGACTGGAAGAAGGTCAAAACCGAGGACATTCGGATCGACGGATGGACGAAATAAAGAAAGGAAGCCCCGGGCGGATCAAAGAGATTCGCCCGGGACTCAAGCTGTCGACAAAGTGTCGACAGCTTGAAAGCAAGAATGGGAACTTCCGAAAAAAGTTCCCATTCTTGCGTAGATTGAACGTGAAGACTAACTATTAAAAGTCAAGCCCCAAGAGAAAAAAGATGTAGATTGGGAAGCGGCATAAAAAGGGCGCAAAAAGCAAAGCGTCACAGCGGGCGCTCTGAGTGGTATGGACAGAATGAGTTT
>JAEEGF011495956.1_pt1 | contig 10763 bp, 2 predicted proteins | sample 9134171 | NCBI WGS metagenome assembly JAEEGF01 (sample SAMN16246542, study PRJNA631951) | gut metagenome | biome: gut microbiome; feature: rumen; material: AP-attached | host: Bos | place: Iran: Karaj | collected 2018-10 | reverse complement strand
CCCTACTGCGGAACCTTCGACGGTCAGGATCACTTCATCAGCTATCTCACCCTGGAGAAGACACATAACTTCGTGGGATTCTTCTCGACGGTGGGCGATGGCGTTCACGTCACACACCTTATCCTCGACAACACCTGTTCCATCTTCTCCACCGGCAACCGCGTGGGTATGGTAGGTGCCGCACACCGCCAGGGTACCGTCCTCATCGACTACTGCGGCAACGAGGGTAACGTGACCTCCACCTCTCCCTTCGAGAGCACGGCAGGCGGCATCTTCGGTTGCAACGTGGACTGTCTGGCCGACATACACATCGACCATTGCTACAGTACAGGTGTCATCGACGGTATGAACCAGTCGGCTCAGATTGCCGGATGGCTGAACTACTTTGGCAACAGCAGCATGACCAATTGCTGGTCGATAGCCGAAGTGAGAGGCTACGACAACGAAGGTGCCGCGATGGCTCGCCATGGAGGCCAGCGCCTGGAGAACAATTTCAGCACCATCGGTCAGGGAAGAGTGTTCGCTGCTGAGGAGGTGATGACGGGCGAACTGTGCTACAAGATGAACGGTTCCACCCTGAGCGCCAACCCTGCCTGGTATCAGACCATCGGCGTCGACGACATGCCCACCTGGAAAGAGGACCACGGGCTGGTCTTCCAGTCTGGCGAGGGCGAGTTCGACTGCATGGCCGACGACGAGAGCTTCGAGAACAAGCGTGCCTTGCTGCTCGACGCTGAAGCTCTCTTCACGGATGATATGGTAGCCACCCACGCATTGGTGGAGGATTTCCAAGCCTATCTGGAGGAATTGTCCTCGATGGGTTACGACGACCTGCTTGCCAACTACAGCGGCATCAATACCCTCAAGGCCCAACTGAACGAATCGGCTCGCGCCTATGCAGACTACCAGAAGAAGGTGGACGAAGTGATGGCATTCATCGAGGAGAGCCCTGAGCTGTCTGGCACTTATCTGGACTTCCTCAAGGCCTATCTGGAGGACATCCTGGAGCCTGGCGATTATCCCAACGGTACCTATCCTTATATTATGGAGAACATGCTGCCCTCGACGGAGGAAATCCTGGCCGAGACGGAGTATGTGGAACTGCTGCGCCGTCAGGCTGTGGAAGGCGGTTACGTGAAGGATTCCGACATCAGCAACCTGCTAGTGAACCCAGAGTTTGCCAACTGGTACGAGGGTTGGGAGAAAGAACTGAACTGCTCTCGCAACAGCGATGTTATCCAAGGACGCCACATCTCAGAGACATGGAACGGTACATACAACATCCATCAGACTCTCACCGACATGAAGCCCGGTATCTATGAGGTGCAGATTCAGGCCTCCTACCGCCCAGGCTTCCAGCCCGCCAGCACCAACCTCTCCGGTATGATCTACATGAACGACCAGAATGTCTACATCATGAGTTCCTACGAAGGAAGAGTCCTGGCTGCGGATGCCGTAGACGGTGAGAACTGCTACCTGAACATGGAAGATGCACTCCACGACATGATCATCTACGACGTGGACGAGCCTGCCGGCTATGTTCCCCGCGGCACCACAGGCGCTTACTACGCTTACAAGGCTGGCCGTTACCAGAACCGCTTGATCTGCCTCGTTGGCGAGGACGGCACACTTACCGTAGGCCTCAAAGACGAAGGCTCTGGCGGTCCTGAAGACGAGACAGCTTGGGCAGAGATGAAACTCATCTATCGCGGCACCATCGACGAGGCAAGCGATGCTATCGACGAGACGCTGCAAGGGATGGTGGAACGCGCCACAACGCTGCTCGAGTATGAATGCGACGTTGACTTCTCGCTCTATCCCAACTTCGGCAACGAGCTGCGCGAGGCCCTGCAGGCTGCTATCGACGCAGTGGGAACAGCCACCACAGGCGAGCAGAAGTATGAAATCGTCAACACGTTCTCTACCCTGTTCCGTGATGTCTATGGCTGCAAGAAGGCTTACAGGAACTTCAACCAGGCATGTGGCATGTACGAGGACGGACTGGTGAATCTGCAGAACGAAGGCGTTGACTTCGGCGAGGAAGGCATTGTTCCCTACATCAACCAGCTGTATGACATCCAGGACCAGCTCTTCACGGGTGGCTACACTTACGCTGAGGCTTCCTCGCAGGAGGCTCTCAAGGCTCTGCCTTACTACACCAATGTCTTCGGCTCAATTCCTGAGTTGGCTGATGGCTTCTATCAGATAGAAAACTTCGAGAACTTGGCTTGGGTGCAGAAGCAGATCAATGCAGGCAATACGAAGCTGAACATCGCACTCGCACAAGACATTGACCTGAGCGAGCATCCCACCTTCATGCTGGCTGAGAACAAGGCAAATTCCTTCACTGGAGTCTTCGACGGAAAGGGCCACACCATCAAGTTGGCAATCAACGTGACGAACACTGGCGACTACAGCGGTGCCCTGTTCCGCTTTGCTCAGGACGCCTCGTTCCGCAACCTCAACATGACAGGCTCAGTAACTACCTGCGGAAAGCATCCTGCCAGCCTCGTGAGCTGTCTCTTTGGCACCGGTACCCCCACTATTTCAAATGTAACGTCAAGCTGCGACATCTTCACCAATGGTGGTGATGCTTGTATGAGCGGTCTGGTCGGTATTCTTGGCGATATTTGGAACGATGGCCGCGGCATAGAAGTCATCTTCAACAACTGTGGCTTTACGGGTAACATCACCCACACCGGCGACGCCAACGCACAGAACCATGGCGGAAGCTTCATCGGATGGACGGCCGTCGATAATGCAACGGTTACGATGAACAACTGCTATGCTGCTCCAAAGTCGGCTAACAGCCCAAGGTTCAGCACCTTCGTACGCGTCTATGGCTCAGATAACGGACAGGAATATGCCAACAACTGCTACTTCCTGAGCGGTGTGGTCGACTATGTGGCCAAGCAGGGTACGGAAGCTTCTGCCGAGGAGTTTGCCAATGGCAGCGTATGCTATGCCCTCAACGGCGACCAGAGTGCCATCACGTGGTACCAGAAGATTGGCGAGGATCCCTATCCTGTGCTCGAGCCAACTCATGGCAAGGTGGTGAAGAACGAGGACGGAACGTACAGTACCGTAACGGGTGTGGATGACGTTCTCGTCAGCAAGACCTCCGACGGCAAGATCTACAACCTGAGCGGTCAGCGCGTAGAGAAAGCTGTGAAGGGTCTCTACATCATCGACGGAAAGAAGATTCTGGTTAAATAAAACTGTTCTGAATAGAGCAGGGGGTGCTTCGTGTTGCAGCGGGTGCACCCTCTGCCCTTTACACATTATTTCAAAAAAAAGAGAAAAGAGATGAAAAAGTGTATGCCGCTGTTGGTGCTCCTCTTCGTTTTCCTTGCATGTAAGGAGCATGTCGACATGTCAAATCGTTACGTGTTCACTTCTCACACGATGATGAGCTACATGGAGAAGTTCCCAGAGAAATACAGTGAGTATCTGGATTTGTTGCATCACACACGAGTGAGCCACGTCAGCGAGACTACCGTGGGGCAGCTTCTTGCAGCCCGTGGGAACTACACGGTGTTCGCCCCCACGAACAACGCCATACACGCCTATCTGGAGTCGCTCTGTGAGAAAGGATTGATAACGGAACCATCCTGGGACAGCTTCCGCAACCAGGAAGAACGCGACTCTATCGAGCAGGTCATCGTCTACAACAGCATCATCGACGGAGGCGACAATACCATCTTCTACAGCAACGACTTCCCCGTCGAACAGGACGGAGAGATACCTGTGCCCAACATGCTGGACCGACGCCTGACCGTTCATCAGAGCGAGGACAGCGTGGGACATTTCCTCATCAACAATCAGCCGATGGACATGCGCAACAGCGACATCCCTGTGATAAACGGCATCCTGCACACCATGAACGGAGTGGTGGCACCCAGCAACAACACGCTCGGACGACTGCTCTTCAACATCGAGCGGGAGAAGCGCGAGGGATACTATGTTTCTGCCATGCTGGCACATGCTGTGGGACTGCTCGACACGCTCGACCAGTATCGTGACCAGGTTTACGAAGACCTCTACCAGCGAGGCATTGTACCCGTGTGGAATGACGATTACGGCGATGAGCGCAACGGACACTATTTCTACTCGCCTGAGCATCGCTACTACGGCTATACGTACTTTGCTGAGACCGACAGCCTCTGGGAAAGCCTGTTGGGTAAGCCTGCCCTCGACATTACCGTTGCTGATGTGACGAGTTATCTCGAGCAGCAGAACATTTATCCAGAGGCAGAGCGTGGTATCAACTACACCAGCGAGAACAATCTGCTGAATCAGTTTGTCACCTACCATTTCCTGCCTGAACGTCTGTCGACAAACCACCTCATCTATCACTGGAGCGAGCGTGGCTACAACCGTTCTTCGAAGATACTGGGCGCTGCTGTAAGCGAGTTCTACGTCACGATGGGCAAGCGTCGCCTGCTGAAAATCTTCGAGAGCCGCGAGAGTGAAGGTGTCTACCTGAACCGCTTCCCTGTCCTCAACAATGGGCGCCGCGAGAATTATCGCGAGAAATACTGCGACCCTGACAAGGTGGGCATATTCATCGGAGCACCCAATCTGGAGGGGGAGAACAATGTGCGCAACGGCATAATCTATCCCATCGACAAACTTCTCGTCTACGACAATGCAACGCGTACCAACTTGCAGAAAGGACGCATCCGATGGGATGTCTCGTCGATGTTCCCTGAATATGTCAACAACGACATCCGTCTCTGCGAGATACAGACTCATGAGCGTCTCTGGGTGTACATTCCCAACGAGTATCCCTATCTTGACGATTGCGACATCTCTCAGGACACACGCTTCTACTACTGGCCAGCCACCAACCGAAGCTGGGACAACTACCAGGCCGACGAGTATACCATCCGAGGCCAGCAGGACATTACCCTGCGTCTGCCGCCTGTACCCCAGCGTGGAACCTACGAGTTGCGCTGTGCCGTGCAGCATGGAGGAGGTAATGGCGACGAGCGCGGAATGGTGCAGTTCTACTGGGGAAACGATCGCGACAACCTCACTCCCATGGGCATTCCCGTTGACCTGCGTACAGGAGGACTGACGCGACGCACGAAGCTGGGAGAGTTCCCCAGCGACACGGGATGGGAAGCCGACTCAGAGGACGACGAGTACAATGCTGAGGTAGACAAGCGAATGAGGAACAAGGACTGGATGAAGGGAGCGCACATCCAATGCGTCACTTCCAACACCTCAACTTATTCGGCGCGTGCGAATCCGATGTGCCTCCGCCGCATCCTCGTGCGTGGCACGATGGACCCCAACGAGACGTACTACGTCCGCTTCAAGACCGTGCTTGACGACCCTTATACCTATCTCTATATGGATTATTTCGAGTACGTGGCCAAAGAGATTTACGACAATCCTGAAGAGCCGGAGGATATCTGGTAAGAAGATAGCCGCGAGTGAAGAATGAGACATTTCCCTGGTCGTATGCGTAAGGCCTGCATTCTGGTATTCCTTGCCTTCCTTTTCGCAGCCTCTTTCGAGGTGGCAGCAGAGGAAGAAATCCTCATCAACGAGATTCAGGTGGCCAACGTGGATCGTTTCGTGGATCCCAGTTGGAACTACGGAGGATGGGTGGAGCTCTATAACCTGGGTTCCCAGCAGATCAATCTGCGTGGCTATTGGATAAGCGACGACCCTGCGAATCTCCAGAAAGTACGTGTCTCGCAAGCTGTTCTCCTGCGCGGAAAATCGTTTGCCAATCTTTGGTTTGACCATCACGACAAATACTGCCCCTCGCAGATAAACATGAAGCTGGATATGGAGGGCGGCACCATCTATATCAGCGATCGTCAGGGGAAACTCGTTGCCAGTCAGGAGTATCCTCCTGCTGTTTGCAGGGCCAGTTGGGCTCGTTTGACTGATGGAGGCGAGGAATGGGGCTATTGCGACAAACCGACTCCAGCTGCCAGCAACGGTCAGGTGGAGGCATGCAAGGCGCGACTCGAGGCTCCCCAGGTGGACAAATCCAGCTGCATCTTCAGCGGAACGCTCTCTGTCCAAGTAACCGTTCCCCAGGGGGCTGTTCTCCGTTATACCACTGACGGGTCTACGCCCACCATGAGGAATGGCTTTACGAGTACGACGGGTCAGTTCAGAGTTTCCAAAACCACAGTTTATCGTTTTGCATCCTATCAGGAGGGATTCATGGGGAGTGAAGTCATCACCCGCAGCTATCTGTTGAAGGACAAGGATTTCAGTCTGCCCGTCATCTCCATTGCCTCAGCACCAGCAAACCTCTACAGCGACGAGCTGGGTGTTTTCGTCAAAGGTATAAATGGCAGGCCAGGATTAGGCCAGACCGACAACTGCAACTGGAACATGGATTGGGACCGTCCTGTGAACTTCGATTATCTGGATGCCAAAGGCAACTCCCTGCTGAACCAGGAGGCTGAGATTAAGCGCAGTGGAGGATGGGGAAGATTTCAGATGCCCTTCAGCTTCAAGATCAAAGCCTCGAAGGTTTACGAGGGCCGCAACTCGTTGGACTATCCCTTCTTCAAGGATAAACCTTATATAAAGAGTAAGTCACTGCTCATCCGTAACGGAGGAAACTGCGACTACAATTATCGAGTGCGTGATGCATTCCTGCAGAAACTGGTACTCACCAGCGGAATAGACATGGATGCTCAGGACTATCAGCCTGTGGCACACTATCTGAACGGAGTCTACAAGGGAGTGCTCAACATGCGTGAACCCAACAACAAACATTTCGTCTATTCCAATTACGGTTTAGACGAGGAAGACATCGACCTCTTCGTCATCGACAACGACACGGGCTACGTGCAGAAGTGTGGCACACACGAAGCGTTGGGTGAACTCTACAAACTGAGCCAATCGGCAGAGAACGATGAGGTCTATGAGCAGATAGAGAAGATGATGGACATCGACGAGTTCTGCTACTATCTGGCCATTCAGTTCTATCTGGGCAATGGAGACTGGCCTAACAACAACATGAAAGCCTGGCGCGAACGGAGCGAGAACGGGCGCTGGCGCTACCTCCTCTATGACTTGGATGGAACTTTCAACCGTACGTCACCTTTCACCATCTTCGAGAGCATGCGGATTCACACATTCAATACGCTGCTGGGTGAGCCCATCACCAATGTCACGAAGGAGATAGAACCCATCACCATCTGGCTTGGTCTCCTGAAGAACGAACGCTTCCGGCGCCGCTTCACAGATGCCTTCTGCCTCGTGGCAGGTTCAGTCTTCGACCCAGAGCGCTGTGCCAAACTCGTCAAGGAATGGGCTGAGACAGTCTATCCTATGCAGATACTGAATGACAACGGCTATGGACGCAACAATTCTCCGCTTCCTGGGGCAGAATTTATCATCAGCAGACTGAACTCGCAGGCTTCAGTCATGTATGAGCAGCTGCAAGGCTACTCGCGGCTGAAAATGGGAGGCATTAAGCCCATGCAAGTCAGCCTGCGAAGCAATATCCCACAGGGCTGCATCATGCTGAACGGACAACAGGTTCCTACCGGCTCTTTCACAGGTCGACTTTATCCACCCGTCACGTTGAAAGCTGAGACGCCAGGAGGTTATGTGTTTGATGGATGGTATCTCGCTGATGGCAGCGATCAGGTTGGCACACCACTCATCAGGAAAGGGGAGGAATGGATGTATTATGACAACGGTAGCCTGGACGGCAAATTGTGGAAACGGACTGCCTACAGCACCGCAGGATGGAAGACGGGCAAGGCTCCCTTGGGATATGGGAGTGCAGACGGAGGCTATCGTACTGTGCTCAGTTACGGAAACAATGCTGACAGCAAGTATCCCACCTATTATTTCCGTAAGGTGCTGAAATTGTCCTCCAAGCCAAAAGAAGATGAAATTTTCAGACTCTCTTACTTGGCAGACGACGGCTTTGTGGTTTATGTGAACAATGTGGAGGCATGCCGATACAATATGCCTGCGGGTGAGCCTGCCTACAGTACGTTGGCAACCACTTATGCAGGGACTGACCCTATCACAGGCAGCATTGACTTGAGTGGCAGTTTGTTCAACAGTGGTGTGAACCTGATCGCTGTCGAGGTGCACAACAGTGCCCTCACGAGTTCCGACATCTACTGGGACATGCAACTTTCCCAGCTCCAGAGCACAGACAGTTTTGTCTCTAAGGATGCGGAATATACTCTCACATCTGGGAACTCGACGCTGGTAGCCCATTTCAGCAAAGCTGATCGTGGCACATGCCCAGTGGTTGTCAACGAGTTGAGCGCCTCGAACTCCGTATATGTCAACGAGTACTACAAGAAAAGGGATTGGGTGGAACTCTACAACTGCACGGATGCTGAGATAGACGTGGCGGGAATGTATCTCTCTGACGACGAGTCAGACCCCCACAAATACAGGATAGGCTCTCCTGCTGGTGCGACAGGTACCGTAATCCCTGCCTTTGGCCATAAGATTGTCTGGTGTGATGAGATGGAACCTGTGAGTCAGTTGCATGCTCCTTTCAAGTTGGCCAATGATGACAATGCCTTAGTGATACTGACGGCACAGGATGATGCATGGGCAGACACGCTGGTCTATTGCCGTCACGAGGGACTCACCTCCATAGGACGCTTCCCAGACGGTTCGCCCAACGTCTATCTGATGCCCCATCCCTCTATTGAAGTATCGAATAAGCATCATTGCAATGCAGAATACTTGGGTGCTGCTTCAGGACAGAAAACGAGCGATGTGGAGGTTGCTCGCGATGGTGGCAATCGGATCATCTACCGCAATGGGAATCTTCTCGTCAGGAGTGAAGAGAAGGGACCCGTCACGTTGTCTGTCTACACGCTCGACGGCAAGTTGGCCATGCAACGCCTTGTCTCTCTGCAGTCAGGTGACGAAGCGGTAAATGTAGGCATGTTGCGCTCTGGCCTTTATGTGGGCCGCATCAGTACTTCAGCTGGAGTCCTGTGTGGCTGTAAATTCGTGAAATAGATTTCTTCGATATGAATTGTGATTTGAAAAAAGTATCCCTGGCAGTCCTGTTCTTTATTCTTGCTGCAGCAGGTTATGGTGAGACAGACAAGAAACTCGAGCCTGTCACCTTCGAGAAAGTAAAGATGGAAGACAATTTCTGGCTGCCACGCCTGAAGCGGCAGAAGGACATTCTCGTTCCCTTCGCTCTCAAGAATACGGAGCCTGCAGTCGAGAACCTGCGTCGAGTGGGGAAGTACCTCAAGACTGGACGATGTGACACATTGCTCAACCTGCCGCGCTATGTGGCATCTGACCTTTTCAAGGTGATGGAGGGAGTGGCTTCTCTTCTTTCCCTTGAGCGGGATGCCAGGTTGGAGCAGATGATGGATAGCCTGATCGACATCATTGCCGATGCCCAGTGCCCAGACGGATACTTCTATGAGATACACTCCGTGCCTCGCGAGTTCGTGTCAAACCATGATCCTGGTGCAGGAAAGGGACGCTACGAGTACGTTCTGCACAGCCACGAGCTGTATGACATGGGGCACATGTATGAGGCTGCTGTGGCCTACTATCGTGCTACAGGCAAGCGTAAATGGCTTGATGTATCGGAAAAGAGTGCCCAGCACATCAACCGTGTTTTCTTCGAAGGCGATCCTGCCTACAACGATGGAAAACCTGTGATGCAGGCTCCTGGCCATGAAGAAATCGAGTTGGCGCTTTTCAAGCTTTCACAGGCTACTGGAAACAGCCTTTATGCCCAGATGGCGAAGAAATTCCTGGATATCCGCGGAGTGACTTTTAAAGACAACAACTACGCACAACAGCATCTTCCTGTACGTGAGCAGCGCACGGCTGTAGGGCATGCCGTAAGGGCCCTGTACTTGTATTCAGGAATGGCCGATCTGGCGGCTGAATTGGGCGATGAGACGCTGCGGCCTGCTCTTGATGCCATTTGGCATGATATCATGGACACCAAGATCCATATCAATGGCGGATTAGGCTCTGTGCCAGGAATCGAAGGATTCGGCCCTGCCTATATGCTTCCCAACCGCGACACGTACGACGAGACCTGTGCAGCTGTGGGTAACGTGTTCTTCAATTATCGCATGTTCCTGGCTACGGGCGATGCCAAATACGTGGATGCCGCTGAAGTGTCGCTCTACAACAATGTGTTGGCAGGCGTGAATCTCGAAGGGAACAAATTCTTCTATGTCAATGTGCTTGAGGCAGATGGGAAAAAGCCTTTCAATCATGGACGTGCCGGACGTTCCCCTTGGTTTGGAACAGCCTGTTGTCCCTCGAACATGGCCCGCTTGATTCCTCAGGTGTCGGGCATGGTATATTCCCATACGGACGACGACATCTTTTGCGCGCTTTATGCAGGGTGTAAGACGGAAATTCCCCTGGCTTCAGGTAAAGTCATCCTCAGTCAGCAGACGGAATATCCCTTTGACGGCAAAGTAGCCATCAGCATAACACCAGACAGGGAAAACCTTCCCTTCACCCTCTGGCTGCGCATCCCCACATGGTGTGGTTCGCAGTTCCTGCCTGGCAATCTGTATGCCTATGCAGACCATCATGCATCGAGAGTTACCCTCCTCCTGAACGGGAAACCCATTAAGGTCGCTCCTGTAAAGGGGTATGTTCCCATTCGTCGTGAATGGAAGGCTGGCGACAAGGTGGAACTTGACCTTCAGGTAAAGACACGCTATTCAGTGGCCGACGAGAGAGTCGAGGCTGACCGCAATCGCGTGTGTGTCACTCGTGGACCATTAGTGTTCTGTGCTGAACAG
>JAEEGF010221602.1_pt1 | contig 10763 bp, 5 predicted proteins | sample 9134171 | NCBI WGS metagenome assembly JAEEGF01 (sample SAMN16246542, study PRJNA631951) | gut metagenome | biome: gut microbiome; feature: rumen; material: AP-attached | host: Bos | place: Iran: Karaj | collected 2018-10 | reverse complement strand
TGGTGCTCTCCATAAAGTTCTCACGGGCAATATTCCAACCAGCGCTGATGGCGGGATAGGCATGCCACTTATGGCCAGGAGCCAGACGAGAAGAAGCATCAGCACGGAAAGCGACTGAGAGCATGTACTTATTATCATAAGAATACATCACACGACCCATCCAAGACATCAGACCACTTTGCCAATAGTTAAAGTTATTAAGGTTGACTTCACCTACAGCAGAAGCAAGGTTATAGTACTGCATGTAATTGGCAGGAATATCGAGTGCGGAGCCACCTGATGACTCATAGCGAGTCTGCTCAGCAGAGTACATAGCAACAACATTCACGTTATGCTTCTCAGCGAAAACACGATCATAAGTCAGCAGGTTCTCAACAGCCCAGTTACGAGTCTGGTTGTTGGTTACCCAACCGCTATTGACTTGACTCGGGTTTGTGCTATTGATACCAGTTCCTGTGAAACCGCCACCTTTAGAGGTGCGATAGTTCAGACCGACGTTGATACGGTAGCTTAATCCCTCAACCCATGGGCACTTCACCTCAGCGAAGAAGGTGTTGTAGGTACCGATACCACGGTTCTCGTTCAACCATTGATCCTTATCGCGCTCAACGACATCCTTTGTGATAACAATTTGGTCATCTGCAGGCAACTTATTGTAACGCTTTAAATTTCCATTTTCATCGTATGGAGTAGAAAGTGGAGAAGAAGCCAGAACAGCGTAGATATTGTTGACACCCTGTGACTTACGATAGCTGGTATTGGTACTCAAACCGAAACGGAACCACTCACCAACCTTTTGATCGAAGTTACCACGAACAGAGATACGGTCGTAACCCTCAGTAGGAACAACAGACTCATCATGATAATAGCCTACACCAAAACTGTAGCTACCACCGTTGGTACCACCAGCAACAGAAATATCGTGACTGTGACCAACACCTGTCTGATAATATTGATCCTGCCAATCGAAGTTGTTATCATCACTTTCATCAAGAGAATTCTTATACTTACCTGCCAACTCACGCATCTTTGAGAAAGCAGGACCATCCATCATAGGATACTTCTTAAAAATCTTCTTGAAGCTCACATAACCATTATAAGATACTTTGGCAGGTGTACCCTGACTACCCTTTACAGTGGTAATGATAATCACACCGTTCGCACCACGAGAACCGTAGATAGCAGTTGCAGAAGCATCCTTCAAGATATCCATTGACTTGATGTCTGCGGGGTTGATATCAGAGAGCTGTCCCATGAAAGGAATACCATCGAGCACGATCAGCGGGTCGTTAGTTGCACTCAGTGAGCGCTGACCACGGATACGGATCTGCATCTCAGCACCAGGCTTTGAAGAAGTCTGTGTCATGAGCACACCGGCTACACGACCCTGCAGAGCCTGAGCTGCGTTAGAAGCAGCCACCTGATTCAGTTTCTCACCACCGATGTTTGCTACAGAACCCGTCACAGCCTCACGACGCTGGGTACCGTAACCGATAACCACCACCTCATTGACAACGTGACCATCTTCCTTAAGGTTCACGCGTACGTTGTCGCCAGCCTTGACTTCCTGTGACTCATAGCCAACATAAGAGATGACGAGCGTTGCGCCTGGCTTAACATTAAGAGTGAAGTTACCGTCAAAATCGGTAACAGTACCATTGTTGGTACCTTTTTCCATGACCGTGGCACCGATCAGCGGACCCTGAGAGTCGGTTACATGACCAGTTGCCTGTCTCGTTTGCTGAACAGCAGCGACCTGCTCGGAAGCTGCCGACACCTGCTGTGCGCTGATTATGCCCAGAAAGCACAATCCTGCACATAAGGCTGTTTTCATTGCTTTGAAACTCATACGTTTGGTTTTGTTAGTTAATAATAAAAATTAGACATAAAAAAATCTGCCGCAAAGGTAGGCAGATTTTCTATTACGGGGTTTAACGTACGTTTCGTTTCATTGCATATTTGTCTCTTCTTGCAGATTTTGCTCAATATATTCGGTCGGTGAGACACCAAATTGCTTGCGGAAGACGGTAGAAAAGTGTGCAAGATTGCTAAATCCTACAGTGTATGCCACCTGTGTCACATTGATTTTCTGCTCCTTTAAGAGACGTACAGCCTGTTCCAGACGGATGTTTCGGATGAACTCGCTAATGGGTAATCCTGTCATCTCTTTCATCTTTCGGTGAAGCTGGGCACGACTGATGCCGACCTCCTTGGTAAGCACCTCTACATTGAAGTCGCTGTCGGAAAGATGATCGTTGACCACCTTCATGATACGTTCCATCAGCACCTCATCGTTACCTTTCACTTTTGTCTCAACGACCTTGTCTTTCTGTTGCTGGACACCAGAGAACTTACCCTTCAGGCGCAGGTTCTTACTGATTAGGTTGTTGATGATGACATGGAGCTCATCCATGTCAAATGGCTTGGCCAGGAAAGCATCCGCCCCCTTCTCCAGACCTTCCAGGCGGTTGGCGACATCCGACTTAGAGGTCAGCATCACCACAGGGATATGGCTGATGTTCATATTGGTCTTAATCATGCGAAGCATGGTGAATCCATCCATCTCAGGCATCATCACATCACTCACGACGAGGTCGAACTGCCTATCTTCCTCGGAAGCCAGCAACAGACGAAGGGCCTCACGGGCACTCGTCACGGGTGTCACCCTATAATAAATACCGAGTTCCTGCTGGATATAGGTACCTATCTCCACATCGTCATCGACCACCAGCACACGATAGTTAGACTGTGCCTTTGGCCTTTGTGTCTTGTCTGTCTCATCAGGTATGAGAATATCCTCGGCCTTCAAGTGACTCTTGCCCAGCGGCAGTTTTACGGTGAAGATACTGCCCTGAGCATCGTCGCGATTGGCAGCCATGATGGTGCCGTGATGCATTTCAACCATCATCTTACAAAGGTTCAGACCAATGCCCGTGCCCTCGATATGGACAGAACGCGAGTTGCTGCCCTGATAGAATCGTTCGAAAATCTTGGTTGCATCGCCCTTGATGCCCATGCCATTGTCAATTACCTGCAGTACGGCATTCTCTGCACCCTCTTCCGACACACGCACCTCGATGGTGCCATTGTCGTAAGTATATTTAAAAGCGTTAGAGAGCAGATTATCCACAATCTTATCGAGGGCATTGCGGTCGAGCCATACCTTCAACTTATCGACAGAAGGGGCATAGCGGAAGTCGATATTCCGTTCCTTGGCCGTATATTCGTAGGATTTCAGGATGTTACCCACATACTGCACCATATCCGTCTCCTGGCATTGCAGCTTCATCTGCTGTTTGTCGATCTTGCGGATATCCAATATCTGATTCACGAGATTCTGAATGCGCTGGGCATTATGTTCGATGGTATTCAGTTCATTCTTCACCTCACTATCGAAGTCCTGCCGCAGCAACTTGTGGAGTGGACTCATGATTAACGTCAGCGGGGAACGGATATCATGAGTGGCATTGATAAGGAACTTCATCTTCTCCTCATCGAGCTGGCGAGTGGTGCTTTTCTTCCAGCTCCATCCAATCAGACCGATGATGCCGAATGCGCCTAATATATAAATAAGGTACGCCCACGCGGAACGATACCAGGGGGCACGCACGACGATATAGTAAGTCTGTGGTTCAGTATAGACACCATTCTCATTGGCTCTCACTTCCAGGGTGTAGGAACCAGGCTGGATATGATTGAACGATATCACATTACTGCCCACATTCGTCTGAGCCCATTCCTTCGCACCGTTCATCCGATACTCAAAGACGACATTATCTGTATTGGCGTAGTTGAAGAGCGAGAACTCCATCGTGAAAGTATTGTCGATATAGGAGAGGGTAAAATGATGACTATCGGCCAAAGGCTCGGTCATCACACGTGTACCATCAGAAAGCGTATTACAATTCACGGGGTTGCTGCCTATGAACAGTCCTGTCAGATGGACGGCCTCCTTAGTGGGATGTGCATCACGCAGAGCGGCGGGATGGAATGTTGTAATACCATCGCTAATACCAAAGAAGAGACTGCCCGTAGCATCCTGCATGGACAGGCCACGAACATACTCTCTGGTAGTCAGACCATTACCGCTAACGTGCGTGATCCAGCGCTGCTCATCGCGCTGATACTGCCAGATACCCATCGACGTGCTACACCAGAGGTCACCATATTGGTCTTGTATCATACCACAGATAACTTTGTTAGCAAGTATCTCAGCACCAGGAAACGGCACTGCCTTTCCTTCCTTCTGATTGTATAGGAAGACACCGGCATCTGTTCCGATAAGGATACGATGGTCATGGTCTTCATAGAGTGAATAGATGGTCTTGCCCTCCAGCATCACCTCCCAGCCGTAGGGATGGAAATTGTCATTTACTGGGTCATAGCAGCAGAGGTTCGACGAGGTGCCAATCCACAATTTACCACGACTATCCACCATCATGGTCATCACCCAGTTGTTATGCAACCGTCCCCTTACCTTGTCTTCATCACGCATTGAGAAGTGACGTATCGCCTTGGTCTTGACATCATAGGAGGTAAAGCCCTTGGAGTAAGTCGAAATAAACATCCGACCTTGACCGTCGTCAGTCATTAAGTTGATGTAGTCACATTCTTGCGTAAACACTTTGGAATAGGCACCTGTCAAGGGATTATAACTATAGACGCCATCGTCGGAACCAATCCAGTAGTCCCCCTGTCTGTCACGATAGATAGAATAGGTCTTCGGAGGAGAAGCCGGATGGGCTACCATTTTGCCGTTTTCATCGAAGCCATAGATACCATTATTCTGGACAGCACACCACGTGATGCCTCCATCACCCAGACAGAAAGAAGTCACCGAACCGCCGACACTCACATTCTGTGCTGAGAGACTCCAAGAACTGAACTGCGGCTCCTGTTGAGGCAACAGAAGCAGACCACGTTTCAGACAGCCTACCCAAAGGTTATCCTGATTGTCGGCATAGAGTGCCCACACATTGGTAGTCTTCAAGTCGAATGAAGGACTGGCATACTCATAGCGCTGCAAGCGATGAGAGCCCTGAGGTACCCAGCAGAGTCCCTTGCCAAGTGTGCCAACGAATAAGTTCCCCTTATCATCACAAAGGGCAGTACGCAGTTGAACCATCTCTCCGCCAAAGATGCTGGTGTCGATGAAATCGGTTAAAATCTGTCCATCACGATAGAACATCAGACCGCGCTGACAAACCATGAGGACACCGCCCTGATAAGGAACGAAAGTCGTCACGGAACCATAAGGAGAGTCAAAGTGCTGTACCGTCTTGTCGCGCAAACGGCAAGTGATCACTGGTCCTGCACCACCTTTCCAGAAATTACCCTGATCGTCTATCAGTATATGGTTGAAATAGTCATCATCACCAGTAGCATAACGCTCTACCTGCACCACCTTTTTTTCACGGATATCAAGTCGGAACAAGCCATAACCTGCCGTTCCGATCAGCAGATGATTGTCGTCTTCCTGAATGATATCATTAATACGGGCAGCCTCCACGTTGGCCAACGGAATTCGCTCAAAATTACCATTAGCATCATTATAATAGGCCAGACCGATGCCCGTACCAACCCATAGACCACCATTCTGATCAACAAAAAGTGAGGTGACATTATTGCTATTGATGCTGGCTGCATTGTTTACATCGTGGAAATAATTGGTAAAACGATAGCCGTCGTATTTGTTCAGGCCATACTCCGTGCCAATCCAGATATAACCAGCCTTATCCTGACAGATACAGGTAATCAGGTTACTCGCCAGTCGCTCTGACGTATAGAAATGTCTCGTCTGTCCTACAGCAATGAGACATAGTCCCAGGCAGAATGCCAAAACTAAGGTTTTCTTCATAGAATGTTAGTAATTTACGCTGCAAAGATAAGCAGAATAAATGAAACACACTACCATCGATGTCGAAAAATGTTTCAAATTTGTCTCATGGCACGTCTCAAAGCCAGAAAATCCCCTCTGGACCCATATTGAAGAGGAGGTCAAGGATAGATAGATTAGACAGGAAACCATGTTTCTGCTGATAGACCTGATAGTAAGGCTTTGACACGAAATCAGCATCAGGAGCAGGATGCTTGGGGTTAATAGCTTCCCGATAATCCAAAGACGGGCTATTTTCCACCCATTGCTCTGTATATGAAACCTGCGGCTGAATATCGATCAATTCGCACATCTTCTCACGGATAGCTTCATTGAAGTCCAGCAGAAACTCCCATCGATTCTGAAAAAACGGACGTATATCGTCCTGATAATATTCAAAGAAAGGTGACTCACCGTAAGCACTCTGTAGCGCATTCCAATGCAGATGACGCCAATTGCCATGATCACTGATTCGGAGGTCTTTAATCAGCGATGTCTCCCCTCTTACCACAGGAACGGTCAAGGCCTGAATGCCTTGTGTCGTAGCGATGAGACAACGGTTACGATAGGTCTGTTTCTGGAAGCTCTCCCAACGTTCTATCTGTACATGTTCGGCCCGGTGCAGTTTCTGATACCACTGCACCGGGCCGAAATAGGTTGTACTCAGCAGCACCTCCATGGAGCCTGCTTACTTGATATTGTCAACGATGCTGCCAAGACGGCTCCAACGGACACTACTAAATCCACGACGGTCTGGATCGCTCGACCACCAGATGAAAATCGGCTTACCCACAATATGGTCCTCAGGCACGAAGCCCCAATAGCGGGAGTCGGCAGAGTTGTGGCGATTGTCACCTTGCATCCAGTAGTAGTCCATCTTGAAGGTATAGCGCTTGACCTCCTTGCCATTGATGTAGATTCGGCCATCACGAATCTGAAGGTCGTTTCCCTCGTAGACTTTGATGGGACGCTCGTAAATGGCGATATTATCGAGTGTAAGTGCGATGGATTCGCCCTTTTTCGGAATCCAGACTGGTCCGTAATTGTCACGCGTCCAATGCTTATTACCATTGAGCGGGTAGATTTCCAGATCACTGGCATCCGTATTCAACTTGACACTCTCTACTATCTCCTTATGAGCCTGCAACATGGTCAATGCACGCTTAGTCAACGGCATATAACCCATCGTGTTCAGACTTGTCAGGTCTTCCATTGAGATACCCAAGTCCTGCATAAGCTCGTCGGGGATAGCCTGCTTCAACTTCACATAGTAGGTATATTGCACATTCTCTGGCTCCTTATTGGGCTTACCATCGAGATAGACAATGCGATTACGTATCTGGAGTGTCTGTCCGGGCAGACCGACGCAGCGCTTCACATAGTTCTCGCGACGGTCGGCAGGACGGGTGATAATCTCACCATACTCGGCACGGTTGCGCCAGAGTTCAGCACGACCTGCAGCATAGATGGCATCGAAGTAACGGATACGATCCTCTGCCGACAACGAGTCTGGGTCAGGACGGTTCGGGTAGAGCTGATAACCGATTGAATAACACATCTGGTAATAGTCGTATGCCTGATACTGGGGGGCAGAACAGAGGGTATCGCCTGCAGGGAAGTTGAATACTACGATATCATTCAACTGCACCTCGCCCAGACCCTTCACACGGCGATAGTCCCAATGGGGCCACTCGATATAACTCTTACATTCCACAACGGGCAACGTGTGCTGCGTCAACGGCATTGTCAATGGTGTCTGAGGAATTCGAGGACCGTAGCTGACTTTAGATACGAACAGGTAGTCACCCGTCAGCAGCGATTTCTCCAGCGAACTCGATGGAATCACGTAATTCTGGAAGAAGAACTGATTGATGAAATAGACAGCCACCAAGGCAAATACCAGCGCATCAATCCACGACATCACGAACTTCACAGGCTTCTCAGCCTCCTTCCACCATTGCCATTTGATCTTCTTCGTGATGTAAATGTCGTAGATAAAAGGTATGACAAGCAATCCCCACCAGCTCTTTACCCAATAGAGGAACAGCAGATAGAGTATGAGTACGACGATAAACTTAGCCCACTGGACTTTAGGATTGAATTCTTTCTTTTTCTCCATGATTGTTAAACACTTCATTCACAGGTTTGACGCAACAGCCATTCTGAAAGTTGCGCTTTTAACCTATGTTTCAAAATTTAAACATATCCGAGATGGTCAACAGTCCCTGATGATCCTTCGTGTATTCAGCAGCCAACACGGCACCAAGGGCAAAGCCCTTTCGAGAATGGGCATCATGAGAGATGGTGATCAGGTCGGCATCTGAATCATAACGGATGGTGTGAATACCAGGCACTTCACCACGACGGATATCATCCACACGCAACAGCTTCGGATCTGTTGTCTCCTCAGCCCAGCCTTCCTTACGGTCCAGACGCTCCACAATCTCCTCAGCCAGCGTGATGGCGGTACCTGAGGGATGGTCGAGCTTATGCACATGATGGGTCTCTTCAAGCTCCACATCGTATTGTGGGAACTGATTCATGATCTTGGCCAGATAACGGTTGACGGCTGAGAAGATGGCCACACCGATACTGAAGTTTGAGGCCCAGAAGAGTGTCTTACCCTCTTCGGCACAGGCCTTGCGCACGTCGTCGCCATGATCTTTCAACCAACCCGTAGAACCACTCACCACCTTCACGCCCTTGGCCCAGGCCTTCAAGTAGTTACCATAAGCCACCTGTGGGGCCGTGAACTCAATGGCCACATCAGCCGATTCAAATGCCGGACTGTCAAAGTCCTGCTGGTTGTCAATATCAATGATACTCACAATCTCATGACCACGGTCACGGGCAATCTGCTCAATCATCTTGCCCATCTTGCCGTAGCCGATTAAAGCTATTTTCATACTTAATTCGAATTAATGTCGCTGCAAAGGTACGACATAAAATTAAGAATGAAGAATTCAGTATCAAGAATTATAATTCTTTTACATCAATAAGTGGTACATACCACCTGCGAGGGGCTTGACGACGCCCTTCATCTCCAACTGGAACAGCAGGGCCGTGAGTTGACCAATGGGAAAGCCTGTCTTCACACTTAGCATGTTCAACGGCAGGTCGTTGGTCTCTTGTAACAGGCTGGCCACTTTCTGCTCTTCTGGAGAGAGGTCAGGGAAGAGATTTCGCTCGATTCCATCGGTAAGTGCCTGCTGGCGAAGCGCCTCATCCTGCCAGTTCATCGCACGCAGGAAGTCTCCTGCATTGGAGATTAAAGCCGCCCCGTTGTCACGGATGAGATCATTACATCCCTTCGAGTATTCCGCATTGACATTACCCGGGAAAGCAAACACGCTGCGATTGTAGCTTTGGGCAATCTCGCAGGTAATCAGCCCACCGCCCTTAGCTGCGCTCTCCACTAGTACGGTAGCATCAGCCATCCCTGCCACAATACGGTTCCGTCGCACGAAATTGGGCTTGTCGGCATTGGTCTGAGTCATAAATTCCGTAAGCAGTCCCCCATGCCTGAGCATCTCGTCAGCCGTCTCACGATGGCGATAAGGATAGATCTGATCCAGTCCATGCGCCAGCACACCCACCGTATCATAACCATTTGCCAAAGCCTCACGGTGGGCATGAATATCGACACCGTAGGCCAGGCCGCTGACGATAAGCACCTGAGGACAAGCCTGTCGCAAGTCTGCGATGAAGCGGTGGATGAGGTCCTGTCCGTACTGCGTACATTGCCGTGTGCCCACAATGCTGACAATCTTGGCCTGATTCAGGTCGGCATTACCTTTATAATATAAGATGATAGGCGCATCCTGACATTCCGTGAGCCGTTGGGGATAGTCATCGTCTGTCAATGTCAAGGCTCGGATATTATGTTCCTCCATATACGTCAACTCCACTTCTGCCCGTTTCATCGCTTCATCCCAGTTCTTCAGGGCCTCTACCAGTCTGGGAGAAGACTCTCCGATGACGTCACCGATATGACTGCGATACTCATAGAGCAACTGGGCACTTCCCACCATCCGATACAGTTCCAGCGCCTGCTGATAGTTGAAGTTCGTCAGCCGCGTCAGCGCCATTGTGTAGAAAATCTCTTCTTTGTTCATAGTGTTATTTGCGTTTAAGATATTCATAGCCAAAGCGACAACGGAGACAGTCCTTCTTGTCGCAGTATTCCTTCTTAAGTTGGATCAGTGCTTGTGAGTCGCCTGCTGTCTCGACGGGCAGTCCTACCTGAAGCCACATGCGGATGATATGATTATTCTCTGGCTTCAACTGCTCCAGCAGGTCGAAGGCTCGATCACAGAGCACCTCTTTCGAGCGATGACGTCCATAGGCAAAAAGCATCGGAATGGCCGTATTGATCATGAGCAGGTTCAGCGAACCATAGGTCAGATGCTTCTCGTTCTTCGCACTTGTAGAGCCAAAGGTGTAATGGGTTTCCCAATAGGGTGTGACGTGTGAGGAGAGCAGCGTCTTCAGCTGTTCGATGGTCTCACACTCCACCAGTTGGCTCAGACCCGCCTTCTGTTGATAATAGAGGTTTGCCAACTGCGAGATTCGGATATGCGGGAAGTTCTGTGGCCTCAGCCGCAGGAAGCGCCAGAGACGGAAATCCATCGGTTTCATCGAGAATTTGTGGGCCAGATAGAGGTACTCATTGCGCAATTTGGCGAAGTAGCCTTCGTTGAGTGCCGCCTGCTGATAATAGTCGGGTATCGTATCCAGTTCCAATAGTCCAGCCTGCCCCATGAAGATCGCCTCAATTTGGAAGAGGTCATCACGATGATGGGCCACAGCCGAGAGCGGGAGGTTCTGTGCCCACACCTCGAAGGCATCGTTGTTGATGCCGAAGCCATAATTACGGGCCAGCGTCACG
>JAEEGF012376043.1_pt1 | contig 10764 bp, 14 predicted proteins | sample 9134171 | NCBI WGS metagenome assembly JAEEGF01 (sample SAMN16246542, study PRJNA631951) | gut metagenome | biome: gut microbiome; feature: rumen; material: AP-attached | host: Bos | place: Iran: Karaj | collected 2018-10 | reverse complement strand
GCGTACCTGTGCTGCCGGATGTGTAAATGATAAAGGCCAGGTCATGAGGGTCCGAATCCGCTATTTCATGGCACTCGTCATACTGCATGGCCTCTGACCATTTCTCTTGGTCAAAGACCGCCTTGCAGCCGCTGTCCCGGATCACGAAAGCTATGCGTTCCTTGCCCATAAGATCCTCAAGGCCGACCCAGGCGCTTCCGGCCATGATGATGCCGATTCTTGTCGCCACATATTCCATACACTTGGGGAAATAAATCGCGCTCACGCTCTCGCGCCCAAGCCCGAGAGCTCTGATCCAGGCATTCACACGAAGCGCGCAGGAGCAAAGCTCACGGTATGTAGTTACTCGCGTCCCGTCCCGGTCCACGACAGCAGCTCTGTCCGGTTCTGCCTCAACAGTTTTCAAAAAATTCTGCAGGAAGGATATCATTTCGCGAACCTCCTTCAAGGTTGCGGTTTCTGTCAGTGTGTAAACCGTATCATATTACGGTTATAGCCCGTGGTTGTCAAGTAAGCTTTCTCCTTTTGCGCGTTCAGCAGGCCATTGATGACAAAGCTACTGAGGCCGTCGATCTTCAGCTCCGGGTCGGTCACGTCGAAGATCGCGCCGGAATCCCGCTCGATCAGCAGGACAGAACTATCCTCAAACAGCAGTGAGATCTCGACAAGGAGCGGCTTTCGAGACGCCTTGTTCTTTTCGATCAGGGTCAGCCCAATTTCTTCGGTAAATAGCGCCGCATGTGTTGCACTCCGGTCGCCAAAGCCGCGGCTGTGCATGGCTTCCTGGACCTGCTCGGACAGCTTGACACAGCTTTCCCTCGTCAAGACGTCGTCAAATACAAGGATCGGCCGCTGTGTACTTTCTAAAAGATAGGGGAAGCGCGCTCTCTCATAGCGGAGACGAATGTACAGCAGAGCCAGCACCAGCGCAAGCAGAGGTGCCGCTGCAAAGGCCGCCCACAGCCCCGTCTGACCGAAAAGCATCGAGCCGATGACAGGCAGAAGCGAATAAAGCAGCCCGTCTTTCAAAAGCGTGATCCCCACTGACAAGCCCACATGGTCGATGAGCATGTAGTAGGAGGTCATCAGCGAGATTGCGCTGCAGAAGACCATACCCATGCTGACGATCCGGACGGCCCAGATGGACGGCGTCAGTGTTGAAGCGCCGCTGATGCCGAACAGGCCGCAAAACTGCCTGGCCAGGAGAAACACAAGAAGATTAGCGATCAGCCCTTCGGCCAGGGCGGCCTTGATCGCAGCACGCATAAGCCTGCGGATCATCACGTAATTATTCTCGCCCAGGTATGTCCCCAAAAGAGGCTGCACCGCAAGACCAACGCCGTCCATGACCACGCCGAACTCGATCAGACTGATCACGACCGCCAGCGTGACTTGTCCCGTTTCTCCATAGTGGGCTGAGACATGGCCGATCAACACATAGTCCGCCACCGCCCAGCAGAGATAGATCACCGCGTCCACGATGCTGAAACGAACGCTCTGCACCAGATCGGACACGGACAGATGCCAGACAAATTGCAGCGTGTTGCTCTTGCGGAGAAAGTGCCAGAGGGAGGCCATAAGCCCCAGCGCGTTGCCGATGATCGTCCCCAGAATGATGCCGAGCATTCCAAAGCGGCTCGCCAACAGCACGGAAAACAGGATATTCCCGCCGATCTGGCAGCCGTAGCAGACATTGTTGCAGGTCTCGTCCCCATCGGTATAGACCATTTGGCTCAGATACGAGACCATGACGTTGAGCACGGCGTTGAGCGGGGTCCAGCGATAATAGACCAACGCAAGCTCATAGATCTCACCGTTGATCCCATTCGCCTTGAAATACATGTCTCGCAAAAGGATCAACAGCAGCGCGCCCACCGCCGAGATAGCGCCGCTCAGGATCAGCCCCTGTCCGTAGATCTCGTCCGCGCGGCGCTTGTTCATCGCGCCGATCTCCCGACTGTAGAGGATGCCTGAGCCGATGGAAATGACGGTGGAGAAAAAGGTTACGATACCGGTGACGGGTGTGACCGCGTTGATGGCCGCAACGCCTGATTCTCCGATAAAATAGCCTGCAATGATATTGTCGCACAGGAGCATAATGTAGATAACCGCCATGGTGAAGGTGCCGGTCAGCAGCATGGAACGGAACTTATGCTCACAGAAGCCGTTTTGTCTCATATTTCCGACCTCGATTCTGATTGCGCCTGCGCTTGGCGGAGCAGATATTTGTCCATACGGAAGTCCGAAAGACGCGTCGGAAAATGCCCGGCGGCTTTCCATACAAGGCACAGGTTCAGCAGGAAGGCGGCCAGCTCTCCCGCAAAGCCGCCGAGGCAAAAGCCCACGACGCCGAACAACTCGCCGAGCAGGAGCTTGAATGCCAGCGGAAACAGCAGCGCTTCCGCGAAGAAAAGCACATGCGCCTGACCGTAAGCACCCACTATTTTGTAATAGCAAACCAACTCGGAATTGAGCATATAGAACACAAAGCCGAGCGCACAGGAGACGGTGAGCCAGACAGCGCTGCTCACAGCCGCCGGGTCATCCCCTGTGAGGAAAAGGCCGGTCAGCGGGCGGGCCAACAGCAGCAGTGCAGCCGCGATCAGCGCAGAGCCGAGGACGTCTCCCCTGGTGAGGCGTTTTGCGGCGTCGTGGAGCTCTCTGTCCGCCGTTTTACCGTCCTCTTCGAGGGACATGCTGATGCGCTTTCCGACCCGCTCTCCCAGCACCGTAGTCACCAGAAAGCTGAAGCCAACGCAGATCACTTCCGGGAAATTGTCGATGGCTTCAAAAACGCCGACGCCCGCAATCACCGATTCCGAGAAGCGCGAGAGCAGATAGAGATTCTCCACGAGATACAGAACGCCCACGAAGCCATATTCCATGAAGTCCGGAAGTCCCGCGAAAAAGGCGTCGCGGATGTCTGCAGGCCGAAGGCGAAGCGCGGTAAAGGCTGCCCGGGAGGTCCTCCGGCGAGACACAAAGGCGGACAGGATAATATAGAGATCCGCGGCGGCTATACCGACGATGTTCATCGTCATATAACCTGCCATGGATGGATCGGTAACGGTAACAAGGACGCCGCCGGAAAGCATGGTCCCGTAAAGAATGAGGTTCGTTATGAGCAGCTTCTGCCGCTGCTCAAAAAACAAAAGGCAGCTTGCAATACTGAAAAGACCCTGCGGCAAGAAGTTCAGCAGGAACAGCGAATAACACTCCCGACTGAGATGCGCAAGGGCTTCGCTTCCTTCGTTCGCGCCGAGCAAGTCAAGCATCGGCGTTTGAAACACGGCAAAGAGTAGGGTCAGCACGGCCATCACGAGGAGGATCCATGTGTAACCCGCATTCTTATGTCGCTCAAAGGCTTCAAAATCTCTTGCGCCGTAGTCCTTGGCGCAGATCGTCTGTACGCCGTTGTAGCCCAGGGCGACGAATGCGCTGGCGACCATTACGCAGGGCATCACGATCTCGTAGGCCGCCGCGCCCTCCGAACCGAGAAACCGGCTGATAAAGAAGATGTTGATTAAGATTTTGACTACCAGATCCATCTCGGCGATGAGCGCAAAAAACAGGGTTTTGCCGCCGTCACGCCAGGCTTTGAATCGGTTATTTTTTCGCTCGTTCATCCTTCGCTGTTCAGTCACGCTGCCGTCTGAGATACTCCGATGAAACGGGAAACTCAAAATAGGTGTCCGGGTATGGCTCGTTTTTCAAAGAAAAATGCCACCATTCGCAGTCGATGGGCTGAAAGTCGTTGCGCACCATGGCTTTCTGCAGGAGTATTCTGTTTTCATACTGCTCCTCTGTCACACCGGGGGAATCGGGGTGAGACAGCTCGCTGAACAGATCGAAGGGGCTGCCCATGTCCAGCTCCTTGCCGCTGCGCATATCCAGCAGCGTCAGGTCCACCGCGCTGCCCCGGCTGTGGGAGGACATTTTTGCAATATAACCTTTCTTGAAAAGCTCCTGTTTCTCCAGATCCGGATAGAAATAGGGCTTCATTCGCAGATCCAGATCCTCAATGCCCCACAACACGAAGCTCCGCACCGCGCAGGCGGGCCGATAGGCGTCAAAGACCTTCAGCCGATAGCCCTGGGCGTTCATCTCTCCGGCTACAGCCTTCAGCGCCCGGGCCGCCTCTTTTGTCAGCAGAGCGACAGGCTCCTCGTAGCCGTCGATGCGGTCCCCAATGAAGTTATAGGTGGAGTAATACCGGATCTCCTGCACGATACCCGGTACGAAGTCGGCCAGCAGCACAAACCCCGAGGGATCCATTGTAACAGTCTGTTTGTAATCCATGGAATAATCATCCCCTTATAATTGTCGCTCTACTAAAGGAGATCGAATGATCGCATTGTTCGTTTCCGGTAAGTGAACAGTTCCCATATTCTTTATTTCTTGCCGAGGCTTGACCGGATCTGCTTGCCGAAGGTGCCGCCCTCGTTGTTGAGCGCGCGGCTGCGCGCGAAAGCCATGGCCGTCACAAACACCGCGTCCAGATTGACCTCGCGGGTCCGGATGCGGTAAAAGCCCGGAACGGCAAGCTTGCTCGCGACGCTGTGCTGCGCGGCGTCCTCCTCGTGGACATACTGACTGCTGGATTCCAGAACAGCGATCTCCTCGCCGTCGCGTGAAATGCGATACTGCGGCCAGATGGCGCCGTCCATGCGCTCGGTCTTGACGTCGATCCCGTTTTTCTTCAGGTACTTCCAGATATCCTCCCCGTCCAGTTCAAAGGTGAAGTTACTGTCCAGAAGGAAGGAATTATACTCCGATTCCTCCTCATGCCCCACCAGATGCGCCGTGGTGCGGCCATGCTCATGGTCGATAAAATCAAAGCCGTAGGGCGAGGTGAGACTGAACTTCGTCATCTTCGCCTCATACAGCACCCGGCGCTGCCTGTCCTCGATGCGGTGGCCGACCTTCGCCGTGCCCGTATCCGACAGGAAGTAGAGCTCGCGCTCCTCGCCCTGCACAGAGGGGGCGAGACCGGCGCCGCCGTGCAGCGCCCGCTGCTCCTCCAGCTGCTGCAGCCCCCGCTTTTTCTGAACGGTGGACCAGACCAGCACGGCCAGCATCACGGCGCCAACGACTATGAAATAGATGCCCACGCCGCTTCCGTCGTGAACGACCGCCGGGTCATTGGGATCGTACAGAACGGGGATGGTCTTGCCGACCTTATAGGAGCCGCTGCCTGTGTCCAGCTCGCCGGAGTAGATCTTTCCGTCCACAGTGTACTCCACCGTGGGATAATATACTGAGCTGTCGTCGCTCGAGTCTTCGCGCAGCGACACGATGGTGCCCGTGGTTTTCACAAAGCCCTGCGAGCGGAAAAAGGTGAGATAGATCCCCGCCGCAAGGGCGATCACCGCCAGCACGGCGGCAAGGATTTTCAGTTTCGGTCCTCGTAATGAGATCATAATGTCCTCCTGCCCGCGAAAACGCGGGCTGTATGTATTATTGTTTATAGAGCAGTGACAGCTCAGTCTCGCAGTTCATTCGTTCCTTCCCGCTATAGGCTTGAGCGCCCGACAGTACTACTGAGTTACCTCCACGCTTTACTGCAATCATTCATGCCATTGTACTTGATTGCGAGCTGCCAGCAGGCGTCGTTATCATCGCAATGGCTCCCACTCTCGACGGTTGCGGCGCAGTTCGGAAAACCGTTATCCCCGTAAATGTCGCGATATACCCATCCTGTGCACTTATTACAAGAAGCGCAATCCCCTGGCCGATGGCTTACACCGCCTGCGACAGCATCCAGTTCGTCGAGCGACACTTCCTGATCAAATACCTTTTTTTCTTCTTCTGACATAACAGTGACCTCCTCATTTTTTTGATAATTATTTATGTTTCTTGCAACAAATGCGATTTACGGGCACAGCGCAGCATCGTTTACGAGACTCTGCTCCGTGGCTGTCGGTAAGCAGTTTTCATACTTTCGGATTGTTTCAATTGCTTTTTCGTACCAGTGGTGCAGAAAGAAGGCGCATGTGTCTTCGTCGATTCCCTGATAGTCTGTGCTGCTGTCTCCGCAGGCGCATGCGCGGCAGCCGGCACCGCAGACAAGGCGATATGCGCACTTGCGGCATCGCTCGTTGTGGTCGATGCAAGCGCCCATTTTCATCAGACAGGTATCCCGGTAAAAAGAGTCTGACAGGATCTCACTCAAAGGCGTTTCCAACATGGAGGGAAACAGCGGCTCAATAGCCGAGCCTGCCAGCGTCATGCAGGGCAGGACCCGCCCGCTTGCATTGATATACAAGCCGCGTCGTACCGCACTGCAGGCGGATTTTTCTTTCGCTCCTGCCTCTCCATCATATCTGGCATATGGGATCGAAGTCTTTTTTTCGCGTTTGTCAAACTCCAACAGCCCGCAAAACTGCGCCGACACCGGAATCCCGTCAGCGATATACTGGGGAATATAGTCTAAAATCGCTTCGTATGCCTCATCCTGAGAAAGGAAATGCTCCGTTTCATTCTTCCATCGTCCCATGGGCGAGGCCACATTCATTTTCACATGCACCAGCCCAAGAGATGAAAGAAGATCGATGTTCTCTTTCAGATTTCCTATGTTGTGTCGATGCAGGCACATAGACGTACTGGTCTGGAAGTTCCTTTCTCGCAGCATCTGAAACTTGCGGATCACAGTATCCTCCGCGCCCTTCACACCGCGAAGCCAATCATGCCAGCCAACGCCGTCAAAGCTCATATGAAAGGCAGGATTCATTTGACGCTTATCCAGTTCGTCCAGGAGATAATCATCCACTAACTCGCTGTTGGTATAAAGTGTGTCTAATAGGAGGCCCCGCTCTTTTATGGCATCAAGGATTTCATAAAAATGAGGGTTGACCAGCGGCTCGCCGCCAGTGATTGCTACCGAACGAATGCCGCATAGTACAAGCTCGTCGAGAATATGTGTGGACTGCTCCAGCGTCATATCTTCGCCGCGGTAGTCCGGCGCAGACATGAAGCAATGACGGCAGTTGTAATTGCATCGGCCTGTGATGGACCACTGAACGCTGTTTTTGTACATGGCTGGGAAACTCTTGTATTCCTGCCACGGCTCCAACAGGGTCTTCCCGTCACTGGGAACAGCAATCTTCATTGTTTTCAGACGATCAAGAAGTTTTTTCTGCTTGATCGTCAAACCATCCTCATCGATATCGTGCCTCCCATCCAGCGCGTATACAACACGGTAGCTTTCCTTGTCGAAAAAGTCCGCGAAATGCGGGTCTGGATAGCGCAAGGCAAAGGGCAAGCCCTTCCAGCCGCACAACTCGTATCCCTTTTGCAAAACGTAGTAAGCCAAAAGCAGTTCTTCCTTTCCGCTACGTTATTTTCCCATCAATGTTTCGTATAATCAGCAAGGCTTACCTTCGATCTCGGCGCCGCACTCGTTGCAGATAAGCTTTTTGGCGCCGCGGGTCTTGATGAGCTTCGCGCCGCACTGCGGGCAGTTGTCAGGGAAGTGGAGCACAGTCCCTCCATAGGGCATTTTGCCCCCGCCGGAGACCTGGCCCAGCGCATCCAGATCCAGAGCCATGTCCGGCCCTTCGTTTTCAATGATTTATTTTCATAAGTGCTTCTCCTTTGGTAATCAGTCGATATGCGTCCCCTTGTGCCAGCCGCCGACAGAGCGGGCATTGTGAAAGCCCAGGCGATAGGCGTGCCAGGTCGCCTGGTCGGCCACGGTCCCGAAGCTGCAGATAAAGAACAGCCGCGTATCCGGGTCTTTGTTCTTGAGGTAATCGTCCAGCTCCTCGGGATCGACGGCGGCGGTGCAGGGAATCGGCCCCTCGGCGAGGCGCCGGTGCTGCGGGCGGACGTCGATCAGCTCGCCGCCCTTGGCGAGGGCCTCCTTCACAAAGCTCAGCGACACCCGGATCAGGTCCGCGGTGGCCAGAGAGAAGGTCTCCGTTTCCCCGTCGTCATAGGTGAAGGTCATCCGGTGATCCTCATAGGCCGCGTCCGTCACCGCGCGGTCCGTCAGATGCAGGATCTTCACGCATTTCGGACACTCCGGAAGGATCGCCACGTCCCCGCCGGCGCTGACCAGCAGGATCTGATCCATGCAGGGCTCGAAAAAGAGCTTCACGGCGCCGCCCTTCGGCAGCCGCCCCTTCTCCTCCCAATAGTGCTGCTCTGTCAGATTCACGGGTGTCCAGAGCTCTCCGTTGAGAGAGGAATAAAGCACAACCTGTCCGTCGTCCGCTGTACCGGCGGCATAAAAATCATCCCGGGCGTAAAGAATATCCTGAAAGGTGCAGGACGGGAACTCCCCGGCAAAGCGCTCGTTAAAGCCAAGCCTTTGCCACTGTGCGTCTTTATAGACGCACAGATCGCCATCCTCGGCAAGCGTGAGCTTTCTCCCCTCAGCAGGATTTTCACAGATTCTATACATGGTCAGTCTCATCCATCGAAACGGTCTTCCCGGCCTATTTGAGCATCGTGACAGCTGCGGCGCAGTAGCCGCACAGTTCCGGAAAGTCCGCACAGCACGCGGCAGCAGCGGCAGCTTTTCCCTGGGTCCTGAGGATCGCTTTGTATTCGGGGGCTTTTCCGGAGTTTACGATCTTGTTGATAATGTCTTGCAGCTTGCCGCCTCCGCTGACCTGTTCCAGCTCGTCCAGCTCCAGCACCAGGTCCTGCGCTTCTTTTTTGATCTCTTCGCTCATGATGCTCTCCTTTCAATTCGGTATATGTGTTTTGGATGCGATAGAAGAATGCTTAAAGTCCGGCTAACAACTCATCGATGGAGTTATCCTCCACATCATCGGGGATACGGTCTATCACATCCCAAATCTGGCACCCCAGATACCCACAGAGTCTGTCAACAAACGACAGCCTGAAGTTGTGATCTGCCCGGATTCGGGTAGATTCCGTCGGTGTGATAACGCCTTCTTTTATTAAAGTATACATCGAGATATCGTGCTCCTTCATATAATTCAGAAATGGCTTAAATGTGATCTTTCCACCCGCAACCTTGTCCAGTTCCTCCAGACTCAGCTCTGTATCCTGTACTTCCTTTTGGCTTTCTTCGCTCATGGTTTTGTCCTCACTTTCAGATTTGTTTCAATCAGACGCTTGCCCGATCTATGTACGATGATCGTTACGGTGTGCCTTCGCTCTCGGCGCCGGTTCCGGTGCTTCCCTTTAGATGGGATCATCCCATGGTTCTCCCGTTGGATGGTATAGCTGGATATGCTGCCTTACTATCTCTTCAACTTCATCAGGTGAGCTGGTAGCGGGGAATTGAATATGGTAAGTGCAATACGGACATTTTGCAACATACCAATACTCGTTATCAACTTTGCCTATCAAATCAATGCTGATTTCTCCGCCGGCAACCTTGTCCAAATCCTCCAGACGCAGCTCTGTATCCTGCGCTTCCTTTTTGATGTCTTCGCTCATGGGTTTCATACAATCATTCTCCCTTTTTCCTATACACAAGCTCCACATCATAGCCGAGCTCTTCCATCATCTTCACGAAGGTTTTATTCACGATCTGCTCGCGGCCCTTGGTGATGCGGTTCACATAGGCAAGAGATACTCCTACCTTCTCCGCCACTTCCGTCTGGGTGGTGCCGCTCTCGATCAACTTTGTTTTCAGATCCAGTTCTATGATATTTTGGAGCATCCCGTCACCTCTTTCAAATATCAACCTATGACTTTATAAGTATAGCACGCTCCTGTGAACTTTTCTACCTCGCAGGCAAAAAAAGACGCCCCCGAAGGAGCGCCTGTGTGATGGCTACGTTTACATCTGTACTTCTGTCTCAAGGCCGGATTTAAACTCGAAGGCAAGGTGGTCATCATAGACTGTGATTTTCTCGATCAGCTGCCGGACCAGCCCTTCGTCGTAGTCCGTCACCTCGGAGGTCTGCTCTGCCAGAAAGGCTTCGAGCTCATCGAGCCGCTGCTTCATGCGTTACCGCATTAAGCTCTAACGATCCAATCGGCATAATTCGATAGATGACTCCAATTTACCTCCAGAGTGTTTGCTTTTGGGTCATCGGATATTATTTCGCTTTATTGTTGCCTCTATTGATACGGTTAACTCATTTTTCCTGCCGATGTGCCTGTTCAAATCCTGACTTTTGCAGTGTTCCTGTTATTCGAGATCCCCATACTGCTCATCATCGACCGGCTCGCACCATTCGGTTTTAGCACCCTCTCCGGGGATCTCCTGAGCGATATGCTGGAACCAGCTGTCCTTTGCCGCCCCGTGCCAGTGCTTGACGTTTGCCGGAATATTGACCACATCCCCGGGATGCAGCTCATATCAGTTTTACTAATGCAAGTATTATTTTCGCCTTCCCACGCGAGAAATACCTTTAGTTTTCATGTCTTGATTATCAGAATAGAAATACAAGAATCGCCCCAAGTCTTGCGACCTGAGGCGATTCTTGTCAACTGATGAATTTCTTACAGTCGTCTATGTTTGATAATCATTCAGGGAAAAGCCCTTCTTGCCGGAAAAACGCTCTCGCAGGTCGATAACCGCCTGTTCAATTGCGTCGATAATCCGTTCCGCCTCGGCATCCGTGTAGTCGTAGGATGCTTTGGAGGCGCATTTCCCAAGCTTATTCATATCCATTATGACCTGATTGACGCGTCTCTCCGCGACTTTGCGGAAGCGTTCATGCTTTTCAGGATTCATCTGTTCTTCCTCCTCACACGTCAAAGCCTTTGGGCTCGTCCGTGTCGGGGTATAAGACAAACACAGGAAACACGTCCCAGTTGCCCTCTCTCGGATCGGTC
>JAEEGF011912695.1_pt1 | contig 10764 bp, 18 predicted proteins | sample 9134171 | NCBI WGS metagenome assembly JAEEGF01 (sample SAMN16246542, study PRJNA631951) | gut metagenome | biome: gut microbiome; feature: rumen; material: AP-attached | host: Bos | place: Iran: Karaj | collected 2018-10 | reverse complement strand
AGCATATAGAAAGAATTAATTAATCCCATCTTCTTTTCTCTGTCAATTTGCATTTTAAACTCAGCTAAACTCTTATTCTCAGTAGTAAGAGAAGTAATACTATCATTAAGTTGTGTAATAGTATTTTTTAACTGATTAACTTGCTCTTCAAGAGCGGCATATTTCCCAAGAAGTTCTTGATATTCAACAACTTCTTCCAGATTATATGCAACTGGAAGTTCTTCGTCCTCGTGAGATTCCACCACGGGCTCCTCTTCCGCTGGAGCCTCAACTGGCTCTTCCTCAACAACAGGAGCTGGGTCCTCAACAACAGGTTCTTCGGCAGGAGCAGGTTCTTCAACAGCAGACTCAGCCTCAGGAGCTGGTTCAGGGTCGGCGGGCTTCTCTTCTTCATGAGCTGCCTTAAATGTTGCTTCAAAAGCTTCAACATCAGCAGCCGCAAACACAGAATCAACTGGTTTGAAATCAGGAGCAACCTGTTCAAGGTCACCCTCAGCAGCAAATCCACTATCTTCAGTAAGAGAGAAGTTTAAACGATAATATGTAAGATCTTTGCGATTACGAAGAATGACGAACTTTTGGCTACCTTCCTCATAAATGCCATGGATGTATAAATCATCACTACGACGATTAGCCCAAAGCCAATCATAAATGGCACTCCAGAGACCATCACCAATTTCAACAGCATAATTTGTAAACACTGGTGTTCCTCCTTCATTACTCAAAATTTCTTGCATTTTTTCCATAAATGAGAATAATTTATTTTTATAATCATCCTCAAATGAAAATTGTACTGGAGTGATTGAAGCCCCTTCAAAACAAGGTTCAACATCTTCTCCTAAAATACAAAGTTTTGACATTATTGCTTCATTTATTATGAAAAATTGTGGTTTTCCATTACTATCTTTTGTCCAAAAAGCATTTAAATTTTCTTCATCAAGTTCCATAGATTGATTATTTCCTTTAGTAATAACTCTTTGGCTTTCTGGATATTGACCAGTCCAAATATAACCTTCGGTACAAAGATATTCATGCTTTACGCCATCATCTTCAAACCATTGAAACCACACTTTTGCATCCATAGAAACAAAACCATATGGACGAGTAGCATCTTTAATCTTGAATTTGCCATTAGCAATTTCAATTATACGATTATGTTCTTCAAAGTCACCTTTTTCTTCATTATATAAACCAACAATAGGGCAACCTGGGACACTAGCCGCAAGGTCTGTCGCAACCTCTTTAGTGATAACACTCATATTGCGATTTGGCTATTGGCCAACATAACAAATTTTAATCTAGCATTTTGAGATAAGAGGATTAACCGGAGTAATTTCTAAAATCTCAATGGGCATATCCTCTAAAGGAATACTAATATGAGCCATCTTCAATTAACCCTCCTTTTAACTCATAGCTTCTTTATTTTGAATAGTTTTTTCTGACTTCTAATCGTCAGGTTTTTCAGGCCTACCTACTTGACCTTCTGATGTATTTTGAGATTTTGATTGTCTTGATTGTTCTCTTGTGCCCAAAATATCTTCCCCATTCATAGTAGAACTCATAAGTGGAGGAATCATCATAGCAGGCAAGTTAAGAATATCATTCTCAAATTTAGCAAGATTATAAACAGAACTTTGAGCATGTCCAAGAGATACCATAGGCATAAACTTAGACAAACCACTATTCATTAACTCTTTATAATACTTAGACATATCTTTATAATTATATTGAGTTGTTTCAAGCATACAAAGTCTAAAATTAAATTTTTTATTTGTACTTTTTCTTTCTACAATTTTATCAAAAAACACATCAAATTGTAATAATAAATTTCTCATAGTAGATTCATCATCAAGAATTGATTTTTCAAGTGACAAATTACCATCAGTATTAAATAAGTTTCTAGAAACACCCATTGAATTATATACTTGACGTTCTACTTTTTCTAAGTCATCAGTATTAGCAGTTGTATTTTTATCACTAATATCAATTGAATCAACATCAGCAAAAGTTGTAATAACATCAACGCCAACAGCGCGTCTTAACATAGCGACAGCAGTATTATGTATATCTCTTGCTTCATCTACGTCAAAGATTAGATCACCATTTTTATCCATAGGTAATTTCTATACTAATATTTTTAAGAGTTTTTGCATTTGTTTTTTACGGTCTAATTCTTGAGCTGCGTCTAAATCAAGAATAGCCGGTAAAGCATTAATAAAAATGGGCATATCGCTACCATTTATATTAAATTTTATTGTACATGCTGGATCAAGTAAGTACCAACCATATGAACGACGAAATTCAGGTTCCCAATTTACATAATCTTCATCAGGACCTAACTTTCCCTATTTATATAAGGCATATCCTTTTGCAAATTCTTCTGGAAAAAGCTTTAACACTTGCATACGATATGTTACATTTGTAAACTTTTCATCAAAAAATGCCATATTAAATTCTATTGCTGGAACACCAGCAACAGAAAATCTTGTGCGGCAATATTCTGGGGGAAGCTCCTATACCTAAATACTATTTGGCGTATCTACTAAATAACCATAATAACAGCCATATTTTACAACTTTAAGAGCAATTTCTCCACAAAGTTTTTTAATATATGAACGGTCTAAATATTTAAGTATTTTGATATATTCTTCAGTTACTTTTTCAGGTTTAACACTATCGTTAAGATTTTCTGGATAAACATACCAGTCATATCTATATAAAAAAGCAAAATAATTACATACGGTCTAATAAATACCGCTTGCCGCATAAAAGAAATCAGAAATTAAACGAAGTCTTTTATAATCTCGTTTAACAATTGCTTGCATAATTTCTCCCTTTGAACAAAATGGGAGACGTGCTTGCCGCAATGTTCCTAATTCTAAAATAGCATCTTCTAACTATTTTACACCAATTTTAATTTTATTATATTCAGTTACAGAATTTTCTTCTGCGAGTTGTTCTGGATTAGAATAATTAAAATTAAATAAGTCAAAGCCTTTAGCATGGATGGTATCTTGTCTTGATTTTAAAATTTCATTTTGGTCCAAGATTCCACCTCCTTAATATCCAGCTTTTTTCATAATATAATCATAAGTAATTAAATTTTCTTCTGTATAAGGAATTTCTATTAATTTAAAATCATGTAAAGCACAAAATCTTCTTTTTTTATTGTCATTATACTATTGTTGATAAAAACCTTTTTTACCACCAAATTTTGAAGTTGCTTCATAATGTTGTTTCCCTTGATATTCAATTAAAAAATCAATTTTTCCATCATCATCAAAGACAGCAAAATCAAAACGCAATGGGCGACCATTATCACTTCGTAGTCCAGGAAAGATATATTCTTCTTCAAAATGAAATCCAGCATCTTCTAAAATTTCATGTATTTTTACTTCACCACGAGAACTTAACATTTTTTCACTCCCCTTAACTACTAAACATCATATCTGTTATTTTAAATTTCTTTTTTCTTTTTTTACTTTCTTCTTCTATCTTTATATAATATAATCCATATTCAAAAGCGGAGAATTTATCCTTTTTAATGCCTTTATTAGCTTGTTTAAGAATAATATTGATGCCTTCATTTTCTTCTCTAAGATTCATCATTTCCTCTTTTAATATAGAAGTTAAAGTAAATGGTTTTAAATATTCTGCCCTTTTTTCTGGTGTCATTTTCTTTCCTGCTGTTGTATCTAATAATTTTACTTTAGCAATACGTTCATCAATCAATAATTTTACTTTACCAGCATTAAGTTGAGTTTGAGCATTCGCATGAGCTTCACTATTAATTGGCGCACTTGCTTTAATAAGATACATAGCATCTTCTTCTGTTTCATTAGTGCGATATTTTTTATATTCTTCAGCAGCATCTTCTTGTGTTCCACCATAAACACCAAAATCAGGGAAATGTTCTCCTGTTTCAACATTATCTTGTGGCTTTACCATATAGTCAATTAAACCAATACCTAAACCGTTAGCATCAATTACAAGACGACGTGCTTTATATTTATAATATAAACTTTTAAGTTTTTTAGCCTAATCTTCAAAATGAGCATCAGAAATAGTATAAATATTTACTAATGATTTAACCGCAGGTCCCATTGATTGTGGAGTTACTTTCCAAACACAAACAACTGAATCGCAACCTTTACGACCTACATCAACAGAAAGTATATAATAACTTTGTAATGATGAACGACCAGAGTGTTCATATTCTGGCTATTTTAATATACGATGCTTATCAAATGTTTCTCCATTAAAGAACGCATTTTCAGCAGTTCCACTCCATTTAGATTCATATTCACGGTCAAATGAAGCTTCATTATAAGTACCATCTCGTTGTAAGTCTTGTAAGAATGTTCTATCAAGTAATTTAACAAGCACAGGGATACGCCAAGTTCCGCCCATGATAAAAGCTTTTTCTGGTTCAGTAATCATCCAAACTAAGAATTGGATTAATTTATCATATGCGAATGTGCCTTTCCATCCAGCAGTTGTTACAAAAATTTGGGATTTATTTAATATCTCTTCTGGCTACATTGTACCATCCATACAAAGACGAGAAACGTTCATTGTAGGAATAATAACTTCTGAAAGAATTTTACCATCAACACCAACGCATTCTTCTACAAGTCCGCCATGACGACGTTTACCACGAGATTTTTCAGTTGCGGCAATATTATCAAAATATGAACCATTTTTAAACATAAAAATACAATAGTCTTTACTGACTCTTGTTTTACCAGGGCGTCTATCTAGTTCACGATTTAATGCTGGAACTAAAGCACAAAGTTCATCAACTTTTTCTTTTATAATTCCAGCCGCTTGTTCTTTACCACCTGATGTTACAAACAGCTTTGCTCTTGGATATAATATGCATCGTATCATAAGTGTAAGTACAGATAGGAAAGATTTTGAATAAGCACGAGGGAATACAAAATAAACATATTTATATCGCATTGCCGCGCGCAGGAATACTCTTTGATAAAAATAAAATTTTAATCCACTTTCTGGAATTTGTCCATTTTCTCCGGTTTGGAGAAAATCTATAAACATATCGGGGTATTCACGCCAATATGCTATATATTCACGAAGATAGGGCTTTATGGGTTCTATTCGTTCCTCAGAAAGCCCTAATTTTCTTCTATTGGAGGATATAGCTAAAATATCTTTTAATGCCATTATATCAAATCCTCCTCATCTAATAATGATGCTAAGAAATCTTCATCATCTTCTGCATCAGTATCTACTAATTGTTTTAATTGCTAGAAATCTTCATCTTCAAGATAAGAATTATTTTCATCAAATAATTCAGCTTCAAATGTTTCATCATCACCGGCTGCATCAGCATCACGTAATGCTTCTTTTTCTTTATCGGCTTGAATTTGTTTAACCGCTTGTTCAATAAGATTACCAAGATTCATTTCTTCGGTAACTAATGTACGAGTATATCCTTGTAAATCCTATAAAGTTCTATCTACTTTATCTTGTGGTCCATCTACATAATAACGAGGAATAAATCCATCTTTTTCACACATAGCAACCAACTCGGCAATAGAATCAACATATTCACCATTTTCTGCTTTATTTTGAGAAGCAGTAAATTTGCCGGATTTCATAAGCATATCATACATTTTTATCATCTTTTGGGCGCCTTCAACATCTCCCATATCGAGAAGTTGATTAGATTTTAAAGAAGTCTTACAAACTAATTTAAGAGTATCCTCATGCCCAGCACCCTATATGTCATATGAATCCATCATTTCTTTATATAATTTTTCAAGTTGAACCCATTCATCGGGCTTGTATGTTTTGCCCCATTTTACACGAAGATATAATTTATCTTCATCAGTTAAAGCGTCAGTTATTGAGTTATCACTACTATTAGTCTATTCATCAAAATAATCGCTTACTTCTAAATCTTCATTGGCATACTCTGGTTCAACTAATGGTTTATCAGGAATAGGGAAACTACCTTTTTCAATAGATTCAGCAATTTCAGCCGCGCTAAATCCTTGTCTTAACATTGCTTCTTCTTTTTCGTGGTTTGCTTTATCTTGTAAAAATTTTGTATCAGCCCAACGAAACTTCTTAAATTGATTTAATTTCATAGCTGATAAATAACGACCTATAATTGTAGTTCCTTTAACACTGCTAGGGTCTTTTCCATATCGTGCTAATAATTGATTCCACTAATCAGGCACATATGGCACGTCACATTCTTGTAAAATCCACATGAATGTCTCAGGGTCCCAATTATCAACATGCATTGTTATACAATCTTTACATTGATTAAGAAAGCCTTCTGGATATTTTTCTAAATTATTTGATTTATAAAAATTATCTTCATTTTTAGTTGCTCTACATTTTGCACAATATCTTTTCTTTTTTTCAGGCATATATCCTTGCCTCCTTTCATAGGTTAGTTAAAACAAGGTGATATATCTGAAACTAATTCGTCCTGCGACTTTTCAAAAATTTTCTTTTAATACGATTATCCATTTTTGCCCAAACTCATTTTTTCTTGTTGCGGCAGCATTTGCATATGGAGTAAAATCCATCTTTACTCGTTTTATTTTTACTAAAATAGCGATTATGTGCAAGTTTAATTTCACCGCAACGACTGCATCGTTTATATTTGCCAGGTTCTACTTGGGTATAATACCAATTTAGATAATCATCTTCTGCCTATGACGCAATAAGACTTGGAATTTTTTTACGCCATAAACTAGAAATATATTCAACGCTATGTTTAATTCCAAATTCCTGTTGAAGGATTAGTTGGATATCTATATTCTATATTCCATCAATTTTACATTCTACTATTCGCTAATATAAAGGATAATTTTTTAATGCTTTATCACAAGTTTTTTCAAAATCATATATTAGATACCACATATCATTATCAAAATAGCCCCAACTATCTTCTTTTAATTTTGAATAATTACATAAAATAGCAGAGCATACAGCAGGATTAATAAGAGATATACCTGTTGAACTTAAAGTTCCATCTTCATTAATTGTTACTTGTTCATCTAATGACATAACATTCTTTGAATGAGTAATTTTAGTCAATGTAATTGGTCTACGATAAGCATTTTTAATTATATACTAATCTTTTCGTAAATCAATTAAGGTACTCTTAATGATATAGGCATCTCGTCCTGTCGCAGTTTTTGATTTTTCTTCCCAAATATTAATTGCTTCGCGCAATTGTTTTAATGGTGGTATTTCTTCTAAATCTTTTTTTGTTATTGTTACTTTTGGCTAAAATATTATATTTTTATTTTCTGTTATTAAATTATAAATCCCATCTTCACCATTTTCAAATTGGGAGACAAGTCCTTCAAAGGAGGTTTCGCGTTTATTCACTGTTGTCATTCTATTATCAGTGAGAATTTTTCGTTCTTTTCGCTCTTGTTTCTCCATACAAAGAATTAAATAATCGGCAAGCACTTCAAGATATTTTTCACCAGGGTCTGGATTATCTTCTAATATTTGCTAAACTAATTTATTTCTTTCTTCTGGAGATTCAATTGAGTAGTCTAATTTTATCAAACTATCAACCTCCATTCATATCCTTATTTTACCAAAAAATTTTTTCTTTGTCAAGATTTTATGAAAATTTAGTTGAATAATTTAAAAAAATTTGTTATAATATTATTAGAAAATAAAGAAAAAATAAAAATAGGTGTAAAATTTTATGGTAAATTTATTCGCAGCCCATGAAGCATGGGATAGATATTGTATTAAAAATAAAATAAAAGACCCATTTAAAGCTCTTGAAGATTTACAAGATGAATATATTGAATCTTATTATCATCCAGAATCACATAGTACAGAGATTATCATAAATGATATGACAGAAGAACAAAAAAATAGGGAAATTCAATTGAAAAAAGAACGCGATGAGTATATCAAAGATAGAGAACTTTTTGTGGGACAATTTTTATTGAAAAATTATGGATATAGTGAATTATTCATTTTTGCCCAAGGCCATCATTATGAGAACAGCAGCAAACTCCAAGAGTGGTTTCAAACTGTAAAGCCATGTGAAAGCCAGGACGGTCAATGCCAAATGTTTTGCCCCATTTTTAATAATTGTGATAAAATTTAAAGGAGATAAATATTTTGGAACTTCTAAAAGAAAATACGACACGAAAAGTTGATAGTCTAGGGCGAGTTAGTATCCCCAAGAGTATGAGAGATAGGCTTGATATTCAAACAAATGACGAAGTTGAATTTTATTTGCTCAATGCGGATAATGGTGAGCAATTTGTTTGTTTAACTAATCATAAAGCTGGGGTAAATAAGTATGAAAATGCCGCAAAGGTTCTGGAAGAGCTTGGTATTGAAATTCCAGAAGCACTAGAAAAGAAGATATGAAGCATCATATTTATACCAGTTATTTTGCGAACTGGCGTAATTTTCCAGAAGGTAGTTTGGAAGTAGGCGTCACCCGATTTGCGCCGAGGGGTTCACAAATTAATTTGCGGTCATTGGCACCGAGTGAAAATCTATTGCGGCAATGGCGCAGTCATGAAGTCGATGAATTTATGTTTAAGCATAAGTATATTACAGAGTTAGAAGATAGAGGTTTAACTCCTAATGGGGTGCGGGCTCTCTTATCGGAGTTTCTTGAAAAAAGAGATATTGTTTTATGTTGTTATGAAAAACCAAATGAATTTTGTCATAGGCATATTTTAGCGGAATGGCTTGGAGAGGATGTAAAAGAATTATGAGTATAAGAGCGAAAAGAGTAATTATAATTTTAGTAGTTTTTGCGCTTCTTGCAGGACTTTTCTTTATAATTACTGTTCGTTCAGCACAGCAGAAAGAACATCGTCAAATTGAAGTTCAGTTATATGGGTATCGTCTTGATAATAAAATGATTATGCAAGATAGTAACGGAAAATTATGGGAAATCCCCTATACTGATAGAATTACGGCAGATGATACTGTGCTATTGGATGTAACAGGATATAAAGTAAATAAAGTTTATATTCAAATTATTGTAGCCAATACGGAACCGGAAACGTTAGGTGAAGGGCATGGCTAATAGAAAAAATCGGGAAGATTAAAAAATCTTTCCGATTTTTCGTTTTCCCATAAACTCGTAAAACCGAATTTAAAAATCGTTTAGAAAGTTTTTTAGCCAGACCAAGGCTGGGTCACGCTTCAACGTTTTAAAGCGCCGAAACCCACCCCGGGGGTATGTTTTTTATCTCGTAAAAATCTAGGGCAGTAAATGCCGTCTCGTAAAATACTGCAAAACGTATTGTCACACACCGCCGGACACACACCCCCTAATTAATTACTGCCGGGGGCATTTCGTAGGGCCGAAGACACAGGCTGCGGCCCTAGTTCGCGTTGTTACAGGTCTGCAATAAATTGTTACCAAACTGTTACCCAACGGACAAAACATGCGTTTACCCATAATAAGTTACAAAAGTGTAACAAATAGTTACAATGATAAGTAGTTACAAAATGTTACCAAATTGTAACCTATCTTACCAAACACCCCTTTTGCCGTCTTGGTTACAAAACGGTAACAAATAGTTGCGATGGTGTAACCTACCTTGCTAAACGCATCTTTTGCCATCTTGATTACAAAATAGTAACAATTTATTATTATAAAAAAAAATAAAAAAGTTCTTGACAAACAGAGCGTGGTATGTTATAATAGAACTGGCGCCTTATAGTAATAGTAGTAAACAGGGAAATACTGCGCAACCTATCAAGCTATGCTATAAGCACTAACTACATTACACACAATAGTATTATACAACACAAAGAACTATGTTATACATTATCAATAAGTAACATTACACATTATACAGTATGATTTCTCTGCCCAGGCTATTTCTATACCCTTTTTTAGGTATAACTTTACATGTAGATTTTATCTTTTTATTTTTCTTTTCATTTCTTTTTTCTTTTCATTTCTTTTTTGTTTTCATTTCTTTTTCCTTTTCGTGAATACGCGTATGTTTTGTTTCTTCGTTACTCTTTATCATTATGTGTATGTGCTTATTTGCCATGCATGTATAAGTATTATACTAATAGTCATGCATTAGTTAATAACAATAAGTCTTATTACTCTGCTCGTAAGATAATAGTCTTACACAACTATTTATGTAGTACTGCATCTCTTACTCTTCTCTTAATACACACACACACACAAAGAAAGACAACACAGAGGAAGAGAGAAACAACACATGTAAAGAAGTACAGGAGGATAACCCACACAGAGAGATAGCACACACACACACACACACACAGAGAAAGACAGCACACAGAGAGAGAGACAACACACACATACACAGAGAGGCAGCACACAGAGAGACAGCACACACACACACACACACACAAAGAGAAAGAGACAGTACACACAACAGCACATAACAGAGAGAGACAGCACACACACAAAGAGAGACAGCACACCACACACACACACAGAAAGACAGCACACACAACAACACACACACACACACACAGAGAGAGACAACACAACAACACACACACAAAGAGAGAGAGAGACAACATACACACACACAACACACAGAGAGAGACAGCACACACAACACACACACACACAGAGAGAGATAACACACACACACACCACACACACATACACAGAGAGATAGCACACATACATACATACATACAAAGAGATAGCACAGTAACAGTACACATACAGACATGTACACAGAGAGAGACAACACACACACACACACACACACACACACACACAATAGTATA
>JAEEGF012256762.1_pt1 | contig 10765 bp, 8 predicted proteins | sample 9134171 | NCBI WGS metagenome assembly JAEEGF01 (sample SAMN16246542, study PRJNA631951) | gut metagenome | biome: gut microbiome; feature: rumen; material: AP-attached | host: Bos | place: Iran: Karaj | collected 2018-10 | reverse complement strand
GGAGAGTTCCGCATGTACGCCCAGCTGCCGCAGGGCATTCACCATATAGTGAAGATAGTCCGGATAGTCTGCGTTAAGGTCCCGCGACTTTCCTACTATAGTATAATTAAGGTTCTGCAGGTCGTGATAGACCGCACCGCCACCGGTGACCCGGCGGGCGAGAGTAATTCCATTGTCCCGGAGATAGTCAAGATTCACCTCCGACCAGGCATTCTGGTTGAGGCCTATGATGACTGACGGCCGGTTCCTCCACAGGTAGAAATACGGCTCCTCCATGACGATGCTCTCAAGGCAGAACTCGTCCAGGGCCATATTGAAATATGGGTCTGTGGAACTATTCAGAAGGTATTTCATTGAGGATTACCGGTAGGAAATACTTCTTGATCTGGGGGAAATTGGGAAGATGGGTCCCGGGGTAGCGATGGCCGCAACCGGGGTAGTGGATGCAGAATTCTCCGAAGCAGTCCACCATCTCGTCCTGGTCCGCAAACATGCCGGAGGTCAAAGAGATCTCACCAGGCTCCAGGGAATCGAATTGGACCTTTTCCAAGGCCTCATAGGCGTTGCAGATCTCTTCAGTGATGGAAAACGAGGTCGCACCGTCCTGCCGAGGTGAAAGATATTCCATTACACCGATCTTCGTCCTTAGGAGACAGGATGGATGCAGGTCGGGATTGACTAGCAATTTACGGAAACCTCTGAGTTTCTGCGCCCAGAAACCTCCGAGGGAAAGACCGACTATGAGGTCCGGCTTTTCACGGGAACATATTCCTTCAAGAAGTTCCAGGGCATCCAAGGGCTCGATGGGAACGTCAGGAGCTATTACCTCGCTTCCCTTTAGGAGTATCCTGAGGGACGAGGCCATCTTGTAGGCACCGGACGAGGCGAGTCCGTGTATGAACAGGACCTTCATCTATGAATGACGGCTTTCGAGGATAAGGTCTCCAAGTTCCTTCAAGTCCCTGACTATGAAGTCGGCAGTTCCGGCTTCAAGCGCGGTTTCAAGGGTTGTCTCACCGGAAAGGACCAGAACGCTGACTGCTCCTGCCCTGCGACCCATCTCGATGTCTGTGTAGATCCGGTCGCCGACCATTGCGATTTCTTCGGGCATCAGGCCATGGCGGTCACGGATGCCATCCAGCATTGTAGGATCCGGTTTGCCCATCACCTTGTCAGGCCTCCTGCCTGTGGCGGCTTCGATACATTTCTGGAGGGAGCCGCAGTCAACGAGGATGGTCTCGGCATCAGTAGGACAGACCCAATCGGGATTGGTGGCGATGTATGGGATTCCCTGTTTCGCCCACCAAGCCGCCCTGCAGAGTCTTGAATAAACCAGGGTGGTGTCGAAGGCTACTATCAGCATGTCCGGCCTGTCGGCAGGGTCGTCCTCGCAGGAGATGAACCCTGCTTCCACGAACTGCTCGCGCATGCTGGGTGTTCCGAGCATGAACAGGCGCTTGACTTCCGGATAGGCCTTCTTTATGTAGTCGATGGTCGCAATTGGAGTGGTGTACATGTCCTCGAAGGCACAGTCTATCCCCATCCTGGCGAGTTTCGCCACGTAGTCTCCTACGGATTTCGTGGGATTGTTGGTGAGGAAAGAATGCCCGACACCATCTGCCTTCAGCGCATCCAGAGTGGGGATGGTGAACGGGAATATGTTGTTCTCCATGTAGATGGTTCCGTCCATGTCGAGGGCGAGATGCCTTATCTTCCGGAGTTTTTCTTTCTGGGAAGGGGTCAGTACCTTGTTGTAGTTGTCTTCATTAACCATAATACACAAATTTACTAATTATCTTCAATTTGATGGCGGATTTCGCTATATTTGTGTTATGGATCAGTCAATCAAGAAGAAATACAACTATTGGCAGTGGCGAACCCTGATCATCCTCATGATCGGTTACATGCTGTTCTATTTCGTGCGTAAGAATTTCAGCATCGTGATGCCTGCCCTTGAGTCTGAACTCGGTATCAGCAAGGCAAAGCTCGGTCTTTTCCTGACTATCAACGGTGTTATCTATGGCTTGTCCAGGTTTATCAACGGATTCCTTGCCGACCGGGTAAGCCGCAAGCGCATGATGGGACTGGGTCTCCTGCTCTCAGCAGTCGTCAATATAATCATTGGCCTCAGTCCGGAGATGAACGGAATCTTCAATTTCCTGGATCCTCAGGGTAAGGCGACCGCTGGATTGATTGTGTTCATCGGAAGCCTCTGGCTTATCAATGGCTACACCCAGGGTATGGGTTATCCTCCCTGCGGCAGCCTAATGGCCCACTGGATCAAGCCTTCTGAACTGGCAACTAAACAGTCTATCTGGAACAGTTCCCATTCGATCGGTGCCGGCCTGGTGGCTGTCCTTTGCGGAACGGCAATTCTCCAGAAGTTCGGTTACGAGGCCTGGCAGTGGTGTTTCTTCATACCTGCATTCCTGGCCATTCTCGGAGCGTTCCTCCTGTTCTTCGGCTTGAAGGACACTCCGGCCTCTGTCGGTCTTCCCGATCCGGAGACCATGGATGAGAATGCACCTGTAAAGGTGGTTGAGAATGAGAGCCCGGAGTTTACCCAGCTTGCCTACAAGAGGCTCCTCAAACCTATGGTCTTGAGGAATCCTGTTATCTGGGTACTGGCAATAGGCAACTTCTTCGTCTATGTCCTCAGGTTTACAGTCCTTGACTGGGGAGCCACTTTCCTTACCCAGGACAGGGGACTGAGCATCCAGACCGCATCATCAGTCGTGGCAGCATCAGAGCTGGCAGGAGGTATCATCGGAACCCTTCTTGCCGGCTGGGCAACGGACCGGTTCTTCAAAAGCAAGGCGCACAGGACCTGTCTTATCGGTCTTGCCTGTGCGACGATCTGTTTCATCCTGTTCTGGCTTACCCCTAAGGAGATGAGCTGGGCGGCGATAACCTGCATCATCCTGGCCAGTTTCTTTATCTATATGCCTCAGGCGCTTGTGGGCATTGCCTGCTCCAACCTTGCTACCAAGAGGGTTGCCGCTTCTGCCAATGGAATGGCGGGAATATTCGGCTACGCCAGCACAACTGTCTCGGGTCTGGCTTTCGGTATCCTGGCTGACAAGCTTGGTTGGAATTCTGTCTTCGAGGTCACAATTGCAATCGGAATACTCGGAGTGATCCTTTTCGCCACGATCTGGAATGCCCCTGCCAACGGGTATGCCAAGGCTGAGCCGATCCTGGCCGAACTCAAGAATGAATTAGACGCCAAAGAGGTCAAATAGTGGATCCTGACAAGAGACTCGCCTCCCTGGATGTGCTTCGGGGATTGGACCTGTTCCTGCTTCTTGTGGCAGGACCGCTTATTCACACCTTCCTTAGGATCAACACTTCACCTGTATGGGACGGAGTCCGCAACCAGGTGTCGCATGTGTCGTGGGAGGGGTTCGTCCTATGGGATATAATAATGCCCCTCTTCCTTTTCATGTCCGGAGCCACCATCCCGTTTTCCATGGCCAAGTACAGGGAAGGAGTGCTGCCCGGAAAGCAGTTCTACCTGAAACTCCTGCGGAGGTTTGTCCTTCTTTTCTTTCTTGGATGGATCGTTCAGGGGAACCTCCTGAACCTTGATTTCAAGACTTTCCATCCATTCGCCAACACCCTCCAGGCAATTGCAGTGGGCTACGTCTTCACAGCTCTGGCTTTCGTGCATTTCGGAAGGAAGGGCCGCTGGATCTTCGGTACCGCCTGCTTCCTGGCATATCTTCTGGTCTTCATCATCTTCGGCCACATGAATTTGGATCCCCAGGACAACATCGCTATGGTAGTGGACAAGGCCGTACTCGGAAGCCACAGGGATGGGGTAATATGGAATCCTGACGGCAGCTGGACCTGGAACGAAGGCTACCAGTACACATGGATCCTAAGCAGCCTGAATTTCATAGTGACCGTCATGCTGGGATGCTATGCAGGTGTCCTTCTTAAAGACCAGACATACCGTCCATCTTACAGGGCTATCCTCCTTGGAGGGGCCGGAGTCATGATGGTAGTCCTCGGGCTCGCGATGGACTCTTTCTTCCCGATAATCAAAAAAATCTGGAGCAGCTCCATGACCCTCTACTCCGGGGGAATATGTTCCATCGCCCTAGCATTGACTTATCTGATAGTCGATGTATGGGGATTAAAACGTGGGTGGGGCTGGCTCAAGTGCTTCGGCATGAACTCGATAACCGCATACTTCATCGGCGAGGCGGTTAATTTCTCCTCTGTAAGCAGGTCGTTCCTCCATGGATTCGAGCATCTTACCGGTGACTACTATCCTCTCGTCATCACTTCCGGGAATGTACTTATCCTCTTCCTTATCCTGTGGGTGATGTACCGGAAGGGATTATTTCTTAAAGTCTAGAGATGGCATCCGATACTGAGAGTCATCCTTTCGAACCTTTCCTTCCCGAGCATGCAAAGGTCCTGTTCCTGGGAAGTTTCCCTCCACAGCCCAGAAGGTGGAGCATGGAGTTCTATTACCCCAATTTCATCAATGATTTCTGGAGGATAATCGGAATCATATTCTTTGATGACAAGGATCGTTTCGTCGATGTGGCCGTCAGGAAGTTCAAACTGCCGGAGATCGTCTATTTCTGCAAAGAGGCTGGAATCGCCTTGTATGACACTGCTACAGTAGTCAGGAGGATGAAGGACAATGCTTCCGACAAGTTCCTCGAGGTGGTTGAGCCGACTGATGTCGGAGCCTTGTTGAGGAAGATTCCTGAATGCAGGGCTGTCGTTACTACAGGGGAGAAGGCTACTGAAACCTTATGTGTATTGTTCGGAGTCCCAGTCCCTCCTGTGAGTGGGTATTCTTCTTTCAAACACGAAGGGAGAGTCTTGCGTCTTTACCGTATGCCTTCCACCTCAAGGGCCTATCCTTTGCCAATACAAAGAAAAGCCGACGCTTACCGCCGGCTTTTCGAAGAGTTGGGTATGTATTCCTGACAGGGCTAATTGACTACGTTGAGAGTCGTCGTCCCGAATACTGCATCGCCAAAACGGGAGTTTATAGTAATAGTGGCTTTTCCGACCTTCTTTGCATATACATTGAAATCAAACTCAGTATAGGAGTATGGTTCGCCTACAGAAGTATCACTGGATTTGACGGTCCAATACGCGGCGTTTACATAAGAGTTTGCCGACTTGTTGTACACCCTGAATTTCACATAATCCTGAGTGGCGGAGCCTAGTTTATAGTTTACGGCGGAAGGAATGAGGCTTCCACTGTAGCGAGCTTCGAATTCGCCGACTGTGACCTTGGCAGTGCGGGTGAATGATCCGAAAGTCATCTTAACCGTCGCGGTTCCGGCCTTCACACCAGTCAACTTCCATGCATTGAAAATACCGGAAGGGGCACTTGAGGCTCCCAGGTACGCGATTTCAGCCTTAACAACGTTTGGATCGGATGACGTTATCGAGAAGCCGGAAGGCAGGTGGATAGTAATATCATTGTTCCTGTCATAAGGAAGGTAGGTCATGGTCCCTCCTACTGTGAGGAGAATGGTGGCATTCTCATACAAGTTTCTATCTCCAACCATAATAGTGTAGTCCGGTTTGGGCCTGACAGTAAGCTGGAGGGTCTTGATGGTTTTCCCTTTGTAGGAGAAAGTCAGGACCGTCGTACCTTGGTAGTAGGCCTTGACAGTACTTTCTGTGTCGTTGTAGGCCATAAAATGTGCAACAGATGATTTGGAAGAAGTGATCTTTAAGTCATCTTTGTAGACGGATTCTCCGGTAACCTTCTTATTGTTTACCTTGTCATAGAGACTGAAGTTGAGGTAGTCACGGGTGGCTGACCCAAGGGTGTATGAGATCTGGGTAGGAGCCTCGCTTCCACCCCAGTAGACGGTATAGTCACCTGGATTATCCACTTTTACAGTACAGTTGGCAGTGAACTTTCCTTCCTCGGTGGTGACAGTGATGGTGGCGGAACCGGACTTGAGAGCCTCTACGGTTCCGTCTTCAGAGACTGAAGCGACAGCAGAGTTACTGCTCTTCCATGTGACATTCTTGTTCTCGGCTGTAGAAGGCTTTACATTGGCCTCCAGTTCAAATGTGTCACCGACAAGAAGGTTGAGAGAGTTCATTGAGAGTTCAACACCGCTGACATCTGTCAGGGCAGCCGTGACGGTAACATAGCATATTGCTTTCTTACCACCGTCATCTGTAGTGGCAGTAATAGTAGCCATACCCATATTCACTGCGGTCAAGGTGCCGTCTGCGGCAATGGTTGCAACTTTCTCATTATTGCTTGACCAGGAAACTCCCCTGTTTGTGGCATTCTTGGGGAAGAACTCAGGCTCGAAAGTGAATGTCTCTCCGGCTGGTATCTCCAGTGTGGGTTGGTTGAGAGTGATTCCGGTGACAGAGATTCCGTCCTTGACAGTGATCTTCGAGGTGGCAGTCTTGCCTCCGTTGACGGTCTTGGCTGTGATAGTTGTTTCTCCAGGTTTCAGTGCAGTAACCGTTCCGGTGGCATCTATGGATGCGACAGTTTCGTCAGAGGAGCTCCATTCCACAGTCTGATTCGTAGCATCTTCCGGAGTAATGGTATACTCGATGACGGCCGTTTCTCCGACTTCAAGAGTCACTTCCTGGCTGTTCTCCTTAATGGTAATTCCTGTTACGGCTACTGTGGCAGGAACTACTGTGATTTCGCTGGTGGCAGTTTTTCCACCGTCCTTTGTAGTGACGGTGACAGTAGCAGTTCCTTCTCCGACTGCTTTCACGACGCCATCCGCTGACACGGTGGCGACTTTATCATCCGATGACGTGAACGTGACACCCTTATCGGTTGCATCATCCGGCTGGACCGATACCTTGAGAGTCGCAGATTGGCCGTTCTCAATTGTAATGGCCTTTGATTCGTCATCAAGGACAACTCCAGTTACTGACACGTTTGCCTTGACGGTAACCGTGCAGGACGCTGTTTTGGCTCCGTCAGTGGTTATTACCTGGATTGTGGTGGTTCCAGCCTTGATGCCTGTAACCTTGCCACTGACATCGATAGTTGCGATCGAACCGTCATTGGACTTCCAAATTACATTCTGGTTAGTCGCATTTGATGGCTGTATCGTGTAGCTGAGGGTTGCTGTACCTCCCACTGAAAGGGACAGGGTAGAACTGCTAAGAGTAACACCGGTTACTGCAACCGTTGACGGGGTAGGTGGAGTCGGTTCCGGCTCCTCATGGCCGCAGCCTGCAAATGACAGGCTGGCTGCAAAGATGGCCATCACGGCAAGGATCTTTGAATACTGCTTAATCATGGCGGTTTGTATTTAGGAAAACAGAACTATGGACAACAAAAGAATTTCCCTTTCTGGTATAAATATGATAAAAAGGGAGAAAATAAACAAATTTAATTCGGGTTAGTGCGTTGCATAAATGACTAGGAAACAAAGAACAGTACTTGATAATAAGAATCCACAGAAAATTGAGTATATTTGTAAGTTATAAGAGAAAATTTTTTGGAAAATGGCTAGAGAAATAAAGTTCTCCCTGGTTTACAGGGATATGTGGCAGAGCTCGGGCAAATATGTCCCCAGGGTTGACCAGCTTTGCGAGGTGGGTCCTGCGATCGTCGACATGGGCTGCTTCGACAGGGTCGAGACAAATGGTGGCGCCTTCGAGCAGGTGAACCTTCTCTTCGGGGAGAACCCGAATGTCGCCGTCCGCAAGTGGACAGCCCCATTCCATAAGGCCGGGATTCAGACCCACATGTTGGAGAGAGGCCTTAACGCTCTCAGGATGAATCCTGTGCCAAGGGATGTCCGCGACCTGATGTTCAAGGTCAAGAAAAAGCAGGGCACTGACATTGCCCGCTCGTTCTGCGGACTTAACGACCACCGCAACCTCCGCGTTTCAGTCGAGGGAGCCAAGAAGGGAGGAATGATTTCTCAGGTAGCCCTTTCCATCACCCATTCTCCGGTCCACACCGTAGCATATTACATGGGGATAGTGGACAAGGTGGTTGAATACGGTTGCGATGAGATCTGCCTCAAGGACATGGCTGGAATCGGCAGGCCGACAGTCCTGGGAGAACTGGTGGCTGACATAAAGAAGAAGTATCCTCATATCGTTGTCCAGTACCACGGCCACACCGGCCCAGGCTTCTCCCCGGCATCCATGCTGGAGGTAGCCCGTGCTGGAGCTGATTATCTTGATGTGGCTGTCGAGCCCCTTTCTTGGGGAAAAGTGCACCCGGATGTCATCACAATCCGCGAGATGATGAAGTCCGATGGTTTCCTGGTCAAGGACATCAACATGGACGCATACATGGAGGTCCGCCGCCTGACCCAGAAGTTCATCGACGACTTCCTTGGTTACTGGATTAATCCGACCAATTCCCAGATGAGCTCCCTGCTTGTAGGTTGTGGCCTTCCAGGTGGAATGATGGGATCGATGATGGCCGACCTGAAGGGATTCCAGGGCGCCATTAATGCTGCCCAGAGGTCTCATGGCCGTCCGGAGATGAGCCTTGACACGCTGATGGTTAAGCTGTTCCAAGAGGTTGAATACGTGTGGCCGCGCCTTGGCTACCCGCCTCTCGTGACTCCTTTCAGCCAGTACGTGAAGAACACCGCATTGATGAACCTGTTCAACATGCTTAACGACAAACCTCGCTGGACCACCATCGACAAGGACACTTGGGGAATGATCCTGGGCAACATGGGCCAGCTTCCAGGTCCTCTTGCTCCCGAAGTCATCGAGTTGGCGAAGGAGAAAGGCCTGGAATTCTCCACCGGAGACCCTCAGGACAATTATCCTGACGAGCTGCCTAAGTTCAGGAAGATGATGGACGAGGAAGGATGGGACTATGGCGAGGATGACGAGGAACTCTTCGAACTTGCAATGCACGAGCGTCAGTACCGTGACTACAAGAGCGGTATCGCCAAGGAGCGTTTCAACAAGGAACTCGAGGACTTCCGTAAAAAGGCCGGCGCTCCGATAGTGGTTACCCGCCCTGTGGTGGAGATGCCCAAGTTCGATGTCGAGGATTATACCAGGCGATATCCCAACGCAGTGCCTGTCCAGGCTCCAGTCAAGGGTCAGCTTCTCTGGCAGGTGGATGTGGAAGATGATTCAACAGCACCGGTGGCCGGTACCGCAGTCAAAGCCGGAGAAGGGATGGGTTTCGTCCAGACATATTATGGAATGGAGGAGATCGTTCCTGCCATTGACGGCCGTGTCGTAGCTGTTCTCGGCAAACAGGGCGATAAAGTCGCCAAGGGTGAGATCGTAGCCTTCATCCAGGCATAATGAGAAGAGTTCTCCAGCTTGTTGTCGTTTCGCTTTCCGTTGTTATTCTGGCAACCGGATGCGATTTCTTCCGCAAACTTGCAGGAAGGCCCACTTCTTCTGAAATCGAGGCGACACGGGAAGTTATTAAATTGAAGATGGCTCCCCCTCCCGCCCCTGTAGCCGTAAAGGACACCGTAACGGAGTCTCCTGAAGTCAGTAAAGAACCGGTTGCCAACGTACCTAAGGTCGATGGAAAGAAAAGGTACTACGTTGTCATGGCCTCCTTTTCCAGTGCCGCGAATGCATCTAAGTATGCCGAACGCCTTTCTGCCAAGGGCTACAAGCCGGAACTGTTCGGTTTCAAGGGTGGTTTCACAGGAGTCGGTATTTGCGGGACAGATGACGAGGCAGAAGCCAAGTCCTCCCTCAAGGAAGTCAAAAGGCAGGATTTTTGCCCAGATGGCGTCTGGATTCTAGACAGGAACAAAAGATGAACATCAGGAGAACTATCATTTCGGCATTCTTCGCCTATGTCTTCGGGCTTGTCCCGGTTTGGGCACAGTTCCGTAACGACTATTCTGAACTGGGAGACAGTGAGACCGTTACATCCCTGAAAAAGCATGTCTCTACCGTCTCTGCCGCCATCATGGAAGGACGCAAGGCCGGATCTGAGGGTGAGAAGATGACTGCCGAGTATATCACCGAGGTTTTAAAGGAATATGGCCTTGACATCCTTTCGGGTGAGAGTGGAGATCCGTTTGGAATACGTCAGGAGAATGGAGACACCCTGACTTCAAGGAATGTCTGCGCCTTCATCCATGGAGGAGATAAGTCGTTGAGGGATAGATATATAGTCATTGGAGCCAGGATGGATAACCTGGGAACCGGAACAATGACTGTTGACGGAAAGACTGTGGAGAAGATATATTTCGGGGCAAATGGCAATGCCTCAGGTGTGGCCATGCTCCTGGAACTTGCAAGGCTCCTTCAGACCAATCGCTACCAGTTGCGCCGTTCAGTGCTTCTGGTGGCTTTCGGAGCTTCCAGGGAGTCGTTTGCGGGCTCGTGGTATTTCCTCAACCGTTCATTCTCGGACGTGTCCAACATAGATGCCATGATCAATCTGGATATGCTTGGAACCGGTCATGACGGTTTTTATGCCTACACCGCTTCCAATGCCGACATGAATGCCCTCCTGGAGTCCCTTTCGGCTGATCTCCAGCCTATAAAGCCTGTCGTGACAACCCAGGAACCTTATTCTTCTGACCATGTGGCATTTTACGACAAGAGGATCCCTTCGGTTTTCTTTACAACCGGCCGCTATCCTGCTCATGACACGGAGAGGGACACCCAGTCAATCCTGGACTACGATAACATGGAGAAGGAACTTGAATACATTTTCCACTATTCATTGGCTCTCGTAAACGGTCCCAAACCCATATTCAATCCTTCCGATGTTCTCCAGGGTACAGATGGTTCTTCCGGGGTTGTTCCTTACTACGATTGCGACGTAAAGCCC
>JAEEGF012247514.1_pt1 | contig 10766 bp, 6 predicted proteins | sample 9134171 | NCBI WGS metagenome assembly JAEEGF01 (sample SAMN16246542, study PRJNA631951) | gut metagenome | biome: gut microbiome; feature: rumen; material: AP-attached | host: Bos | place: Iran: Karaj | collected 2018-10 | reverse complement strand
TCTACAAAGATTCCCTCCAGAACACCTACCTTATGTTGTCAATACCTACAAAAGACACCCTTATCTCAATCATTGCAGATAAGGGTGCCATCTTTGAATTCAGGAAGATACGCTAGCCTTTCATCGCGGCCTCAACTTCCTTTACCGTGATAGGAAGTCTCTTGGATCCGAGCAGACGATTGCCGGTCTTGGTGATCAGCACATCGTCTTCCAGACGGATTCCGCCAAAATCGTAGTAGTCTTTCAGCTTGGCAAAGTTGATGAACTGGGCGTTGATCTTCTCCTTCTTCCATTTCTCTATCAGAGCAGGTATGAAGTAAATGCCCGGTTCGTCTGTAATCACATTACCTTCAACCAGTTTGCGGGCCATTCGGAGACTTCCGTAGCCGAACTTCTTGCTGCGCTTCGCAGCACTGCCATAGCCAACGTAATCTTCTCCGTAGTTCTCCATGTCGTGGACATCCAGGCCCATATTGTGGCCCAGGCCGTGAGGCATGAACAGAGCAGGAGCTCCGGCTTCAACAGCCTCGTCAACGTCTCCCTTCATAAGCCCGAGAGCCTTAAGTCTCTCTGCAAACAGCCTGTAAACGGCAACGTGAACGTCGAAGTAAGCCACACCAGGCTTTGCCAGCTGGAGAGCCAGGTTATTGGCGTCACAGACTATCTGGTAGATTTCCTTCTGCTTAGTGGTGAACTTTCCGCTGCAAGGCATGGTGCGGGTAAAGTCCGAGCAGTAATTGTTGTTGTTCTCGGCTCCTGCATCTACGGTCAGCAGTCTGCCCTTGGTAATTATGCCGCTGTGGTCGTGGTTGTGGAGAGTTTCTCCGTGCTGAGAAAGAATGGTTGCAAATGAAACTCCGGCTCCGTTGCTCATGGCAAGGCCGTCCATCATTCCGGCAAGGAGCTGCTCGGAGATGCCTGGCTTGCAGTTCTGCATTACAAAATAATGCATTGCATAGCCGATGTCGCACGCATGGTCTATTTCAGCAATCTCATATTTATCCTTTACGATTCTCTGGGAAACAATGGCTTTAATAAGGTTCACAGATTCGTTTTTCTTTAGTGCTGCTGCAGGAATTCCGAGCATTTCGCTCAGCCAAAGCTTCACCTGATATCTGTATGGATTGATGAAATGTATCTTCCTTCCGGCCTTTACGGCTGCCTTGATGTACTTAGGAAGATCTGATAGCTTCTTGGTTTTCTTCACCCCTACTTCGGCGGCCTTGTCTGCCACGCTTTTCTGAGGACCCATCCAGATGATGTCATCTATAGACACATCGTTGCCGAAGATAATTTCATCGTTCTTGTCCACATCTATCACGCCGGCAAAATCCGGATCGCTGATGCCGAAGAAATAAAGGAAAGTGCTGTCCTGGCGGAACTTGTAGCAGTTGTCCTTGTAGTTTGCAGGAGCCTCGCTGTTGCCCGGCAGAAGTATGACACCGCTTTCTACATCCTTTGCAAGAAGCTGTCTTCTTGTCTGATAAACTTTCTTTGGAAACATAGTATAAGGTTTTAATAATTATTCTTATCGCGATATAAAGTTAGAAAAAACAAAAGGGATGACCAAAACTTTGGCCATCCCCTGAATAATATCAAGCCTCTGTTACATAGGGCTGGATTTCTTGTAAAATCCTGCAGCCCTTGAAGGAAGTATAGGGCCCTGGAACTTGCGAACGGTTCCGGAAGTAGGAGTGAAGATAACGTCTGCAACGTTTCCGTTGTTGCGCATCGAAATCTGATACTTGCCCTGGATGTACCTTCCAACTACGTTGAAACTCATCTTGAGGTTGCCCTTCTTGTCAAGTTTCTTTTCAAAGTCTTTAATCTCTGCAACCAGTGTACGGCTGTCTCCGCATACTCTTGTGCCCTGAGCAAAGAATGAGGTCTTTTCGAAAGAAATGAAGATAGCATTGTCTGTCAGCTGGTTATCAATTCCGTCAGCATCTATGTAAGATGTAGGAACAATTGCCCAGTCATTTTCCTCAATAGCCTTGAGAGCGGTTTCGTTCAAAGCCTTAGCCTGAGCAGCTTTCTCTTCTTTTGACAGTTTCTGTGCAAAAGTAGGAAGCGCTACCATCAAAGCAACTGCGAGAATCAAAAATCTTTTCATTTTGTTATGGTTTTTAAGTTAATTTCTGCACAAATATAAAACTTTCCAAAAACTTATACAATTTTACTATAACCACTGAAACCGGTATAATCAAATATCGTTCCATTTGCATAAAAGAAAAAAAGGGCCGGCAAGTGCCAGCCCCTTTTTCTTTGAACACACCGGATTTTACAGTGAAGTCCACTGTGAAACCCAAGCGTAAGGAGTCTTCTGAGTCCTGATACCTCTGTAGAAGTGCATGTAAACCCTTCCGATATAGGCATTCCAGTAGTCTGAGTAATTAACGAGCTTTCCGTTGCTGTTGATATACTGGAGCACATTTCCGTCCTCAGTCAGGATTCTGTAGTTCTCCCTCTGGTATTTACTTCCGTTACCAGCAGGACCGCCAGTCCAGTGGACAATCACGATGGTTCTCTTCGTAGCCTCACCGAATCCGACAGGCTCGCCGATGTTGTTCCACGGATCGTCAGCCTTGGCGTCATTCCTCCTGTACTGGTACTGAAGCTTTCCAGGATAAGGCACGCCCGGAGCCTCGTACAGGAGGTTCACGAACATAACCTTGGCCACGGAGTCACTTGTAAAGGTAGCAGCGCTTCCTTCTGTGCCTCTGTTGTCCCAGTAAGGATAGTCATTGTCGATGACGATAGGGTCTTCATTCAGGTCGTGTATGATCACGTTCTGCTTCTTAGGCTCGAGGGTGACGTTCCTGTCGTAAACGATTTCACCACCCCTGTAGCACTGGAAATGAACAGAACCGGACTTTACGCCGTAGAATTTTCCAACTCCACCGCCAGGCACGCCGTTGTAAACAGCCAGCGCGTTACCGGACTTTGTGGAAGCATAGAGTACACCGTTCACATAAACGGAATCTATGTAGTTAGCAGCCACGTTGGTGATCGGCTCCATGTAGTGGAGCTGGAACTCAGCCCAATCCTTAGGCATCTCGTCCATAGGGAACCACAGCTTGTGCTTTGTGCAGGAACCCAGAACCAGAAGAGCTGCAAGAGCTATAATTGAAAATCTAATCTTTTTCATATCTGTCAAAAATTAATAAGGAAGTGATTCTGGATAATCTCCTGGATAGGCGAACCAAGGCAAGGAGATATGGTAGTTCTTGTACTTGTATCCGGTAGAAGAGGTAGCGTCCGGAATCAGTCCAGGTATAGGCTTCAGAGCAGCAAGAGCCGGCCTGTTCCACATGAACTCGGAGTTGTATCTAGGAGCCATACGGAATGCAGGTGAACCCTCGTTGTCGGCTGTGTAGGAGCCCTTTCTTCCCTCTACGCGTGCAGGGCCGAGGTAGAATCCCTTGTAGACCTTGGTCTCGTCCTCGTCCCACTTCTGGTTGACTCCGTTCTTGTCGTAGCCGTTGCCAACATAAGGATAGTCTCCGCTGTACTCGATGTCATAGTGGTACTTCCTGAGGTCAACCCAAGCCTCGTAAGCTCCCCAAGGCCACAGGTGCACATACTTCTGCATCATGATGTGGGAGAGTGTAAGGGTGCTTGTGGTGATGCCTCCTACATACGGTCCGTTCAGGTATTCCTGAGCCAGCTTGTTGAAGAGTGCCACGCTGATGAAGTCTCCGCCAGGGTTTGCACCGCCGGTTACATATACGTCATTGCCTGCCTTGTCCTTATCCATCTTAGGAGTACCAGGCTTCAGATACCTTGCTGTGAAGTCCATATCCAGTTGGATACCCTTCTTCCAGCAAGCCAGTGCGTTAGCCTTGTCACCCATGTACCAGTAAGCCTCTGCCATCTCGAACTGGATCTCTCCTGCCGTCATGGCGATCACCGGAGCGTCGTTGCGGAAGATCCAGCGGCCGTCACCGTCAATGGCGGTGCTACCGTAGTCATTTCTTCCGTAAAGTGAAGGGGCGTTCCATCCCTGGTAACCCGTTCTGGAATTGAACACGGAACCACCGTAGTAGCGCCTTGCGTGCTTTACGGAATCCTCGTTGTTGATGTCCACGTAGTCGTTAGGGTTGTTGGTGTATGAGTCGCTTGCCCTAGGAGCCAGCTTGGCTGCGATACGAGGGTCAAAGTGTCCCGTAACGTCATAGTTGGTGTCGCAGATGATCTGGTTAGGGTTGAGCTGGTAAGGATAGTACTCAGACATGTGGTCCTCCTTCTCTGTCCTTACGATGTCACCGGTAGAGTGGTCGTACAGAGGAATGGTACCGGTCATGATCTTTACGATATAGTCGCTCTGATAGTAGTTCAGGGAGAGGTTGCTGCGGTGCACACCCCAGAAGTTGTTGTAGGAGTTGTACCTCGCGTCAGCTCCGCCACCCAGGGTAGGGATCAGGAAGTTGTCGTCGTTGGACTGCATCGCGAGCTTTCCGTGGGCGATCAGGTCGTTTGCGTACTCGGAAACGAAGTTGGACTTTCTGGTCAGTGAGGCCAGGTTACGGCAGATGACGCCGTGTCCTACCTTCAGCCACTTGGCCTTGTCGCCCTGGAATACAGGGTCGTATTCCTTGAGGGTGTTTCCGTAAACGGTAGCGTCAGTCTTCTCGAGGCACTCGATACCTCTGAGGGCCCAAGTACGGATGGAGTCGTAGATCAGCGGCTGGTAGTCATAGTCGTGGCTCAGCCTGCCAGGCTCATAGGCCTGCTGGCAAGGCATCTCGCCATACTCCTTGGTGCTTATGTCCCAGGAGTGGGCCTTGAGAATCCAGCCGATACCTGCAATCGTCCATCTCTCGTGTTCGGTCGCATACTTGATCAGGTTCTCGAGGTTCTTTCCCTGGAGCCAGTAGGTCAGTCTCCACATCTCTCCGCCCTGGTCAGCATTGCTGTATGCATAGTTGTTTGCCCAGGAGGTGTAACTTACCGTTCCGAACATCTGGCTCAGCGGACCTGTAGCCCTGATGTCCCAGTACACGTTACCCATCCACATCTCAACGCCAGGCAGATAGTGGTAGTCCATCACCTGCTCCTCGTCCGGTGCGTCTTGGTTCTTGTTCACATCCAGATAGTGGTCGCAACCAGTCAGGAACAGTCCCAGGGTTGCAACGAGAATTATAGTGTATATCTTTTTCATATTCCTTGCGATTAGAAGGTTAAGTTGATACCTACAGAAACACTCCTAGGAGTAGGGATACCCCAGGCATCAATACCGATACCGCCGGTTCCGCCGAGTGATGCGGAGTTGGAGTTACCAACAGCGTCAACACCGGAGTAGTTGGTCAGTGTCCAGAGGTCGTTGCCGCTGATCCACACGCTTGCTGCGGAGAGCAGGTTGTGGGTTGCGCTCTTGAGCCAGTTTACAGGAACCCTGTACTGGAGTCTGATCTCCTTCAGTCTCATCCAGTTCACGTGCTTCTCCAGCCAGTCCCAGTCAGAACCGCCGTAGATGCTTGAACCGTAGTTAGAGAAGTCAACGACTACGTTGTTAGGTGTAGGGTTGGCGTCGTTCTCGTGGCCGTCCTTGAGGACACCGCGGAAGATGTACTGGTGCATGCTACGCAGGATGACGGACTCCTTGGAAGTACCGTTGCCCATCATGGCTCTCTTGGTTCCGTTCACTACGGTTGCGCCGAAGCGGCCGTCGATCAGCATGCTCAGGCGGAAGTTCTTCCAGGAGAGGGATGAGGTGATACCGTACTTCAGCTTAGGGTTACGGTCGCCCATGTAAGACCAGTCGGTTGAGGTCAGAGGATAACCGGTGGTAGGGTCGATGAGGATCTGGCCCTTCTCGTTCCTCTGGTAGTCGCGTCCGGTCATGGAGAATACAGGATATCCTACCTTGATACCGTTACGCAGGTTTCCTGACAGCCAGGTGTATGCGTTGTAGTACTCGGTAACGTTCTCAGGAAGGTAAGTAACTTCGGAGTCGTTGTGGTCGAGGTTCAGGCCGACGTTCCATCTCCAGCCTGAAGAGGTACGGAGGATGTCGCCGTCGATGTGGAACTCCCATCCCCAGGTCTTGAAGGTACCGACGTTCATGTTGTTGAGCACGAATCCGGTAGCGTAAGACAGACGGAAGGCCTCGATGTACTGGTCCTTACACTTTCTCCAGAAGTAGGAGAAGTCCATGTTGATGCGGTCGTTGAGGAAACGTGCCTCGAAGCCGACCTCGGTCTCCATGTTCATCTCTGGCTTCAGGGTCTCGTTAGGGCCGGTGTAGCCGTAGCCGAATCCACCGCCGATGACCTCGTTGAGTTCGAGGGCAGGGTAGATGGCCTGAGGGGAGGCGTCCTTACCTACCTGGGCGAAAGAGGATCTCAGCTTCAGGTAAGAGAGGATGTCGTTGTTCTTCAGGAACGGAAGCTCGGTTGCAATGAAGGAAGCCTCGATTGCAGGATAGAAGTATGAGCGGTTGTCCTTTGGAAGGGTGGAGGACCAGTCGTTACGTCCACGGAAGTTCAGGAAGGCCATGTTCTTCCAGCCGAGCTCGATGGCTCCGGAGATAGCCTGGATCCTTCTCTTGGTGTTGATGGTCTTGCTCACCTTGGTGTCATCGTCGCAGTTTGCCATGGAGTAGAAGTCTATTACATAGAACTTGCTGCCGTACAGGGAGATGCTCTCGCGGCCGTTCTCCTGCTGGTGGTAACCAACCTGAGCGCGGAAGGAGAAGTCACCCCACTGGTTGTTGTAACCTGCGAGGATGTTCAGGGACTTGTCCACGAGGTCGTTCTTGGCGATATTGATACCGCCGCCCTGGCCGTAGGATCCGCTGGCGCGGTCTGCATAGTAAGGGTGGTAGAAGTTCTCGTAGATGGACTTGGAAGCGTCCCATCCCATCTTGGCGCTGATGAAGGTGTTCTTGGTAGGGGTGATGTTCACGCCCACGGTGGTGAGGAATCTCTTGGACTCGTCGTAGTTCTTGTTCTTGTACAGGTCGTACAGAGGGTTGAGAAGGTCGGTGTCCTCATAGAGATAAGGCAGCTTCATCTGTACTCCGTCTGGATCCAGATACTCCTTCATGTTGTCGACGATAGGCCACTGGTGAGCTCTTCTGAACACACCGTAGATACCCTTGCGGGCCTTGGTGTTGGTGGTCTCGGTGTAAGCCATGGTTGCCTCGAAGTTCAGCCACTTGGTAACCTCGGCTCTTCCGGACAGGGTGATGTTCAGACGGGTATAGTCCGTAGTCTTTACGGTTCCCTTCTGGTCCAGATAGGAAGCGGCGCCGCGGACGGTGATCTTGTCTGTACCGCCCTCAACCGCGATGTTGTGGGTGTGGGAGAAACCGGTCTGGAGCAGAGCCTTCACGTTGTCGTAAAGCTTCAGGCTGCCGTCTGCAGGGTAGCGGCCTCCAAAGTAGTTGGAGTTGTAGTAGTTGGTAAGTCCATAGCCTCCGTTGGCGAATTCTGTCTGCATTTCAGGGAATCCCCAGCTCCTGGACCAGGTCAGCTGGTTGCTGTAGGTCACCTTGCCGGCTCCCTTAGATCCCTTCTTCGTGGTGATCACGATGGCACCGTTGGATGCGTCTGATCCGTAGAGCACTGCAGCTGCAGCACCCTTAAGGATGGTCATGCTCTCGATGTCCTCAGGGTTGAGGTCGTTTCCTCTTGAGGAGAAGTCGTAGGACAGGGTGGATACCTCGTCGCCCACTGCGAATCCGTGGTTAGGATCGAAGGTGTTGTTGTTCATCGGCACACCGTCGATAACGTACAGTGGCTGGTTGTTACCGGATACGGAAGTAACAGAACGGAGGATAACGTTGGTGGATGCACCAGGAGCACCGCCGGTGGAGGTAACGGTGATACCTGCAACACGGCCCTGGAGGGCGCTTACGAAAGCGTCACGTCCAGATTCCTGGATGTCCGTAGCCTTCACGTTCTGCACGGCAGCTCCTACGGAACGCTGTACACGCTTCTGGCCGAACTCAGCGGTGATGACTGCTTCTTCCAGCATCAGGCCTTCGTTCAGGACTGCATTAACCACACTCTTGTTGTTTACGGGAACCTCAAGGTTGCCGTAGCCAACTGCCTGGAATACAAGCACTGCGTTAGGGGCGCACCTAAGTGAATAGGTTCCGTCTACGTTCGTGCTTGTTCCGGTCTTGGTGCCTTTCACATAAACTGCAGCACCAGGAACCGGCTCACCGTACTGGTCGGTGACCTTTCCGGTGACATTTACATTCTGGGCGAAAATCTGTCCTATTGACAACATCATTGCCATCAGGAAAGCAACGCCCAGGCGTAAATGCCTGTTAGTTTTTGTTTGATTGAACATAGTTAATTTTTTAGTTGGTTATAGTGTTTTAATAGGTTTTTCGTTTATTTTGGGCAAAAAACCACGGACGCAAATTTACTTAAAAAATTTAAAAATCCTAAATAAAGATGCAAAAAACGCGATTTTAGTTGCATTTGCTCCGTTTTATAAGCGAATCTCAAGAAGCCCTTCTGATTTTATAACCCCGATAAGCATACCATAATATTACAATGAAGCAAGGCAAAGCTATCAGATATGCATATTGAATGGCTTTTTCAGGGGTAAAACCTGCAGATTTTTCCAAATAGTCTTTCAAAAGTCCGAACAGTGGAGGTATGACAGCGCCTCCGAAGATCGTTACGACAAGAAGAGCCGCACCCTTCTTGGTAAATTTACCCAGGTCTGCCATTGCCAGAGGCCAGATTGCAGGCCACATCAGAGAGCATGCGAGAGCTGTAGTGAACAGAACCCATACGGTCAGCTTTGACTGCTCCGGCAACAATACTGCCAGCAGGAAGGCGCACACGGTGCCCAGCACTCCGAGCCAGGCGCATATCTTAAGGGCCTTTGCCTGGGAAAGGACTTTAGGTATAAAGAGTATACCTATTATATATCCTATTACCATTCCGATGGAAGGAAGCCAAGGATAGAGTTCCGGATGAGGAAGGTCCAGGGTCTTGGCCAGATCGACCGGAGTCTGCAGGGCCAGGGTTTCCACTCCTACATATAAGAATAAGGTAAGGCATCCGTAAACCAGATGCGGGAACTGCCAGATGGAAGTCTTGTTGGCTGCATAAGGGCAGTCATCCTCGTGCCCTTCTTCTTCTCCCTTGGCCTTGATTTCCTCCAGAGGGGCAAACAGAACCAGTATTCCGAGAATGAAGAAAATTGCGGCGATCACATAGAACGGCTTGATAATGTCTGTCACCTGGGCGGTGGAGATGGACTTGCCGATCAGCCAGGCCAGGAACAAGGTGGCGATAGGATAAGCCAGCTTGTTGCAGATACCCATGATGCTTATTCTCTTGGCACCGGTCTCCATAGGGCCGAGAATAGTGATGTAAGGATTTATGGCAGCCTGAAGGATTGTGTTTCCGAGTCCGCTTATGAAAGAAGCGACCAGGAAAAGAATCAGGCATTTCATCCTCATGTTCTGGGTAACCACCCCTCCTTCCATATTTGCCTCGGCGATTTTAGCCGGCCATACGAAAAGCAGGAACGCGATTGTGAAAATCAGGAACGCCAGGGCCATCGTCTTCTTGTAACCGATCTTCTTGATTATGCTGCCGGCAGGATAGCCGAAAATCAGGAAGGCTGCAAAGGTTACGAACACGATCAGGTAGGAAGCAGCTCCAGAAACGTTCAGGGAGCCTTTCAGAAGAGGAATCAGATACCCGTTAAGTCCCAGGGCAAAGCCCACTGCAAAGAACATGAATCCTATGCAGGCTAATGGGATAACGTAATTTTTAGTCTGACCTTGAGTCATAATTGTAAGTTTTTATTTGTTGGTTTTTATCAATCTCAGAAATTCTTCCCTCTTGGCGGCGGTGATGATCCTGCAGCCTACAGGCAAGGCAAAAAGCCTTTCCTTGAGTTCGGAGGAAACATATTTGTTGGACTTCAGCCTCATGCTGTCCTTTTCAGTGGTGATGACAGCGGCCTCTTTCTGCCGGCGGGCCATAGCCTCTATCTTTTTAATGTCCGAGCGGGAGAAATTCTTGTGGTCCGGGAATTTCAGCACCTCCTCCACCTGGTGGGTCGAAACCAGCTGGGAACGGAACAGGCGGTCATCGGCGATGCCGGTGAAAGCCACGGCAAACTTTGAGTAGAGGTATCTCACATTGCAGATGCCAGGAAAAACCGGAACGGCCTGGCAATACTCGGCCGTGGAGAAGAAAACAGGTTGGTCATCTCTCAGACCAAGGTTTTTCCTCCAATACTTTTCCTGCTCAGCGATGGCCTCAAGCCCCTTTTCCTCGTTCTCAGCCCCGTCGAACTGCCCGAAATCCGGGCATTTGGTTATTATCACCGCATCAGCCCTCTTTGTCTGGGACGGCAAATCGCGGAGCCTCCCTATAGGCAAAAGGTTGTCTCCGGAAATGGTGCGGTTATAGTTTACCAGAAGGATATTGCAGGAAGGAGTGATCTTGCGGTGCTGATAGGCATCGTCGAGAATAACGAGATTGACTCCGAATTCTTCCTGCACCTTACGGATGGCCTGGGCGCGGTCCTTGCACACGGCAACAACTACATCGGGGAATTTCCTCTTGATCTGCAGAGGCTCGTCTCCGCACTGGGAAAAGTCATCCGTAGCCTTGACTACATGATATCCTTTGCTTTTCCTTTTGTAGCCTCTGGAAATAACGGCTACCCGATAGTCTCCCTTGAGAAGGGAAACCAGCATTTCCGTATGAGGAGTCTTTCCAGTACCCCCCACCGAAATGTTTCCGACCGATATTACGGGTATATCAAACCGTTCAGACTTG
>JAEEGF011988737.1_pt1 | contig 10766 bp, 7 predicted proteins | sample 9134171 | NCBI WGS metagenome assembly JAEEGF01 (sample SAMN16246542, study PRJNA631951) | gut metagenome | biome: gut microbiome; feature: rumen; material: AP-attached | host: Bos | place: Iran: Karaj | collected 2018-10 | reverse complement strand
ACTGGCTGTAGATATATTCAAGCATATCGCCGGAAGGTGCAAGTTTGAAGTTGACCTGAGTGCCGATGATCTTGCCATCTCCGATATCCATAGGGACTACTTCTGCTGATATAACTTCCTTTACAACTCCGGGTGCAAATAGAACTCTCATATATACCTCCTTGAGTAAAAATTGGTATCCTTAAAAGAAATATAAATATGCCGATACGTATATATCCGATCGATGATAACGAATCAGTCCATTAGCTATATCGGAGAGAAAGATAGGTTTGTTAATATCTAAATTCTCACTTGGACGGTGCAGTATCTGATCATTTTCCGTAAGGGCTTTTTCTTTTGGTAAAAAAAAGATATAGTAGTAGATGACTTATTGAACGTAAATTACAGAAACACGCATTTACTGCGTGTTTCGTGATTCAATGAATCTGTTGGCAATAGAGCCTTCACCGAAGGTGAACTCAACCTGCTCTATTGCTGCATTTTTGAATCTTTGATTCAAAAATGTATAAGTTTTTTGAAGCGGTTGATAGTTATCCGCAAATGAAAGGATATAGGATGATCAAAGCAGTAATTTTTGACATGGATGGAACATTATATGATACAGAGGCTGTATATAGGAAGGCCTGGATCAAGGCAGGAATCCCTGACGAGTTCTATCTTAAGCTTATAGGAAGAAGTCATGTGAGCATAGTGAAGATGCTTGAAGATAATGGATACGACTCAGACAAGATTTATGAGCTCAAGAATAAATATACCGAAGAAGAGATAAGTAAGGGTATTCCTGTTAAGGAAGGCACACTTGAAACACTTAAATGGTGCAAAGAAAACGGACTTCTTACAGCTATAGCAACATCTTCTGCCAAGCAGGTTGCACTTAGATATATAAAAGAAACCGGTATGGAAGAGTATTTTGACAAGGTTATAAGCGGCAATCAGCTTGAAAACGGCAAGCCTGCTCCTGATATCTTTATTTATGCAGCAAAAGAGCTTTGTGTAGATACAGATCAGTGCATGGTTGTAGAGGATAGTTTCAACGGAGTTAGAGCAGGCAAGGCTGCTGATATGCTTACAGTTATGGTGCCTGATATCATTCCTGCCGATGATGAGATGAATGAACTTGCTGATACAGTTCTTGGAAGCCTTAAGGAGTTTCCTGAATATGCGAAGCAGTTTATAAAAAATTAATCATAGATAATGCAAAAATATGCAAATAACATATTTCATAAATGATAAGCCTATAATATAATTGTTAGGTGCGACTTACAGTACGCAATTTAATTTTGTGACATAAATGTTTTTTATAATTTAGGAGGAATAAACAATATGAAGATCGGTATTATTGGTTACGGCAATCTGGGCCGAGGCGTTGAGATAGCTGTTAATGCTGCTCCTGATATGGAGCTTGCAGCAGTATTTACAAGAAGAGATCCAAAGAGTGTATCTATCATCTCTAAAGATGTGCCTGTTGTAAATGTAAGTGAAGTTGCTGACTGGAAAGACAAGATCGATGTTATGGTCATCTGCGGAGGTTCTGCGACAGATCTTCCTGTTCAGACACCTGAGTATGCTAAGCTCTTTAATGTAATTGACAGCTTCGATACACACGCACGTATTCCTGAGCATTTTGCCAATGTTGACAAGGCAGCTAAGGAGTCAGGACATGTTGGACTTATCTCTTGCGGATGGGATCCGGGTCTTTTCTCTCTTAACAGAGTATATGCCAATGCTATCCTTCCTGATGGTAAGGACTATACATTCTGGGGCAAGGGCGTAAGCCAGGGTCACTCAGATGCTGTTCGCCGTATCGAGGGTGTTAAGAATGCAAAGCAGTATACTATCCCTGTAGAAGCTGCTCTTGAAGCTGTCAGAAATGGCGAGAATCCAGAGCTTACAACACGTGACAAGCATACAAGAGAAGTCTTCGTTGTAGCTAAGGAAGGTGCTGACAAGGCTCTTATTGAGAAGCAGATCAAAGAGATGCCTAACTACTTCGATGAATACAATACAACTGTACATTTCATAGATGAGGATGAGTTCAACAAGAACCACTCAGGTATGGCTCACGGCGGTTTTGTATTTAGAAGTGGCAGAACAGGCGTTAATAAAGAGAACAATCACATCATCGAGTATAGCTTAAAGCTTGATTCCAATCCGGAATTTACTACAAGTGTACTGGTAGCTTATGCTAGAGCAGTAAAGAGAATGTATGACGAGGGACAGCGCGGATGCAAGACTGTTCTTGATGTTCCTCCTACATATCTTTCTGAAAAGAGCGACGAAGAGCTTAGAAATCACCTTCTTTGATTCTTTCGTTAGGTCTGAATTAATAGTATGACTTCTTGAACGTAAATTACAGAAACACGCATTTACTGCGTGTTTCGTGAATCAATGAATCTGTTGGTAAATAGGCCCAATGCCGAAGGCATTCTCAATTGGCCTATTTACTGCATTCTTGAACTTTACGTTCAAGAATGTATAGGCTTATTGCACTTAAACATGACTTCTTGAAAATATTTCAAGGATTTATTAAGGCTTTATATCTATATCCCGGTGTTGTTACATACGAGTACTTATGGTACCGTTTAATTGTGATATGCACCGGGATTTTTATGCATGGAGGTTTGCTTTTATGAGATTTAAAACCAGAAGCAGCATGGTTATGTTCTTTCTAAGAGGGAGTCTGCATTTCTTTTTTGGCGGAATAGCAGCATCTCTTGTCGTTGCTTTTCTAGATATGATAAACCCCAAGATCATACAGTATACAGTTGACTATTGTATTGGGGATTCCAAGTCCAAGCTCCCCTTTTATATGAGCTTTATCATGAACAGGCTCGGTGGAAGGGAAGTAATAAGACATAACCTTATCTATATCGCTATTGTTATCATTTGTATAGCTTTTATAGCAGCGGTATTCAGATATTTTTCTAAAGTATATAACACTAAGGGTGCTGAGAAGCTTGTTGAGACAATGCGTAATACTTTATTTGAGCATATATTAAAGCTTCCCTATTCCTGGCACAGTGCAAATCATACAGGTGATATCATACAAAGGTGCACCTCTGATGTAGAGACTATCAAGAACTTCCTTTCAGGACAGCTTGTATCTTTTTTCAGAGTTGTGATCATGATATCTCTGGCCCTTTATTTTATGTTCTCTATTAACGTGAAGCTTTCGCTTATCGCAATGCTCCTTTTCCCGGTACTGATACTCTATTCATTCTTTTTCCATAGGAGGATAGGTGCCACATTTGAAAAGGCTGATGAGCAGGAGGGTAAGCTCTCTGCAATAGCACAGGAGAACCTTACAGGTGTGCGCATAGTAAGAGCCTTTGGAAGAGAGCAGTATGAGAAGGACAAGTTCGTATCCTATAACGAAGAATATACGAGGATGTGGACCAATCTTATGAAGCTTCTGTCTGCATTCTGGGCTTCCAATGACCTTATATCAGGCCTTCAGGTCATGATCGTAACTGTTATGGGCGCTATATTCAGCGTAAGGGGACATATAACTGCCGGAGAGTTTATAGCTTTCGTATCCTATAACTCAATGCTCATCTGGCCTGTGAGAATGCTGGGTAGGATCATCTCCGAGATGAGTAAAGCCGGCATATCAATTGACAGGGTCAGATATATCATGAACAGCGAAGAAGAACAGGACGAAGAGGGCGCTCTGGAGTGTCCTATAGACAGGGATATCGTGTTTGATAATGTATCCTATTCTTTTGAACATAAGGACAATGAATCTGACACAGATAGGAATGATGGTGAGCAGATAAAAGAAACAGATTCTGATAAAGAAAAAACTAATAAAGAAAAAACTAATAAAGAAAAATCTGATAAAGAAATGTCTGTTAAGGATAACAGATCAGTTAATGAAGCCTACGACAACGAAATATTAAAGAATGTGAGCTTTACTATTAAGAAGGGCTCAACCCTTGGAATCCTGGGCGGTACGGGATCAGGAAAGTCCACTCTTATGTATCTTCTTGACAGACTTTATGACCTGCCTAAGGAAAACGGAACCATCACAATAGGAGGCGTTGATATCAGGAAGATCAAAAGGTCGTGGCTTCGTAAGAATCTGGGATTTGTACTTCAGGAACCGTACCTGTTCTCAAGGACTCTGTCTGAGAATATAGGAATAGCTGCAGATGCTGATGACAAGGGAAGCGTCAGCATGGACAGGATAAGGCATGCATCCAAGATCGCAGCTCTTGATGAGTCTGTTGAGAAGTTCCCGTCAGGTTATGATACCTTCGTAGGTGAAAGGGGCGTGACCTTATCAGGTGGTCAGAAGCAACGAACTGCCATCGCTCAGATGCTCATAGAAGAGCCGCCTGTAATGATATTTGATGATTCACTTTCGGCAGTTGATACTCAGACAGATGCCCGTATCAGGAAAGCACTGTCTGAAAACATAGATGATGCTACAGTCATACTGATATCCCACAGGATCATGACTCTTATGCATGCTGACAATATTATAGTCCTTGATAAGGGAAGAATCGTAGAACAGGGAACACATAAAGAGCTTCTTGAAAGGAAAGGCATATATTATACATGTGCAAGGCTGCAGGGCCTTGACGTAGATGCAGTGTGACAACTGACATAGAATTTATGAAGGAATAATATGAATAACAATACTAAAGATAATGAGAATAAAATAAAGACTCTTCCATGGCTTGGCATTCCAAAGCTCCTTCCATATGTCAGGCCTTACAAGAAGATCATAGTTCAGATGGTAACACTTGGAATGCTAAGCTCACTTGCTGACTCTGCATATCCTCTTTTTAACCAGTATGCCATTAACAATTTCATAGGACAGGGGACTTTAAAAGGACTCCCTGTGTTTATAGCACTTTATGTCATAGTCTTAACCCTACAGACTATAGATAACTACATAACTGTAGCTATGTGCGGCAAGGTGGAGATGAGCGTTAACAGGGATCTTCGTAATGCTTCATTCTCTCACCTGCAGGAGCTGTCACTTTTTTACTTCAATACCAATAATGTAGGTTATGTCCATGCAAGGGTTATGAGTGATTCTGGCAAAATAGGTGAGATGATTGCCTGGAGATTCATGGATATAGTATGGCAGCTTTCGTACATTATCTTCGTACTCATAATGATGCTAACTATAAATCTAAAGCTGGCACTTATAATCTTCATGCTGATACCTATTGTTGTAATACTTGTTGCTGTATTTCAGAAGAAGCTCCTTGTTATCAACAGGAAGATAAGAGAGATCAATTCCAAGATCACAGGTAACTTCAACGAAGGTATAACAGGCGCTTCATCTATTAAGACTCTTGTAGTAGAAGACAAGATCCAGGAAGATTTTGAGAAGGATACAGGCAAGATGAGAGGTACAGCTGTAAGATCTGTGCGCTACTCAGCATTTTTTACCGCAATAGTAACTCTTGTATCATCACTTGCTCTTGCAATAGTCTTGTGGTACGGCGGATCCCTTTCTGTAGAAGGCCTTATGACTATAGGAACCATCTCTGTATTTGCATCCTATGCTCTTGGCATCATGGAGCCTATACAGAACATAGTAGTTACTATATCTGAGGTTATAGCTATTCAGGTCAATATAGAGAGGTTCACCAGGCTTATGGAGACAGAGTCTGACGTATCAGACAGACCTGATGTTATAGAGAAATACGGTGACACTTTTAATCCCAAAAAAGAGAACTGGGAAGAACTTAAAGGTGATATTGAGTTTAAAGATATAACCTTCCGTTATCCTGACGGCGAAGAGAACGTCCTTGAGAACTTCAATCTTAAAGTCCCTCAGGGTAAGAGGGTAGCCATAGTAGGAGAGACTGGCGCAGGCAAATCCACACTTGTTAACCTCGTCTGCAGGTTCTATAAGCCTACCAAGGGACAGATTCTGATCGATGGCCACGATGCTGCTGACAGGTCTATAGGCTGGCTTCACAATTCTATAGGATATGTGCTGCAGACGCCTCACCTGTTCTCGGGCTCTGTAAGAGAGAACCTTAAATATGGCAAAGAAGATGCAACTGACGAAGAGATCTGGACTGCACTTGACCTTGTGGCAGCAGGAGATGTAGTCAGAAGGATGGAGAAAGGCTTGGACAGTGATGTAGGAGAAGGCGGAAACCTCCTGTCTACAGGTGAGAAGCAGCTATTGTCATTTGCAAGAGCAATCCTTTCAGATCCAAGGATCCTGATCCTGGACGAGGCTACAGCGTCTATTGATACTGTTACAGAGAAGAAGATACAAAACGCAATTAAAGTCATGACCAAGGGCCGTACGACTTTTGCTATAGCACACAGACTTTCAACAATCACAGACTATGATGTGATCCTTGTTGTAGATGATGGCAGGATCGTTGAAAGCGGCACCCACGAAGAGCTTATGATAGCCGGCGGAAGGTACTTCGAACTCTTCACAAGACAGTTTAATGACCTCGTTGTTAACAAATCTATAGAAAAAGCACTTGCACATTGACAAGAAAGTAATTACTATAAGAAAAGTTGAAACGTTTGGTCAAAAAATCTTTTTGATTTAAAGAAAAAGGAGTCATATGGAAACATCTGCTAAGTTACCTGAGCTATTCGGAAGCATGGTTTTCAACGAAGAAACCATGAAAGAACGTCTTTCCAGCGCATCATATGAAGCATGGAAAAAATCTGTTACTGACGGAACACCACTTGAGCTGTCAACAGCCAATGAAATTGCGGAAGCTATGAAGCAGTGGGCTGTAGAAAAGGGCGCAACACATTTTACACACTGGTTCCAGCCTATGACAGGTGTTACCGCAGAAAAGCATGACTCTTTTATTGAGCCTGCAGAAGGCGGCAAGATTGTTATGGAGTTTTCAGGCAAAGAGCTTGTAAAAGGCGAGCCTGATGCATCAAGCTTCCCTAACGGCGGCATTAGATCAACATTTGAAGCAAGAGGATACACAGCGTGGGATCCCAATTCCTTTGCTTTCATCAAGGACAATTCACTCTATATCCCCACAGTATTCCTTTCCTACGGAGGACAGGCTCTTGATAAGAAGACACCTCTTCTTCGTTCTATAGAAAAAGTAAACCAGCAGGCATTAAGGATCCTGCGTCTCTTCGGCGATACTGAGACAAAGAGAGTTATCCCTCAGGTCGGCGCTGAGCAGGAATACTTCCTTATCGACAAGGATGTATATGACAAGAGAGAAGACCTTAGACTTACAGGCCGTACTCTTTTTGGAAATATGCCACCAAGAGGTCAGGAACTTTCTGACCACTATTTCGGTCAGCTTAAGCCTCGTGTATCTGAGTACATGAGAGACCTTGACAATGAACTTTGGAAAGTTGGAGTTCTGTCCAAGACCAAGCACAATGAAGTTGCTCCCGGCCAGCATGAGATGGCTCCTATATACACAGACTGTAACGCATCCTGTGACCAGAACCAGCTTGCAATGGAGCTTATGAAGAAGGTAGCCCTTCGTCATAACCTCGTATGCCTTATCCATGAGAAGCCATTTGCAGGTGTTAACGGATCAGGTAAGCATGATAACTGGTCTCTTGGTACAGATACAGGCAAGAACCTCTTCAAGCCCGGATCAACACCAAGCCAGAACGCTCAGTTCCTTCTGTTCCTTGCAGCATTCATAAAGGGTATCGATGAGTATCAGACAACTCTTAGATGTACTGTTGCAAGCGCAGGCAATGATCACCGTCTTGGAGCTCAGGAGGCACCTCCGGCTGTACTGTCTATCTTCCTTGGAAGTGAGCTTGAGCATGTTATCAAGGCTATCATCAATGGCACTCCTTATAAGGATGGCAGCAGGAAGACACTTAAGATCGGTATCGATTCACTTCCTCAGATCCGTCAGGATACAACAGACAGAAACCGTACATCACCTATGGCATTTACAGGTAACAAGTTCGAGTTCCGTATGCTGGGAAGTGCTCAGTCTGTATCAGGTCCTAACATAGCGCTCAATACTATCATGGCAGAGGAGCTTAAAGAGTTCGCAGACAAGCTTGAGAAGAGCAAGAACTTCCAGGCAGATCTTCAGAAGCTCATCAAGAAGACACTTACAGATCATCAGCGTATCATCTTCGAAGGAGACGGATATGACGATGCATGGCTTGTAGAAGCTGAAAAGAGAGGACTTAAGAACTATCCATCTACAGCAGAAGCCATCCCTCACTATGATGATCCTGAGAATATCGCTTTGTATGTTAACAATGACATCTATACAGAAGAAGAGATGCATGCAAGACGCGCTATTCACGAAGAGATCTACAATGCACAGATCTCTATCGAAGCCCGCACTATGAGCGATATGATAAGACGTCAGATCCTTCCTGCAATATCCGAGTATGCAACAACACTTGCAGATCGTATAGCAGTCAAGAAGGATGCAGGGTTCTCAGCAGGATATGAAGCTAAGGTCGGAGCCAAGATCTCTACTCTCTCTGACAAGCTCCAGCTGGCTCAGGAGAAGATCGACAACGATCTTAAGAAGAAACCTGCAGATGCAACAAAGTGCATGAAGTATAGCAGAGATACTATCCTTAAGGATATGAACAAGGCAAGAGAGATCGCGGATCAGCTCGAAGAGCTTACAGACCGCGACTTCTGGCCATTCCCTGTATACTCAGAGATGTTGTTCTCAGAATAAATAAAAATTGTAATTTACTGCACTGTCCAAGTGAGGCATATGTATTACATATGCCTCACTTGTTGAGGGAACTTCCCCCAATCCCCTTGCATCAGATTTTCAATCTGACTGGTAAAGAACAAATGAATATAGATAGAATCTTTAATATCGCTGTGCTAAGATTAAAGCATGTGTTCTCTTGAAGGGCACATGTTTTCTTTTTTATAAAAAAGTGTTGGGAGTTAAATCATTATAATATGCGTATCATTATTTGTGGTTAAATGGAGCTGGTAAAAGTACTTTGGGGAGAGCATTGGCAGGGCAGCTTCATTATGAATTCAGAGATATCGAAGATTATTATTTCCCGAAAACAGATGATAAATATGAATACAGTGTTCAGAGGACAGAGGAAGAAGTAGCAGCGCTTGGAAAAGTTTGGGATAAGAAAGTACATAGATGTTATCGTGGCATCAGCAGAAGAAGGTGTTGCAAAGCCAGATAGAAGAATGTTTGAGATTGCTCTTGAAAGAGCCAACTGTTCTGCTGATCAGGCTGTTATGATTGGCGACAGGATTGATTACGATATTGTTCCTGCTAAGAATATGGGAATGAAAACTATCTGGGTTAAGCAAGGCATGGGGCAATATTGGATTTTCTCTGATGAAAGCGAAAGACCGGATTATGAAGTGGATAGTTTATCAGAACTTCTGGAGGTACTATGAAAATAGCAGCTTATCAATTTGCAGTATCTGGGAATATCAATGACAATATAGAAACAATCAAAAGAGCTATAGTTGAAGCTTCTGGGCAAAAGGTTGAACTTATAGTTTTTCCAGAATGCTCTTTGTCAGGTTATCCCCCTCGTGATATTGAAAGTTCAGCAGAGGTGGATGATTGTAAAATACGTGAAATATTAGCTGATTTTCAAAGCATGTCTGAAGAATACGGAATCAGCATTATTATCGGAACAATCGCTTATGAGAACAGCAAATACTATAACAGAGCATATTATTTTTCTCCGGGCAAGCTTATGCAGTGGTACGGCAAAAGAGCTTTGTATGGTTGGGACGCAGATAACTTTAGTGCTGGTGAAGAAGCTGGAATTTTTGATATCGCTGGCCTGCGTGTTGGAGTAAGAATCTGTTATGAAATACGATTTCCGGAATACTTCAGGCAATTGTATTTGGAAAACACAGATTTGAATATAGTTCTTTTCTATGATGTTGCTGATAAGGCAGATGATAACAGATATCAGCTTATAAGAAGTCACATTATAACCAGAGCAGTAGAGAATGTAACTCCGTGTTTGACAGTTAATGCAACTTTTCCTAATCAAACTGCACCGACATGTTTTGTAGATGCGTCAGGAAAAGTATGCGCTGAACTTGAACAAGGTAAAGAAGGTATGCTTATTTACGGTTTTGAGAAAAAGAAACTTGATTTTGGCGAGCTGGGACGCAAGAAGTATTCTGATATTCTATTGGGTATATAACACGTAATATATAAAAGGCAAATTGTAAAAAACACATTTATCTAAAAATAGCTATCTATGATACTGATGAGGATATTTTATATGTTTTTGTAGATACCTTCTCGTTTCAAGCGCCGGATTTTTATAGAAAACTCGGATATAAGGAAGTATTTACTCTTGAAGAATATCCGTACACCGGAAAAAGACATTATTACACTAAAGAGATATTTTAATCGAAGAGTGCAAAATTGCTTGGGGAGAACACCAGATGTTGAGACTTGAGAAGATAAATGGTAAAAATGTTTGGGATATTTTAAAACTATAATATCGGGAGATGTTTGGGAATGGCAGCTATTCTATGAGAGTAATGATAATTAGGCATGGCAAAGTACTTCATGACTGGAAAAAGTGGTGCACATCTGATGAGTTTGATGAGCAGTGTGCGTTATATGACAAAGCTCCAATTGATAAGGCATCTGTAGATACAGTGAACGATGATATTCAAAAAGTTTATATTAGCGATTTGGACAGGACTCGGCAGACTGCAGAAAAGCTATTTGGAGAAGCGGATTTCGATAGGACATCACTGCTAAATGAGGTTCCGCTTCATTCAGGATTTGATATAGCAATACGTTTGCCGCTGGGTGTTTGGAATTTTCTAGGAAGGCTGCAGT
>JAEEGF010281975.1_pt1 | contig 10766 bp, 5 predicted proteins | sample 9134171 | NCBI WGS metagenome assembly JAEEGF01 (sample SAMN16246542, study PRJNA631951) | gut metagenome | biome: gut microbiome; feature: rumen; material: AP-attached | host: Bos | place: Iran: Karaj | collected 2018-10 | reverse complement strand
CTGTGCCGTAGCCTCAGCACCTTCTTCTGCTAAAGCACGCAGGCGTTCGATGATGTCCTTCTTCTTGGCAAGGTTCTCCTTTTCCTCCTCGCGCTGACCAGCAGTTGCCTGGCTCTTGGCTTCAAAGAAATGGTCACAAGCACCTACAAAACGCTTCCACAGTTCATCGCTCACCTTGCGAGGAACAGCGCCAATGCTCTTCCACTGCTTCTGCAGTTCAATAAGGGCATCGCCCGTCTGCTTCCAGTCTGTGCTTTCCTTCAAGGCCTCAGCCTGTTCAACCAAAGCACGCTTCTTCGCCAAGTTCTGGTTCAACTCTTCCTTCACGGACTTGAAATAAGCGGCCTTCTCACCAAAGAACTTGTCGCAAGCTGCACGGAAGCGCTCGAAGATCTGGGTGTTCACCTTCTGGGGAGCAAAGCCGATGGTCTTCCAAATGGCTTGCAAGTCGATGATTTCCTTTGTCTTGGCATCCCAGTCGGCAAAGGTCTTCAAACCTTCTGTCGATACAGCTTCCACCTTCTCACAAAGTTCAGTCTTCTTCGTCAGGTTTTCCTCCTCCTTGGCCTTGCGGGCTTCGAAGAACTCCTGATGGCGCTTGCGAATGACGGTGCTTGCTTCCTTGAATCGATTCCAAATCTCTTCTCTCAGTTCCTTTGCAACAGGACCTATCTCTTTCCACTCTTGATGCAAGGTCTGCAAGCGATTGATTGCGGCAACTACATCCTTCTCGTCAGCCAGTTTCTCTGCTTGTTCGCACAAGAGCGTCTTTGCTTCCAAGTTCTTGCGGAAGTCGTATTCGCGGAACTGGATATTCAGCTTCAGCATATCGTAGAACTGCTCTACATAAAGCTGATAGTTCTTCCAAATTTCCGAAACGTTTTCTGCTGGCACGGGACCAATCTCACGCCATTCGGCCTGCAGTTCCTTAAATGCATCATACGACTTGCCTGCCTCTTCGGGGGTGGTGGCAAGTTGCTTGATCTTATCTATTACGGCCTGCTTCTTCGCCAGGTTCTCTGTGCGCTGCTGTTCCTGTTCGGCTTGCATCTCTGCACGACGCTGGCGAATGCGCTGCATGGTGGCTTTAAACTGCTCTTCTGTGGGATCGGGTTCGGGCTGATAGTCCTCAGCAGCTCCACCTTTATCCACCCATGCTTGCATGGCTGCCACCATATCGGCACGATGATATTTGTAATACAATTGTTTCAACAGTTCCAGTTCCTGCTTACTTCCGCCCTCATTCTGCTCTGCAATCTCCTGAGCGCGAGCGAGCACTTCCTCCTTGGTTCTCATCAGAGGAATTTGAGATTCCTCCGATTCCTCGGAAGCCTCTGTTTGCTCTGGTTCTTCGGAAACCTCTAAACTATCGGATGATTCAGGCTCTTCCTCTACGGCAGGAACCTCTTCTTCTACAACTGGGGCTTCCTCCTCGGGCTGAGTTTCTTCCTTAGGTTCTTCTACGGCAGGAACCTCTTCTTCTACTGCGGGAACTTCTTCAACAGGAGCCTCTTCTACGGGTTCTTCCTTCGCAGCCTCAACTTCCTCAGCAGGGGCCTCGGGCGTTTCCTCTACAGGGACTTCTTGCACTTCGGGAGTTTCCACATTTTCTACGTTTTCGTTAGTCACGGCATTCTCGGCGGCAGTCATTTCCACCTCAGCCTCATTCACTTGGGTCTTTTCTTGAGAGTCCATCATTCTTTTGTTTTTAGGTAATGATTCGGGTTACATTAATTCACATACGAGGTGCAAATTAATGCAAAAAAAGGTTAATATCCTAATATTTCGCGATAAAAATGCTTTTAGAACCACGATTTACGCTTGAAGTACCAGAAGAATAGTACCGTGGTGACCAAACAAAGCACAAGAGCGATAGGGAAACCCAGTGTCCAAGACTCCATGCCGTTGATAAGGTTCATACCAAACAAACTAGCTATCAATGTGGGGAACATCAGGATAATGGAGATGCTTGTCAGCATCTTCATGACCTTCGACATATTATTATTAATAATGTTGGCGTAGGTCTCCATCGTAGATTCCAGAATGTTGGAGTAGATGTTCGTGGTCTCTCGTGCCTGGCTCATCTCGATGTTGACATCCTCAATCATATCAGCATCCAGTTCGTCGACAGGCAGTTTGAATTTCAATTTCGACAATAAGTTCTCATTACCACGAATGGAAGTAACAAAATATGTCAGGCTATCCTGCAATCGCGAAAGGGCAACAAGATCTACGTTATCTACATTCTTGTCCAAGTTCTGCTTTGCCTTTTCGATGCGAGCTGAGATTTGCTTCAAGCGCTTCAGATACCACACTGCCGACGAAAGGAACAAGCGGAACACCATGTCCACCGAGTCGGTAAATCCCAACCCGCGCTTCTGCTGATAGGTGACAAAGTCTATCATCATGTTCGTCTCGAAGTTGCACAAAGTGATGCACACATCTCCTTTCAGGATAATACCCAAAGGGATGGTAGTGTACGGCGTGCGCGACTTCACTTCCTTGACATAGGGAATACGCAGGATGATAAGAATCCATCCTTCGTCGATGTCATAACGGGCACGCTCGTCGGTATCCGCAATGTCCGAGATGTAATAATCGGGCACATGCAGGTCGTTTAGCAGGAAATTGATGTCGTCCTGTGAGGGACAAGTCACTTGAACCCAGCAATTGGGTTCCCATTGTTCGATGGTACGCAGACCACGATTCGTGTTCCAGAATGTAAGCATTGGCCTTTCCTCCTTGTGTTTTTTGAGAGAGAGAAATGAAGTTACAGGGAGGGTGGCCTTCTCGGATTCCCACCCTACCCTAAGCGTCTGTCATTCTCCGCCGGATAGTCGTCCATAGTGGTTTTATTTGTGTTAATTGGTTAAATTCTCGACAAAGGTACGATTAAGTGAGCAAAATGCCAAATTTTGGAGCAGCGAATGCAAAGAAACGCAAGCATTTTTTTGCTGAGTCGCGACAAAATAAGACCGATAGGTCAAATTTGGAGCAGCGAATGCAAAGAAACGCAAGCATTTTTTTGCTGAGTCGTGACAAAATAAGACCGATAGGTCAAATTTTTAAGTATTTTCGAGCGAGAGTACTTTCGAACGAAGTTCAAAGCTACGATTAAGAGAGCAAAACAAGACCAATAGATCAATTGAAGCAGATGTTGAAAGGTGTGAGAACATCAAACGAACAATACTTCGCGACCATGAAAGAGGAAGTTCCCCGCCACAAGGTATTCGCGACAACTAGGCGAAAACTGATCCTCGGCAGTAATGTGCTCATGTCCCGCAAGAATACAACGCAGGAGGGGTTCTCTCTTTAAATAGTTAATGAAATCTCGCGTAACAAGGTCCTCACACTGGCGACGATAGTCTCCGTCAGGCTTAGGCAGATTATGATAGGTCAGCTTTCCCTTATCACGCCAAAAGCGGACGGTTGCACGCCAGAGATTGTCGGTGAAGAACGGAACATGCATACACAAGACTATGGGGAATCCCTTCTCCACCTCCTTAAGGAAAAGATTAACCTGAGTTTCAGTCACATAACCATAGACATCGTCCAATGTAATGAAATTCACGCCATTGGCCACTTGACTTTGGAAACTAACGTCAAAGGGATAGATGCTCTGAAGGATGCCACGTGTATTATCCTTATATTTTTCGTTCTTTTCCTCTTTAGGCTCACTCAGCCACATATCAGTACTGAACTCATGATTGCCCATTGAACCAAAAACACCCTCACCAAAGAACTTCTTCACAAGGTCAAAGTTTGCCTCGCTCTGCCAGTCGATGAGGTCGCCCGTATGAACCACATAGTCCACATGCTGCTTTGCCCATGCCAGCGCATCGCGCAATGCCTCTTCCTGCCGACCGCCAAAGGTAGTTGTTCGACTACCGCGCAACTGTTGCTTTTTCTCATTCTCGTGGTCGTAAGTTGCTGTTAGGTGTGTGTCGGAGAGATGGAGCACTGAGAACGGCTTCTCCAATCCAATCTCCACAGTTGCATAACTTAGTGACAATCGTTCGTATTGCCCTCGATTGGGGAATACTGCAGGGTTGTCTTCGGCCAATATTGGCAAGCGCGAAGTTGCAATGAGAGCCCCTGCTCCCGCCATTCGCTTGATAAAAGTTCTTCTGTCCATATTCTTCATGATGGGAACAAAGATACAAATTAGCGAGGACAGGACAAAACAAACTCATTTGTTTTTGTGTCGAGTGATAACGCAAGCAACTTACAATTTCCCAACCTAACCATCAAGTTTCCGTCAAAAGTTTGAAGGATTATTGACGGTTATTTGTGTCGTGATGAAGAAAAGGGTACGAAGCAAGATGCTCCTAAGGGATTCTTGACGAACCCTTAGAAGCATTGAGGAAATGCCTTAGAGCTTATTTACTAAGGTATAGGGATAATTTCCACTTACGGCCTTGATGTGTACAAAGGACGATATTGAACACCCATAGCATCGAGTCGCAGGAGATGGTGGCGAAGGCGAGGAAGGAAATCGTCCCACTGCTGTTCACTGCGTGGTGTCCAAGCCTTCTCGGCAAGGGCAAGAGCACGAGGGAAGACCATCCATTGCATGCGTGCAACAGTGGGGATGTATTCACACCAGATGTTGGCCTGCATTCCCTTGACAAGACTCAGTTGCTGAGGTGTAAGATCAGTGGGAACAATGTCGCCATCATAGACCTTTCGCAGGGTGTTATCATCCTGGGCATAGTCGAAATAGAGGAAGTTTGTGGGACAACAAACCACTTCGTTGCCCATAGCGGTAGAACGCTGAACGACATCGGTGTGGTCGCCTCGCCACCAATGCACGGTAGCTGTCTTCGATAGACCTCCTTCCAGTATCTCGTCCCATCCGAGGATACGCTTGCCGTGGGCATTGAAATAGCGTTCCATGTGCTTTGTGAACCACGCCTGCAATTCGCTCACATCCTTGAGTCCTTCCGCTTCGATGCGCTTCTGGCATTCAGGGCACTCCGACCAGCGACGGCGATTCACCTCATCGCCACCAATACTCACGTATTCATAAGGAAACAGTTTGAACACCTCTTCATAAACCTTCTCGGCAAACTCGATGGTGGTGTTACGCCCCAAACAAAGCGGTTCGCGACCATCCTGTGTACAGCTGAGCCATTTGTAGCAATAGCAAGCAGCACTGTTGTGGCCAGGCATATCGATTTCGGGTATGATGTCTATGCCGCGTATGGCTGCATATTCCACCACATCACGTATTTCTTCCTGCGTATAATATCCACCGTAAAGTTCACCATAGCCTTCCACATCCTTGAAGAACTTCCAAGGCAACAGGAGCATGGGGTTGTTTTCCTTGCTGGCGCGATCCAGACATTTGCGGTCGTGGTAGTTGAAGCGACGCCAAGCTACAGTATCAGAGGTCAGTCCGGGATAGGCCTTTACTTCCATGCGGAAGCCTTCGTTGTCGGACAGGTGCCAGTGGAACTTGTTCAGTTTGTACAAGGCCATATCATCGAGCAATTGCTTGGTCTCCTCCACGGAATAGAAATGGCGAACAGGATCGAGCATGAGACCCCGCCAATGGAAGTTTGGACTGTCCTGAACAAGAACAGCAGGAACCCACCACACTACGCCTTCGACTCTCGTCTTGCTCTCTATCTCATTGGGAAGCAACTGGCGCAGGGTGGCAATGCCGTTGACGATGCCCCGATAGCTGTGAGCCGTAATGAGAATCCCCCTTTTGTCGCTAACCAATTCATAGCTTTCGTCGAGTGCCTCTTCACTTTCCTGAGAGGAGGGCGTGAGGGTCAGTTGTATCCTTCCCTTTCCCTGCTTGACTTTGATTTGCAAGCCAGTAGCTCTCGTTAAAATCTCCTGAAGATAGTTGGCGGCAGGTTGGAGACTGGCATCGCTGTAGCCAATATTTATCCCGTCCTTCAACAAGAATCCTCCCTCTCTCATCGTCACGGATGTGGGTTTGGGAATGATGTTTACTTCGGCAAAGACCGTAATTGCGCCCAAAAACAGGCAGGCGAACCATAGGATTATTCTCTGTTTCATCTTTTATAATATGTATGCATTTCGATAATCTTATGCAAAATTACGATTAAGCGAGCGAAGAGGCAAACCTATCTTTGCTTTTTTGGAGGAAGTGCATGAAAACATATAATTATGTCACAAAACTATAAAAACAATCCCCCGCCGAAGATATCCTTCGACAGGGGATTAAATGTAACGTAAGTAAGAAATTTACTTCACGTATTGACTTCGCTACTTCACGTATTCTGCCCAGTCGGTCAGGCGCATATCGCCCTTGCGGAGGAAGGTGTCGTGCATAGCGAAGGCTGCGCTCAGGCAGTGATGTGTATGTCCACCACCCTTCTCGGCATACTTCAGGTAATCCATCAGCATGGGACGATAGTCGGGATGAGCCACCTTGATGAGTTCTACGCTCTTCTGCATATCGCTCTTGTGACGCAGGTCGGCGACACCATACTCAGTAATGACAGCATCCACGAAATGGTTCGTGTGGTCGATGTGGCTGGCGAAAGGAACGATGCTTGAGATTGCTCCGCCCTTGGTGGTAGATCCGCAGGTGAATATACTCAGGTATGCATTGTTGGTGAAGTCGGCGCTACCGCCAATACCGTTCATCATCTTGGTACCGCAAATCTTCGTGGAGTTAACGTGTCCGTAGAGGTCAACCTCGATAGCAGTATTCAGAGAGCAAACGCCTATACGTGCGATGACCTCGGGATTATTCGAAATCTCGGAGGGACGAAGTACGAGCTTATCGCGGAAGAAGTCCATATCGCGATAGATGCCCTTCATGCACTCGTTGGTAACGGTCAGAGAGCAGGCAGATGCAGAAAGCACACGACCCTCACGCATGAGCTGAACGGGAGCATCCTGAAGCACCTCGGTGTAGATGTTGAAGTTGGGGACTTCAGTTGAGTGACCCAGTGCACCCAATACTGCGTTTGCACCACTGCCCACACCGCTCTGCAGGTTGAGGAACGTAGGAGGAATCTTGCCACACTTCATGTTGGCAACCAGGAAGTCGGCCACGTTCTGACCAATCTGCGTGGTGATGGGATCGGGATCCTTAAACGAACGAGCCTCATCGGGTACATTGCCTTCTACTACACCAATGATTCGACTGGCATCAACCTCAATATAAGGCTTACCAATGCGGTCACCTGGGTGGCAGATCATAACGGGCTTGCGGAAGGGATGGTCTTCTATCTCATACACGTCGTGCATACCCATTCCACTACGCTCGTGGAAGGCATTCAGTTCGATGATGATACCCTCGGTGGCCAAACGGCAAACGGTGGGTGCAATGCCACCGGCAGCAGTCAGGTAGATGTGAGCCTTATCGCCTACCTTCTCCACTGCACAAGCCTCGATAATAGCCCAGTTGACAGGACCAAGATAGCCCTGACGAATCTGAGTGGCCATGTTCGAGAGGTTGAGGTCGCTGTAGTTCAGCTCATTCATGTTCACATGCTTGCGGAAATCGGGGTTCGTGGTGTAAGGAGCACGGAAGTCAATAGCATGGGCATTGGACAGGTCGCCATCGGTGCTCTGTCCTGTCGATGCACCCGTGAAGATGCTAATCTTGTAGGGGCGTCCTGCAGCATGCTCTGCTTCAGCAATCTTTGCCACTTCTGCCGTCACCATCTTTGCCGTACCGGCAGGTGTAAATCCACTGAGGCCTATGGTTTGGCCATTCTTAATCATCGCTGCAGCTTCGGCAGCAGTAAGTCTATTGAAACTCATTGTAAGGTTTAATGTTTAGTTTTTTATCTTTAACGGGTGACAAAGTTAGTGAAAATCGAGCGCAATGCCAAATTTAAAGCGAGATAATGCATTCAAAAAATCAAAAGGGCAGACTTGTATGCATTTTTGATTTATTGGAGGCATAAGACTGATAGTTCAACAGCGAAGCTACGTCGCTTTAAATTTGAGGATTGCCGAGATGCATCCTATTTTCGAGACTCAAGTCTCAAAGATACTTTTCCCTTACCCAACCTACATTTCTTAAAAATGTATAAAACTCACCTTTTTACTCATATTAACATATTTCCGTGCAATACATCCCGTTTTCTTCATTATATTTGCGACGACTATTAAACCTGAAACAATGAAAACAAGTTTGATTGGAATAATTATCTTAGGAAATATGATGCTATCATGCAATTCTTCAGCAGAGTCTTCTAATAATGGCGAATTCAAGTCGAACGACGACGGAGTGTCAGTTGACATGCCCACAAACCCTGCTCCCATTGAATTAACGCAAGCCCAAAGAGTCTTTGCTACAGACAACAATCAGTTCACACTGAACTTCCTCAAGAAAGTAAACGAAGCCGACCGCTCTGGCAAGAGCTTCATCTATTCTCCCTTAAGCATTACCTACGTCCTGGGTATGGTGAACGATGCCGCCGAAGGGAAAACACGGAAGGAACTGGAGCAGACATTGGGCTTCCACGAAGGGGGCATTGAGGCCGTGAACAAGTATTGCAAAACCTTAATCGAGAACCTGCCTAACGTAGACAAGAATGCACAGCTGAACATTGCCAATGCCATCTTTGTAAACAAGCAATATGCCCTGAAAACGCAGTTCCAGCAGGACATGCAGCAGTACTATCACGCCAAGGCCGAATCGCTCGACTTCAGTTCTCCATCCATCCTCTCCCACATCAACGGATGGTGCAATGAGAAGACCAAAGGAATGATTCCAAAGATACTGGACGAGACCGACCCTTCCATCATATCCTATCTGCTGAACGCCATCTATTTCAAGGCCAACTGGGCTTCGAAGTTCGATGAACGGGATACCCAGATTGAGTCCTTCGCCACAGCAAACGGAGATGTCCAGTTGCCTCTGATGCACAAATCTGTGCTCATCAACTATGTAAAGAACAACACCTATGCCGCAGTCGACATCCCCTATGGCAACAGTATGTGGAGCATGTGCGTGATGCTGCCCGAAAGGGGAAAAACTACCGACGACATCATCGCCCTATTGGCAAAAAACGGGTGGACGGCCGATTATTCGAACAAGAACCCTTTGAACGACGCCCAACAGTATAGGGTCGACCTAAAACTGCCTCGTTTCGAAACGACATCAGACACTGAGGATTGCGAAGGCGGACTTATCGGATTGCTACAGCCTATGGGCATCCAACAAATCTTCAACCCCAGTTCCTCCCAAGTGCCCAACATGTGCAAACAAGGGAACGTCTTCATCAGCATGATGCGGCAAAAGGCCGCTATCAAGGTCAACGAAAAAGGTTCCGAGGCCGCAGCTGTAACGATTGGAGGGGTAAGACTGACATCAGCAAGACCAGTGGAATACCCCACAGCCATCTTCCATGCCAACCGACCCTTTGTCTATGTTATCCGCGAACGCTCGTCAGGCGTCATCCTCTTCGTCGGCAAGTTTACAGGCAAATGATAAAAGGGCTCTCTCTAATGCGCTAACGCTGGTGAACGGCCCCTCTCTCTTCCCTCCCTAACAGGGCGACTCGTGGCCTTTGTGCCTTTGTTTGAGACGGCGCGAACATAGGTATGACGCCCACCACGCACATGTTCGTGAGCATGCTCGTGAGCGGGTGTGGGAGAGCGAGTAGTTAACAGTTAACAGTTAACAGTTAATTATCGAAGCCCTTGCATGCAGACCTGAGCAGGGAATGTTAATTTTTATTAATATTTATTATTATATATATTATTATATATATAGATATATAGATAGGTAGATAGACAGACGAGTGGAGGAGAGGGGGAGGGAGGATTAGGGATTAAGGGTTCGAAATTTTAACTGTTAACTGTTAACTGTTAACTAAAACAGGTAGGTAAACCTTTACACATATTTGTTCCTAATCTATGAACTAACAGCGAAGAAAAAAAGATGAGAGCTCAAATTGATTGAGCCCTCATCCTTTGCTTTTGTAAGCAGTCTATTCAAACAGGCTGTCGTCGAGGGGCATCACCTTCAGACTGCGCAAGTGAGTGATGTCGTTGGAAGGCACACAATCGTGGTGGAAGAGCCACCAACGACCTTCGTAACGGACAATGCCGTGATGAGTGGTCCATCCGACTACAGGTTGCAGGAGTTCGCACTGGAAGCGGAAAGGACCGTAAGGATTGTCACCAACAGCAAGGCAGAGAAGATGACTGTCGCCTGTGGAGTAAGAGAAGTAGTAGCGACCATTGGCCTTGTGCATCCACGAAGCTTCGAAGAAGCGATGGGGGTCAGAGGCCTTGAGAGGACAACCGTCGGCATCGACGATAACCACTGGACGTGGTGCTTCGGCAAACTGCAGCACATCGTCACCCATGCGGGCTACAAACGAGGTCAGAGCAGGGGCATCAGCAGGTGCATAGAGCATGGTGCGCTTGTCGGGTGCATGACCAATCTCGACATAGCCTTCAGGAGCAGGTTCTGTGTCGGGCTGTGCAATGGGAACAAAGGGGGCTGCCAAGGGCACATGCCACTGGAGCTGACCGCCCCAGAGTCCGCCATAGTAGCAATAGATCTGTCCATCATCGTCCTTAAATACACAGGGGTCGATGCTCAAGGCACCACGAATGGGATGCGGCTGTGGCACGAATGGACCTTCGGGTCGCTCGGCAATGGCAACACCCAGATGGAACTCTCCATTGTAGTCCTTAGCAGAGAACACGAGATAGTAGCGTCCATCCTTCTCTACGACATCGCTGTCCCACATCTGTTTCTCGACCCAGGGCACTTGGTCCTGATCGAGCATCACACCGTGGTCAACGACTTC
>JAEEGF012409655.1_pt1 | contig 10767 bp, 7 predicted proteins | sample 9134171 | NCBI WGS metagenome assembly JAEEGF01 (sample SAMN16246542, study PRJNA631951) | gut metagenome | biome: gut microbiome; feature: rumen; material: AP-attached | host: Bos | place: Iran: Karaj | collected 2018-10 | reverse complement strand
CCGCTATCAGTCATATCTCTCGATGCTCGAGGATAAGGACGAAGGCAAATATAGAGCAGCTTATTAAACAAACATAAATGAAAAGACTTATTACAACACAAATGCTGTTGGCCATTGGCATGATGGCTACAGCCCAAGTAAAGACGCCTGTAACCGAGTTTAATCTCGCAGGTCCTTATGCAGTTTCAGCCCCTTTTGCTATCGATACAGTTGATGTGCAGGGCAAGAAGTTCGATCCCGTTTCGCAGTTGGGTTCCATTGCTTTAACCTCTCACTTTACAGGAAAGTTCTCTGGTCAGGTACTCCCATCATTGCCTGATAGTAAGAGCGTAGGTTTGCTGAGTTTCTATGTTAATAACTCCGATTTTATCAAGGGTAAGATCGAGGTGAAAGGTCCCAAGCACTCCAAGCTTTTTATCGATGGTGTTGAGGCTGGCGGTGAGTTAAAGCTTGCACCCGAACATCACACCTTTACCATCCAGTACCTGGTCGAGCCAAAGGATACCGATTCAATCCAGGTGGTTTTCGATACACCAAAATCCATCACCTATCAGCTAACACCTAATCATCCTTATATGGTACACGATCTGACAGATGGTAAGCGCGTTCGTGGTATCAATCTTTCGACCGATGGTCAGTTTGTTTGTGTGTCTTATCAGACAACCGACCGTGGTGGTAATACTCGTTGGAATTATGAGTTGCGCGATGTGAAGTCTGGTCGACTGATTTCGCAGCCTTCACGCAATCCACGCTGGATGCCAAAGAGTATCGCCTGGTTGGAAGAGGAGAAAGAGGGTAGTCATCGCGTATTATATAAGGTTGACCCCAAGACAGGTGTTCGTACGCGTTTTGCCTATGATATCCCAGAGGGTAGCTACACGGTTTCTCCTACCGAGGATTATCTCATTTTTACACTTGAAGAAGAAGGTCCACAGGAGGATAAGGAAGTATTCGAGATTCTCGAGATGGATGATCGCCAGCCTGGTTGGCGCAAACGTAACTATCTGGCCAAGTACGATATCAAAACAGGTATTACCCAGCGTATTACCTTTGGTAATAAGGGCGAGTATCTGTATGATATCTCACAGGATGGTAGTAAGCTGTTGGTTATCAGCAATCGCTCTCGTCTTACTAAGCGTCCCACCACTGTGTCTGATGTGTTTGTGATGGATGCTCAGACATTGAAGGTTGATACGCTGCTTTCAGGTGCAGAATTCCTGGGTGGTGGTTCTTTCTCGCCAGATGGATCGCAGATATTGTTTGTGGGTAATCCCGAGGCCTTTAATCGTATCGGTTGCCAGTTGCCTGCCGAGGTTACACCTAGTATGACAGAGAATGAACTTTTCCTGTTTGATATCGCTTCAAAACAGGTTAAGCCCTTAACTAAGGATTTCGATCCTTCAATTGATGATGTCGATTGGTCGTGGGCTGATGGACAGATTTACTTCTCAGCCGAAGATCGCGATTATGTCAATATGTTTGTACTGAATCCAAAGACGGGGATCATAACAAAACTGCCTGTGAAGGGCGATTATACTTATCGTTTTAATATGGCTGCCCATGCTCCTGTTCTGGCATATCTGTCGTATAAAACGATGGAGCCTGCATCAGCCTATGTAGCTACTATTAAGAATGCAAAGTTCAATGCTCAAAGTACAATGTTTAATGGCGCTGAGGCTCTTGGCGACGCAGAGATTGGTACCTGTCAGGATTGGAACTTCACCAACAGTAAGGGCGATACCGTTTATGGTCGTCTTTATCTGCCTAAGGATTTCGATGCTACCAAGAAGTATCCTATGATTGTTTACTACTATGGTGGTTGCTCGCCTGTGTCGCGTTATTTCGAATCTCCATATGCTCCACAGTATTGGAACTCTCTGGGGTATGTAGCTTATATCCTTGAACCCAGTGGTGCAACCGGTTTTGGTCAGGAGTGGGCATCGCGCCATGTTAATACCGCTGGTCGTGGTCCTGCCGAGGATATCATCGAGGGAACTAAGAAAATCTGCGAGGCTCATCCATTTATTAATAAGGATAAGATTGGTTGTATGGGTGCTTCGTATGGTGGTTTTATGACCCAGTATCTGCAAACACAGACCGATATCTTTGCTGCCGCTGTTTCGCATGCCGGTATTGCCAACCACACAAGTTATTGGGGCGAGGGCTATTGGGGCTATAACTACAGCGAGGTGTCGATGGCCAATAGCTATCCTTGGAGTCATCGCCAGTTGTATGTCGATCAGAGTCCGCTGTTCAATGCTGATAAGATCCACACACCACTGTTGCTGCTCCATGGTAATGCCGATACCAATGTGCCGCTCATCGAGAGTCTGCAGATGTTCACTGCTCTGAAACTTTTAGGCCGCGAAGTATCGCTGGTTGAAGTTGAGGGTGAGAATCATCACATACTCGATTATTCTAAGAAAGAAAAGTGGTTGGCCACCCAGATGGCGTGGTTCCAGAAGTGGCTGAAGGACAATCCCACTTGGTGGGATACTCTCTATCCTAAGAAACATCTTTAATAAACAATAAATCCCTCGCTTACCGGCGAGGGATTTATTGTTAAATGGTGATTTCGCCTGAGCCTAAGCAGCGATGATGATCCTTGTCGTAAACTACACAGAACTGACCAGGTGCCACACCGTGGATTTTATCTTTTGAGTGAACCATGCAAGTATTTGGACTTGTCCACTCTAATGTGGCCGGATGGTATTCTGGTGTGTGGCGAATCTTAAAGGTAATCTCCGTTGGCTGTAATTCCTTAGTGAGGAAATGGAAATCGTGCACAGGGAAATCGGCCTTATAAGCTGTTTCGGGATCGTAGCCGTGCGATACATATAATATATTATTAGCCACATCTTTCTTAACTACAAACCAAGGACCGCCACCAAAGCCCATGCCCTTACGCTGACCAATGGTGTGGAACCACAAACCCTTGTGTTCGCCAATGCGCTTGCCTGTTTCCAGTTCAATCACATCACCTGGTTGTTCGCCAAGATACCTGCGAATATAGTCGTTATAATTAATCTTTCCTAAGAAACAGATACCTTGCGAATCCTTACGTTTTGCATTAACCAAATGCTCGCGTTCAGCTATCACACGCACCTCATCCTTTACATAATGACCTATTGGGAACAGGGCCTTCTTCAGCTGCCAGTCAGCTATCTGTGCAAGGAAATCAGTCTGATCTTTCACAGGGTCAGGACTGGTGCAGAGCCACTTGTCACCATTCTCATCCGTTTCCGTCATAGCATAGTGGCCTGTAGCAATCAGGTCGTAGTCGTGACCACGCTTCTCGTCAAAGGCTCCAAACTTAATCAGTCGGTTGCACATGACATCGGGATTAGGTGTCAATCCTGCACGCACTTTGTCCATGGTGTACTTGGTAACCTGATCCCAGTACTCTTTGTGACAATCAATCACCTCCAGTTTGCATCCATACTTGTGAGATACAGCTGTTGCCATCTCGAGGTCCTCCTCACTCGAGCAGTCCCACTCCTCTTGCTCCTCAGGACCGATCTTAATATAGAAGCAGTCCGGATGTAGTCCCATACGAGCAAACTCATATACGACCACACTACTGTCTACACCGCCCGAAAGCAACACTGCAATGCGCTTATTCTCAATGTCTTTTATGTTCATGGGTGCAAAGGTACTAAATAATTGATAATTGACAATTGATAATTGATAGTTGATAGTTAAATATGGTTAATGTTTCCTCAAAATCCATTGTTGATTCGAAAACAGTTCATATCTTTGCGATATCAAAATGATATCAGATCGAATTATAAATATTAAACATTAAGATTATGGAAAATAAAGAGTGTGCATTTAATGGAATGGTCCTAAACGGATTCCTCATGTTGTTTGTAACAATAGCATTGGCATTAGCAAATATCTATGCTGGTATAAAGTGGATTATCCTTTTGACAGACACAGATGGAGCCAATGGTGGCTGGCAGCTACTCTGCTGTGCAGTCCTCTTAATTGTAAGCATTGTGCTGATGTGTGGATTCCTGATGTTGGAGCCCAACGAGGCACGTGTACTTACATTCTTTGGAAAGTATAGAGGTACGTTCACGAGGACTGGATACTTTTGGGTTAACCCATTATTATCTTCTAAGAAGGTTAGTCTGCGTGCGCGAAATCTGGATGCAGAGCCTATTAAGGTAAACGACAAGACTGGTAACCCTGTAATGATTGGCCTGGTACTGGTTTGGAAACTGAAGGACACCTACAAGGCTCTGTTCGAGGTTGATACACAAACCATGGCCGCTAATCCTGCTGCTATAGGTAGCGACACCAAGGGACTGATGAATGCGCTGGAGAACTTTGTACGTGTGCAGAGCGATGCTGCCCTGCGCCAGGTGGCTGGTCAGTATGCCTACGATGATGAGGACACCAAGACAGGCGAACCTACCCTGCGCTCGAGTGCTGATGAAATCAACGAGCAGTTGGAGCAGAAACTGGATGAGCGCCTGGCATTGGCAGGTATCGAGGTGGTAGAGGCCCGCATCAACTATCTGGCCTACGCTCCTGAGATTGCAGCCGTAATGCTGCGTCGCCAGCAGGCAAGTGCTATCATCACTGCACGCGAAAAGATTGTAGAGGGCGCTGTATCGATGGTAAAGATGGCACTCGATAAGCTCTCGAGCGAGGAGATAGTAGAACTCGACGATGACAAGAAGGCTGCCATGGTTAGTAATCTGCTGGTAGTGCTCTGCGGCGATGACAACGCTCAGCCCGTAGTCAATACAGGAACGCTAAACCATTGATCATTGAACATTGACCATTGAACATTTATGGCTGAAAAGAAATCCACTAAGAGTTTTATCCTGCGTGTAGATAGTGACACGATGGACGCGATAGAGGCCTGGGCTGCGGACGAGTTCCGCAGCACCAATGGTCAGCTGCAGTGGATCATCACCGAGGCCCTGCGCAAAGCCAAGCGTCTACCAAAAAAGAAGAAGAACAATGAAACCAGAGAAGATTAAAGTTAAAGCGAAATGAAAAAACTATTCTTCACCCTTGTCTTAGCCTGCATAGGCCTGACCGCCACTGCGCAGGAGGTGCGCAGAAGTTGGAGCGGTAATCTGGAAGCGATGGGACAGAAACTGCCCATCGTACTGAACTTGGTTGACGGCAAGTGTACGCTCGATAGTCCTGCCCAAGGTGCAACAGGCATCCCTGCCACTGTAGACCTGCTCACAAAAGACTCGATAAAGGTCAGCGTCAAGTCGCTTGGTGCCTCATATGTTGCATGCTTTGTAGATGGTCAACTGCAGGGAACTTTCGCCCAAGCAGGTATGAAGTTGCCACTCAATATGAAAGAGATCTCGCCCGATGGTCCCAATCGTCCACAAACACCAAAGGGACCATTCCCCTACACCACAGAAGAGATGACATTTACCAACACCAAGGCTGGCGCAACTTTGGCAGGCACACTAACTGTTCCCAAAGGCGGAGCTAAATGCGTAATGATTATGGTGACAGGCAGTGGACCCGAGAATCGCGATGAAGAGATATACGCCCATAAGCCATTTGCTGTGATAGCCGACCGCCTGGCTCGTGCTGGCATAGCCACACTGCGATACGATGATCGTGCCACAGGTCAGTCGGTGGGTGGAGATATGAAAAACGCCACATCGATCGACTTAGCCGAAGATGCCGCTGCAGGCATCGAGTGGCTGCGTGCGCAGAAGCGATTCAAGAAGGTGGGACTGCTGGGTCACAGCGAGGGCGGACTGATAGCCTTTATGCTGGGTGCACAAAAGAAGGTAGACTTCATTGTATCACTGGCTGGTCCAGCAGTTAAGGGCGATAGTATCCTGCTATATCAGAGCAGAAACAGCGGCAGTCCGCTGGCCAAGGGTATCACCATGGAGTATCTGCGCAATATGATGAAGGGCAACAAGTGGGTGGAGTGGTTTATGGACTATGATCCAACACAGAATATCACCAACACCAAGTGCCCAGTGCTGGCACTTAATGGCACCAAGGATTGTCAGGTGCCCGCTGCACAGAATATCCCAGTACTACGCCGCCTGCTGGCCAAGAACAAAAAGACGGTCATCAAGGAGTGTGAAGGATTGAACCATCTGTTCCAACACTGCGATACAGGTCGCCCTGATGAATACTACAATATTGAAGAAACCATCGCTGAAGAGGTACTTGCAGATATTGTTGGTTGGGTCAATAAGCTATAACAAATAAAAATCCCTCGCCGGTAAGCGAGGGATTTGTTGTTTTTATTTCTTAGTGAAACTACTGAAGTAATTCATACAAACTTTCTGCCATTCCTTGGCATTTTCGAGTTGATGCTGCAAGCGGGCATCTACTTCCTGCCAGCGCTGCTCGTCGATGTTAGGTTTTGCTTCGTTCCAGATGCGGATAAAGTCCTCAACCTCTTTTACACCACGTGCGTAGCGGTAGTCCATCTCCTCAAGTACGGTGCGACCGCTTTTCAGTTGGTAGCTCCATGGCACTCGGTGGAACCACAACAGGTAGCGCTCTGGACAGGTGTTGATGTTGTCGTACAGTGTGCAGTAAGGCTCGCGATACTGTGCAGTAGCATTCGAACCAGTATGTGTGCGGTCGAAACCAATGCTGTCGTTGTTGGCCTTATGGTAGTAAACTGGGCACCACTCCAGGGGAACATGTGCATTGTAACCATCAGGCTCAGGTCCGTAGTGCTCATCAAAGGCAAAGATGTGGTGCAGTCCGATGGGCATCATATAATCTACACAAGCTTCGCGACTACGCAGCATCATCGACTTTAATGCTTCGTTATTCGAAGCATTAAATGTCAGACCCAGCCATTCTTCTGCAATCTGCTCGCTGGTCAGGTTCGGATTCCATGCCAGACGACCAAAGGCATACCAGTTGGCCTGTGAGAAGTGGTGTCCACACCAGTTCTTGTCCAGTCCGATGTTGGCCACACCTGCAATGCCAACTAATTTCTCGGGTGCAACAAATCCAAAGAACTCGCGCCACATGGGGGCTAAGTAGGTAAGGTGGCGCGACTGGCCTAAGTATTCCTGAGTAATCTGCAACTCGGCCATTTGTTTTGTGTTTTTAATATTGTCGAAGATAGGAGCGTACGGTTCGCGTGGTTGGAAGTCCAGAGGACCATTCTTTGACTGCAGAATCACATTGTCGCGGAACTTGCCATCCAGGTCCTTAAATTCGCTTACAGCCTGTTTGACGCGGTCCTCGCCACTATGGGCAGCACCATATACAAAACTGCGCCACATGATGATGCCGCCGAATGGCTTCACTGCATCGGCCAGCATGTTTGCACCATCAGCATGCGTGCGCTTATAGTCGAATGGGCCAGGCTGTCCCTCTGAGTTAGCCTTTACCAGGAATCCGCCAAAGTCGGGAATCTGTGCGTAAATCTCCTTAGCCTTTGCTTTCCACCAGGCTTTTACTTTGGGGTTCAGCGGGTCGGCCGTCTTGATGGGCTTGCCGCCATTAAAGCCTTTGGCAGGAATGCTCATGGGCGAAGCAAAGTTGACCGAGAGATACACCTTGATGCCATAGGGGCGCAGGATGTCGGCATACTGCTTTACCTTATTAATATATATAGCCGACAGCATCTTGGGCGAGGCATTTACATTATTCAGTACCGTACCGTTGATACCGATGGAGGCATTGGCGCGGGCGTATTCTTTTATTAATTCAGCGTTGATGGGCTGATCGGGATCCTCAACAAAGATAGTTCGACCATGGAATTTTCTTTCGCTGGCTTTACCTTTCCAGAAAACACTTAGACCAGCGTAACCGCGCTCGATGGTACCGTTCAGGTTGTCCCAGTGGTTTAAAATGCGCAGTTTGTAAAAAGGCTCACTGTCGGTAGTCTCACCGCGCAGCAATGCATAGGCGCCATACAATAATCCAATCTCGTTTTTGGCAGAGATTACACTATTCACTTTTCCCTGTTCACTATTCACTTTTATGCAGTACGCATCCTGTTCCATTGTTGCATCAATCTTCAGGGTTACATTTTGGGTACTGTAGGTTCTCAGTTCCTGGGCAGCGATGCACTCAGGTCCGGTAACTTTTGCTTTGTTGATAGGTTGTTGTCTTAGCCACAGTTGGTGACCATCCTCAGCCTTTGCCATCCCAGCAAAGACCAATGCCATTAAGAGTAATGTTAGTTTCTTCATATTTATTGATAATTTTGTTGCAAAAATATAAAAAATCTGTGTAATCCGCGTAATCCGTGCCTAAAAATTTGTACCTTTGCACCAAATAAAGAAATAAAAGATACAAAATGAAAAAAGTTAAACTACTGATTACTGCTTTATTGCTCACTTTTGCTCAGTTTGCTAGTGCTGGCGATTTTACTGTTGGAAACAAAACTTTCCTGCTTAATGGCGAGCCTTTTGTGGTTAAGGCGGCCGAAGTTCACTATCCGCGTATCCCCCGTCCATATTGGGAGCATCGCATCAAAATGTGTAAGGCTTTAGGTATGAACACCCTCTGCATCTATGTGTTCTGGAATATCCATGAACAGCGCGAGGGACAGTTCGATTTCACTGATAATAACGATGTGGCAGAGTTCTGCCGACTGGCCCAGAAAAATGGCATGTACGTGATTGTGCGTCCTGGTCCATACGTTTGTGCCGAGTGGGAGATGGGTGGTCTGCCTTGGTGGCTGCTCAAGAAGAAAGATATCCGTCTGCGCGAACGCGATCCTTATTTTATGGAGCGTGTAAAAATCTTCGAGCAGAAGGTGGGCGAGCAGTTAGCACCACTTACTATTCAGAATGGTGGTCCTATCATTATGGTACAGGTCGAGAACGAGTATGGATCTTATGGTCAGGATAAACCCTATATCTCTGAGATTCGCGATTGCCTGCGTGGCATCTATGGCGATAAACTCACACTGTTCCAGTGCGACTGGAGTTCAAACTTCGAGAAGAATGGTCTCGATGATTTGGTGTGGACCATGAACTTCGGTACTGGTGCTAATATCGATCACGAGTTTGCACGCCTCAAGCAGCTGCGCCCCAATGCGCCTCTGATGTGCTCTGAGTTCTGGAGCGGTTGGTTCGATAAGTGGGGGGCTAATCACGAAACACGCCCTGCCAAGGATATGGTGGATGGTATGGATGAGATGCTGTCAAAGAATATCTCGTTCTCACTTTATATGACACATGGAGGAACCTCGTTTGGTCATTGGGCAGGTGCTAACTCGCCAGGTTTCGCACCCGATGTAACCAGTTACGATTACGATGCCCCTATCAACGAGTTTGGTGGCACAACAGAAAAGTTTTTCCAGCTGCGCAAGATGATGCAGAAGTACAGCAAGAAACCGCTGCCTGCTATCCCTGCGCGTCCTGCTAATATGATTAATATCCCTGCCTTCGAAATGAAGGAGCACGCAGATATCCTGTTGGGTGCCGACAGTTTGGTGATGAACAGTCCGCTGCGCACCATGGAGGAGCTGAATCAGGGCTGGGGCTCGATGGTATATATCACCTCGCTCCCCGATATCGATACCCCCAGTGTACTCACCCTCAACGATGGCCACGACTTTGCACAGGTGTTTATCGATAGCACCTATATCGGTAAGATTGATCGCGTACGCAACGAAAAGAGCCTTCTGTTGCCAGCCGTAAAGAAAGGTCAGGAACTCAAGATTCTTATCGAGGCTATGGGTCGTATCAACTTTGGTCGTGCTATCAAGGATTACAAGGGCATCACCGAGAGTGTCACCCTGTCAACTGATAAGGATGGTCACGAACTTATCTGGAACCTCAAGCGTTGGGATATCTTTACCATTCCCGATAGCTATGCAGCTGCCAAGAAGGCACTCGATACTGCCAAGCGCGATTCGCTCACAAAAATGGTGTTCAAGGGCTCTGGCTATTATCGTGGCTATTTCAACCTCAAGAGGGTAGGCGATACCTTCCTCAATATGGAGAACTGGGGTAAGGGTCAGGTATATGTCAATGGACATGCCATCGGTCGTTTCTGGTCTATTGGCCCTCAGCAAACCCTCTATGTGCCAGGTTGCTGGCTTAAGAAGGGTAAGAACGAGGTGGTTGTGCTCGATGTGGTAGGTCCTTCGGCCAAGGCATTCTATCTCACCAAGGATGGTAAGCGCCTGTCACCTTGGCTCTTTGCTCAGAATAAGCCCGAACTCGATAAACTGAATATTGAAAAAACTCGGACACATAACGATCCTGCTAATCAGCCCGATCTCAACTCTGCTACTCCTGCCCATGTAGGTCAGTTGACAGCTGGTAACGGTTGGCAGATGGTGCGTTTTGCTGCGCCACAGACTGGTCGCTATCTCGCTATTCAGACCTTATCTACCCACGAAGGTAAGGATGTGGTGTCAGTAGCTGAACTCTATGCCGTTAATGCTGTTGGTGCTCGCCTCAGTCGTGAGCCTTGGAGAGTGAAATATGCCGATAGCGAGGAGACAAAACGTGGTAATAATACTGCTGAAAAATCTTTCGATTTGCAGGAGTCAACTTACTGGCGTACCGAGCGTGGTGCGGCACTGCCACATCTGATGGTCATCGACCTTGGTAGCGAGCAGACAATTACTGGTTTTGATTATCTGCCACGTATGGAGGAAGGAGCCCCCGGTAGCATCAAGGATTACAAAATCTTTGTCTATTAATATAAATTAGGTGAAAAAGTTGTTTGTTTTAAAAATATTCAGTATCTTTGCAGCCGTTTAAAAATAGCTAGTATTTTTTGAAATGAAGAGATCTCTATTGGTATTATCACTGTTGCTCACCACCCTGT
>JAEEGF011510304.1_pt1 | contig 10767 bp, 8 predicted proteins | sample 9134171 | NCBI WGS metagenome assembly JAEEGF01 (sample SAMN16246542, study PRJNA631951) | gut metagenome | biome: gut microbiome; feature: rumen; material: AP-attached | host: Bos | place: Iran: Karaj | collected 2018-10 | reverse complement strand
GTGTTTTGTGCACCAGCGCTCACGGTGAACATCTTGTTGATGTCCCACTCCACACCGGCCAGCACCTCGTGGGTACCGTGCTTGAGATGCTTCTGCTTGTCATGGGCCATCTCGGCATGCTTGTCATCATAGTAATGGTACTCGACAGTGGCGCGCAGCTTGTTGGGAATGAACTCATAACCCAGGGCTGCATAGAACACGGCGGGCAAGTCGTTGGGCGTGTTCACGCCATGCTTATAGTCGTCCAATGCGGCCTCAAATGCTGCGGGCTCGGCAACGGCCTTCTTGGTATCGTTCTCGATGTTGAGGTTGGTCTTGAACTCATACTTGGCAGCAAGGGTAAAACCCTTCCACACCAGGTCCATGCCGATGATGGGGGTGATACCCCAACCGGTCTGTGAACAGTCAAGCTCGATGTTGGCCATTTCGCCGTTCTGGTTCACCAGCGTGCTCAAGGTGGGAGCAAGGGGGGGATAAGCAAGGGCAATCTGCTGAACGGTAGCTGCAATCTCGGGCTTGGGCATCACCTTGACAAAGCCATTGTAGTTGCCATCAAAGTAGTTCATGCGGGCACCGGCATAGGCACTCAGCCAGTCAAGCACCTTATAGGTGGCGCCCAACTGCAGGCCATAGATGTACTGGCGACCCTTCATGGCCGAGTTGATGTCATACTTGTCGGCGGTCAAGGGCAGCAGCGATGCGATGCGGGGATCAGCCAGGATGGCGGCCGTGGCGGGATTCTCGGCCAACGTCTTCTTCAGACCTGCCGTCTGACCATAGATACCGGCCATGATGCTCGCGTCAAACACGGGCAGACCGCTGTCAAAGTTGCACTTGCCACCACCACCGGTGAAGCCAAAGAATCCCGAGAAGGTCCAACGGTTCTTTTTATAGGCACCATAGAGCGACGGGATAACCGGAGCCTCGGCCTTGCCCTTATACAGGCGGGTGTGGTTCTCATCGGGGAACAGCGGGAATGTGGTGAGCGCGTCACGCCTCTGCGAAGCGCTCTGGATGTTCAGCGACAGGGTCCAACCGTCATGATCCATAAAGGCCAGACCGGCGGGGTTGGTGTAAACACCGTCAATCTCATGGCTGGCACCGCGTGCCATCATGCGCATGAAAGCGATATGCTGGTTGGTATTATGCAGCAGACCACCTGCCCAAGCGGTAGCGGTCATTGCACCTGCAAGAAATAATAATGTCGTAAATCTTTTCATTGCTATCACATTTTTAAATATATACAAACCTGAAGTGGAGATTTTTGAGACTACAAAATTACTACAGAACCATAAATCGGTGGACAAAAAGTCACAAAAAATGGCCTTTTTGGCCCATACCATCACATTATTACACTTTTTAACAATCCCAAACTGTTAAAATCGCAGGAAAATACCCTCCTGTCCCTCAAACAACCATGACAACACGATGGACAAATCATGACAAGCCACATTGTCGTTAAACAAGGATATGAAAAGATAAAAAGACAAGAAAGACAATTCCATTGAAATTCAACTTCTTTGTCTTTCTTGTACTTCTTGTCTTCAAGCCACAAAACCCTCGCGACTTTATGTCTTAGCGTGAGGCTGTATAAGTTAGGAGTCAAGTGTTAGGAATTGGCATCCACCAGCTAAAACCTAATGCCTAAAACCTAAAAACTAATGCCTGAATGCGGAAACCTCGCTAATCAGCGAGCGCTGCGAGCATCACAGGGTAACGACGGTACCGATGGGCTCGCCGCTCATCACCTTCTTGAGGTTGCCCACGACGTCCATATTGAACACATGGATGGGCAGATTATTGTCGCGGGCCATCACGGTAGCGGTCATGTCCATGACCTTGAGGCCGCGGTTGTAGATCTCGTCATAGGTGATGCGGTCAAACTTCGTTGCCGTGGGATCCTTCTCGGGGTCGTCCGTGTAGATGCCGTCCACGCGGGTGCCCTTGAGCATGACGTCGGCCTCGACCTCGATGGCGCGCAGTGTGCTGCCCGTGTCGGTGGTGAAGAAAGGACTACCGGTGCCACAGGAGCAGATAGCGACCTTGCCGGCCTTCATCGCCTCAATGGCGCGCCACTTGCTGTAAGGCTCGCCGATGGGGAACATGCCGATGGCAGTGAATACCTGGGCGGGCTGGCCGATGCCCTCGAGCGCCGATGACAATGCCAGTGCGTTGATGACCGTGGCGAGCATACCCATCTGGTCGCCCTTCACGCGGTCAAAACCCTGGGCGGCACCCTTGAGGCCGCGGAAGATATTACCGCCGCCCACAACGATGGCTACCTGAACGCCAGCGTCTACGATTTCCTTGATTTGATTGGCATAGTCGGCCACGCGCTGCGGGTCGATGCCACTACTCTGTTCTGCTGCCAGCGACTCGCCGCTGAGCTTGAGCAATATGCGATGATAAATAGGTGTCATTTGTTTTAAGGATTAAAAAAAGGTTGGCCCAAAACCATGTTTTGTCCAACCTTTATTTCACGATTATTGAATCTTCACAAGAATTATTCTCCGGCCAGGGCTTTAGCACGCTCGATATACTTCTCGGCGTTCAAACCAGTCTGCTGGTCATAGATGGGATAATTGTCCTTGATGTCCTGATAGATGGCCATCTCCTCTTTGTACTTCTTCTGAGCATGGAGCAGAGTGGCTTTCTTGACCATGAAAATGGGAGCAAAAGCCTCGTTGCCGTTGGCTAGGCTGATAGCCTTGTCAAAAGCAGCCATTGCCTTGTCATACTGCTTCAGGTTCACGTAGCAGTCACCCTTCAGCGACTGAGCAGCGGGAGCGATGAGGTTGCCCGAGGGGTTGAAATCCTCGAGGTGCTTGAGAGCCTTCTCATACTCACCTTTTTCGTAAAGCAGGATAGCAGCATTGAGGTGACCACGCTCAGCGGTCTTATTGCTATACTCATCTGAAACTTTCTCATAGCCCTTGAGAGCGCCTTCCTTATCACCTTGCAGAAGGGTGATATCGGCCTTACCGATTTCTTCCTTAGCCTTGTTGAGGTTCGGGTTGCGGATGCCGTAGATGTAACCAACGGCGAGCAGTGCAAGCACTGCGATGGCGATGAGAGCCCAATTGATGTACTTCTTGTTGTCTTCAATGCGTTGTGCCGCGGTCGTCAGTGATTCATTCACCTCTTCGAGCGTTGTGCGGGCACCTTGATCTTGTTTTTTTGCCATGTCTATTTCGTTAATTTTTAATGTATTCTACAGTTTTGCGGCTGCAAAAGTAATAGATATTCTTAACATTGAAAAGCAAAAAGGCAACAAATTTTGTTTTTTACCCATTTTTTGGCACTTTCTATTCCCTTTTTTCCCATAGGTTTCATGTGTTTTTCTCCTAATTGCTAGGCGGCTGCCATTTGCCGAACGCTTAAAATTTGGTGTTTTGAAACCAAAGCATTATCTTTGCACCCACATTAACTGAATAGTAGGTTTTATGGAACTCAAGTGCCCGCAGTGCGGCAAATGGATGGCCGTTTCACAGGAGGAACTGGTGATACATGACTGCCAGGTCGTGTGTCCGCAGTGTCTTGCCGTGTGCAGCTACGAGGGCGGTGTGCTGGTTGTCCGTGACGACTCCGACGCGCCCTACCGCCACACAGCACCGGCGGCCGAAACGCAGCCCGCGGCATCGCGGTTCTGCCACAGTTGCGGCAAGCAATTGCCCGAGGGCATCAGCTTCTGCCCCTACTGTGGTGCTGACCTCAAGGCACCGTTCAACGGGAAAGAGCCTGCAGCAGTTGAGGTTACAGTTCCCAAACCCGAACCAACACACACAGTTCCCAAGCCTGAGCCTGTTCAGGAAAAGAAGCAGCCAGCACAAGAAAAGGTTCAACGTGCACCTGCCAGCACTCAACAACCTTCGACTCGTGTTGAGGACAAGTTGCGCAATGTGCCCCGCCAGTACAACAGCATGCACCCCCGCCTGCATCAGAACGGCACCGAGGCTGGCACCTTGTTCAAGGTGGTTGCCTACACCATCATCATTGCGCTGATTGCACTGCTCATCTACATCATCGCTGCCGGCTTGAGCATTGAGCCCACCGCATAAACTCATTTCTGTCATCATTTTCATCGCACAAAACATGAGATTTTGGGGCTGTTGCCCTGATTTCTTGCAGCCTGCGTTGGCTGTTAGGAAAAAGTTTTGTATTTTTGCGCGTTTTTAAGCAATTATCATTGTTTTAGATTATGAATATCTCCTATAAATGGCTCAAACGCTATATTGACACCGACCTGACTCCCGATCAGGTGGCTGAGGCGCTGACCTCCCTGGGACTGGAAGTGGGCGCAGTGGAACAAGTAGAAACCATCAAAGGCGGACTGCGCGGACTGGTTGTCGGTCAAGTAATGACCTGCATCGACCATCCCAACAGTAACCACCTTCACATCACGACCGTTGACCTGGGCGACGGCAATGATCCCGTGCAGATTGTGTGCGGCGCTCCCAATGTCGCTGCCGGCCAGAAGGTCATCGTCGCCACCTTGGGTACCAAGCTCTATGACGGCGACCAGGAGTTCACCATCAAGCGCAGCAAGATGCGTGGCGAGGAGTCGCTGGGCATGATCTGCGCCGAGGATGAGATCGGTGTGGGAAACAGTCACGATGGCATCATCGTACTTCCTGATGATGCCGTGGTGGGCACACCTGCTGCAGCGTATTATCATCTCGAGAGCGACTGGCTGATTGAGATTGATATCACGGCCAACAGAGCTGATGCTCTCTCACATTGGGGGGTGGCACGTGACCTGTATGCCTGGCTTAAACAAAATGGATACCCCACCGCTTTGCACCGTCCGTCGTGCGATGATTTCCAAGTGGATGACCATAGCTTGCCCATTAAGGTGACCATCGAGAACACAGAGGCATGCAAGCGTTATGCCTGCGTCAGTATCACAGGGTGTGAGGTCAAGGAATCGCCAGAGTGGCTTAAAAACAAACTCACCACCATCGGACTCCGACCCATCAACAATATCGTTGACATCACCAACTATGTGATGATGGCCTACGGACAACCGCTCCACACTTTTGATGCCGACATGGTGACGGGGCATCATATCATTGTCAAACCTCAACAGGAAGGCACTAAGTTTGTTACCCTCGATGGGGAAGAGCATATCCTTGGACCGCATGACTTGGCTATCTGCAATGAGGAAGAGCCTATGTGTATCGCTGGTGTCTTCGGCGGAAAAGGCAGTGGAACCTATGAGACCACGCACGACGTGGTGCTCGAAAGTGCCTACTTCCATCCCACATGGATCAGAAAAAGTGCAAGACGTCATGGATTGAGTACCGACGCCTCATTCAGATTTGAAAGAGGTATTGATCCCAATGGTGTCATCTATGCGCTCAAGCAGGCTGCTATCCTCTGCAAACAGTTGGCGGGCGGTAAAGTGTCAATGGACATCTGCGATGAATACCCCAACCCGATCAACGACAGCATTGTTGACCTGAAATATGGGTATGTCAACCAACTGATTGGCAAGGAAATCCCGGCAGAAACAGTGAAGAGCATCGTTACAAGCTTGGAGATGAACATCGAGAAGGAGACACCAGAAGGACTCACACTGAGGGTGCCGGCCTATCGTGTCGATGTCCAGAGACCGTGTGACGTGGTGGAGGATATCTTGCGTATCTATGGATACAACAATGTCGAGATCCCATCACAACTCAAAAGTTCTCTCGTCATCAAAGGGGAGGAGGATAAGAAACATCAGCTGCATAATCTTGTCGCAGAACAACTCGTGGGCTGTGGATTCAATGAGATCCTCAACAACTCTCTGACCAAAGAGGCTTATTATCAGAACCTTAACCACTATAAGGAAGACAACCTCGTGAGAATCATGAATCCGCTGAGCAGTGACCTCAATGTGATGAGACAGTCTCTGCTGTTCGGTGGATTGGAGAGTATCGCTTACAACATCAACAGACGCTCGCCCAATCTCAGATTCTTTGAGTTTGGCAACACCTATTCTGTCGACCCGCAGAAGAAAAATAATGAAGACCCCATGAGGGCCTATACCGAGGAATACCACTTGGGCCTTTGGGTGACAGGAAAACGTGTGGAGGGCAGTTGGGCACACTTCAACGAGGATGCATCATTCTTCGAACTGAAAGCCTATGTGGAAAATGTGCTCAAGAGAATGGGCGTGCCACAGGCAAGCATGGTGGCTTCTGCCGATGATAATAATATCTTTGCGAAAGCAACGGCCCTCTCAAGCAGGGATGGCAGAGTGCTTGTGGAGATGGGTATGGTCAGCCCGTTGCAACTCAAGACGGCTGGTATCGAACAGCCTGTCTACTTCGCTGACTTCAATTGGACGGCACTCATGAAGGTCATTCGCAAGAATAAGGTTCAATATACCGATATCAGCAAATATCCTGCAGTGAGCCGCGATTTGGCACTGCTGATCAACAAAGATGTGGAATTCGCACAGATCGTGCAGATTGCCAGGGCTACAGAGAAAAAATTGCTGAAGAGCGTGGAACTCTTTGATGTCTATGAAGGCAAAAATTTGCCTGATGGGAAAAAGAGCTATGCTGTCAATTTCATCTTGCAGGATGATGAGCGCACACTGCAGGATAAGCAGATAGAGGCCATCATGAATAAACTTATCCATAACCTGAAGGCAAAACTCAACGCTGAACTCAGATAAGCAATCATAACAATTAATATTATTTCCAATGGGAAGAGCATTTGAATATCGCAAAGCGACAAAACTGAAGAGATGGGGCCATATGGCCAAGACTTTCACACGTATCGGCAAACAGATCAGCATTGCTGTCAAAAGTGGTGGACCAGAACCGGAGAACAATCCCACACTACGCGCCATCATCGCCAATGCCAAGCGTGAGAACATGCCTAAAGACAATATTGAGAGAGCCATCAAAAACGCTATGGGTAAAGACCAGAGCGAATACAAAGAAATGGCTTATGAGGGATACGGACCTCACGGAGTGGCTATCTTCGTCGAGACCCTTACCGACAATACTACACGTACGGTGGGTGACGTGCGCTCTGTATTCAATAAATTCAACGGCAACCTTGGCACACAGGGATCACTGAGTTTCCTCTTTGACCATAAGTGTGTATTTACTTTCAAGAAAAAGGAAGGCATCGACATGGATGAATTGATCCTCGACTTGATTGACTATGGTGTGGAGGATGAGTTCGACGAGGATGAGGAAACCAATGAGATCACCATCTATGGCGAACCGAAAAGTTTTGGAGAAATCCAGAAACATCTCGAGAGTGAAGGCTTTGAGGTGACTGGGGCTGAATTCACACGTATCCCCAACGATCTCAAGGATGTGACACCCGAACAGCGCGAGACCATCGACAAGATGGTGGAGAAACTCGAAGACTTCGATGACGTGCAGACTGTGTACACCAATATGAAGCCTGAATAATCATGGCAGCAAGACGAACACTCTACAAGACGCAGGGCACCTGCAGCCAGTTTATTGAGGTGGAAATCGACGACGATGACATCGTGCGCGAGGTGTCCTTCATGGGAGGCTGTAATGGCAATTTGAAAGGCATTTCATCACTTGTCAGAGGGATGAAGGTTGATGATGTCATCAGCAAACTGGATGGTGTGCGCTGTGGAGCGAAAAACACCAGTTGCCCTGATCAGTTGTGCAGGGCATTGGAACAGGCAAGAAAAGCATGAGGGATGTTACCTTTTGATATAATTGAGTAATTAATCTCCTTTTCTTACAAAGATGAGGCAGGGGCTCCAGACATTTGCTGAAGCCCCTGCCTCACGTTATGATCTTTCTCAATTCATCATCATTTTCTATATCATGACGACAGGCTATTGATAGTCGGCCTGAGTGATGGTCTCTTCATAGATGATCACATCTTTGTTGCTGGCTGAACGGGCAACAAAACGGTAAGAACAACCGGCATCCTTGTAACGCTTTTGCGATGTGTCGTTGCGTACAGCCTCCGCAAGATTGTCATGCAGCTGGATACTTTGGAGTTCGGCTCGCTCTTTATCATCGGCTGTGCCGTGAAGTGTCAGATACTCGGTAAAAGTGTGTGTCTTGATATCGTAAGTGATGCTGTCGAGTGTCGTAAACTCATTGATCTTTTGGGGACAAAACTTACGGGTATGTTCCTTGGTCTCACGCAAAGCGCGCTCATCAATAGATTCATGGCCTGTGCATGACAGCAGCGCCAATAGGGATAATGACAATATCGCTTTCTTCATCTTGTTGGAATGTCTGATGGTGAATGGTTGCACATTTTGCTGCAAAGTTACAAAAATACCATGAAGTGAGCAAGGAGCAAGCAGAATTTGACTCGTTCTGCATTTGGATATGGTGATGGCTAGTTGAATCATTTAGGAGGAAAATCATCTGCCCGTCGCATTTCTTTAAAATAAATTAAAATTCAATGTGTAATCAGAAAACCCGCCTATAATCAGCAAAAAATGATTAACTTTGCATGATATAACAGATTTTCAATAGAGGGATGGCCTGCTTTGGCAGGCTCCCGGAAAAACTCAATCGCCACCAGCTACATCATCATACAGTTATGGATCTGATCAGAAACTTTTGCATCATTGCTCATATCGATCATGGTAAGTCTACATTGGCTGACCGTATGCTTGAATTTACCAATACCATACAGGTCACCGAAGGACAGATGCTCGATGATATGGATCTGGAGCGTGAGCGTGGCATCACCATCAAGAGCCATGCCATCCAGATGGAATATGAGATGGAGGGCAAAAAGTATCTGCTCAACCTGATTGATACTCCGGGACATGTCGATTTCTCTTATGAGGTCTCGCGAAGCATCGCCGCCTGTGAGGGCGCGCTCCTCGTGGTGGATGCCACTCAGGGCGTTCAGGCACAGACCATTTCCAATCTTTACATGGCCATTGACCAAAACTTGGAGATTATTCCTGTCATCAATAAAATCGATATGCCATCGGCCATGCCTGATGAGGTGGAGGATGAGATCATCGAACTGTTGGGCTGTGACCGGGAGGATATCATCCGGGCATCAGGAAAGACTGGTGAGGGTGTGGAAGATATCCTGAAGGCTGTGGTCAATAGAATCCCGCATCCGGAGGGTGACCCCAACGCACCGCTGCAAGCCCTTATCTTTGACTCCGTCTTCAATTCCTTCCGTGGCATTATTGCCTATTTCAAAATCACCAATGGGAGTATCCGAAAGGGTGATAAGGTGAAATTCTTCAATACTGGCATGGAGTATGATGCTGATGAGGTGGGGGTACTCAAGATGGACATGTTGCCTCGTCCAGTGATGAACACTGGAGAAGTGGGATACATCATCAGTGGAATCAAGGATGCCAAGGAGGTGAAAGTGGGTGACACTATTACCCATGTGGCCCGCCCATGTGATAAGGCTATCGAGGGTTTCCAAGAGGTGAAGCCCATGGTCTTTGCGGGTGTTTATCCCATCGATCCCAATGATTATGAGAACTTGCGCTCCTCACTGGAGAAACTGCAACTCAATGATGCCTCGCTGACCTTTTTCCCGGAGTCATCAGTGGCACTCGGTTTCGGATTCAGATGCGGATTCCTCGGATTGCTCCACATGGAGATTATCCAGGAAAGACTCGACAGAGAGTTTGATATGGATGTGATTACCACCGTGCCCAACGTGTCGTATATCGTCTATGACAAACAGGGATCCAGCAAGGAGGTGCACAATCCTTCCGGACTGCCCGACCAGACACTCATCGACCATATAGAAGAACCCTATATCAAGGCGTCGGTCATCACCACCACCAACTTTATCGGACCCATCATGAAGTTGTGTCTCGACAAGCGGGGAGAACTGATCAACCAGGAATTTGTCAGTGGCAATAGGGTGGAGATTCATTTCTACTTGCCGCTCGGCGAAATCGTCATCGACTTCTATGATAAGCTGAAGAGTATCTCAAAAGGATATGCTTCCTTTGATTACTATATCTGTGGATACAGACCTTCAAAATTGGCTAAACTGGACATCTTGCTCAATGGAGAGCCGGTAGATGCGCTGTCTACTTTGACACATCAGGACAACGCGGTGGCTTTCGGCAGAAGAATGTGTGAGAAACTCAAGGAACTGATACCTCGGCAGCAGTTCGATATTGCCATACAGGCGGCCATCGGCGCGAAAATCATCGCCAGAGAGACGGTCAAGTGTGTGCGCAAAGATGTCACCGCAAAATGTTACGGAGGTGATGTGTCGAGAAAACGGAAACTACTTGAAAAACAAAAGAAAGGTAAAAAGCGAATGAAGCAGATAGGCAATGTGGAAGTGCCTCAAAAAGCTTTCCTCGCCGTACTGAAATTGGATTGAAATCAAAAAATAACCTTAATTTTTGGAAAGGAGACAACTATGAAAGTACCGGCACATACTACTCGTGATATTGCACGTGAGTTGGCTAGGAAATACAGTACGATGACCCATGATGAACTCGATACACTCGAGAGCATCCTGGTGCCGAGAAAATATGCTAAAGGCGAACTGGTCTTGGCAGAAGGACAGATCTGTAGCGAGATCTTATATATCGATAACGGCCTGCTCAGACAATTCTACAGCAAAAGCGGACGTATCGTGACCGAACATCTGGCGGTCGACGGGGGAATCGTCATGTGTATTGAGAGCCTCTTCAGAGAAGAGGAAACCAGATTGCAGATTGAGGCGCTTGAGGCATCCTCATGCTATGCGTTGCCTAAAAAACGATTGGAGGAAGTGGCTTTGCACAATGTCAATATCCAAATTCTTTATCGT
>JAEEGF012327235.1_pt1 | contig 10769 bp, 6 predicted proteins | sample 9134171 | NCBI WGS metagenome assembly JAEEGF01 (sample SAMN16246542, study PRJNA631951) | gut metagenome | biome: gut microbiome; feature: rumen; material: AP-attached | host: Bos | place: Iran: Karaj | collected 2018-10 | reverse complement strand
TTGAATTCTTCGAAGATCACGTCGTCCATCTTGGAGCCGGTTTCCGTGAGGGCCGTGGCCAGGATGGTGAGCGAGCCGCCGCCTTCGATCTTACGTGCTGCGCCGAAGAAGCGCTTGGGCTTCTGAAGGGCGTTGGCATCCACACCGCCGGTGAGAACCTTGCCGGAGGCCGGCTGAACTGTGTTATAGGCACGTGCAAGACGGGTGATGGAGTCCAGGAGGATTACCACGTCGTGGCCGCATTCCACAAGCCTGCGGGCCTTGTCCAGCACCATGTTGGCCACTTTGACGTGACGCTCCGCCGGTTCGTCGAAGGTCGATGCAACCACCTCAGCCTTTACGCTGCGCTGCATGTCCGTAACCTCTTCAGGGCGTTCATCGATGAGGAGGATAATCTCGTAGACTTCCGGATGGTTATCTGCAATTGCGTTGGCGATAGCCTTGAGAAGCATGGTCTTACCGGTTTTAGGCTGAGCGACGATGAGGCCGCGCTGGCCCTTGCCGATGGGGGTGAACATGTCCACAATGCGGCAGGAAGGGTCTTTCTCGTGCCCGTGGCCAAGGAGATTGAATTTCTCGTTGGGGAACAGGGGAGTGAGGAAGTCGAAAGGAACGCGGTCCCTCACGAAAGCGGGGGTGCGGCCGTTGATGAACTTGATTTTCACCAGAGGGAAGTATTTATCGCCCTCACGCGGGGGACGGATTTCTCCGGTAACGGTGTCTCCGTTTTTGAGCGCATTCTGCTTTATCTGCTGCTGGGAAACATAGATATCGTCCGGGGAATTGAGATAATTATAGTCCGATGAACGAAGGAAGCCATAAACGTCCGGCATCACTTCCAGAACGCCCGTGGCTTCCACGGAGCCTTCGAATTCCACGCGGGGAGGACGCTGTGGCTGGGGCTGCTGCTGTTTTTGCTGCTGACCCTGTTGGGGATTATTCTGCTGGTCTTTGCCGTGTTTTTCCTTTTTCTGGGGCTGATTCTGCTGCACCAGGGGATTATCCTCCTTCTGGGCATCGTCCTCTGCGAGATCCGAGAAAAGGTCCTTGATAAAGGAACTAGGGGACTGCTCCGCAGCGGGCTTTGCGGGAGCCTCTTCCTGGGCAGCGGCGGCCTTAGGCTTACGGCCACGCTTCTTGGGAGCGGGCTTTTCCTCAGAGGGTTTTTCCTCCGGCTTTGCGGCGGGTTTCTCTGCGGGTTTAGCTGCCTCCTGTGCAGGCTTATCTTTCTTGTTGTTATTCTGTTTCTTGGGTTTTTCCTGAGCGGGTTTCTCTGCAGGCTTTTCTTCCGCTTTTTTCTCTACCGGCTTCTCGGGTGCCGGCTTAGGGGCCTCTTCCTTACGGGGACGGCCACGCTTTTTCTGTTTGGGGGCCGATGGTTCCTGCGGCTTCTGAGCCTCCAGGAGAGCCTCCTGATCCAGGATTGCAAAACCGAGGGTTGCCCTGTCCATTTTCTTGTTACCCTTTATATCCAGGGATTCAGCAATGCTTCTGAGCTGATCTTCGCTCATTGCATTCAGTTCAAATAAGCTGTGCGGCATATAAGATAAATATGTATTATTCAATAGGAATAGAAAGCATCAACGCCTTCTCAAAAAGATGCCCGTCTGGGCTTGACGGGCACAAATATAGCAAATTATTCCGTAATAACAAAGAAAAGTTTCCGTCAGTTGTCCCAGTAGCTGGAGCTCTTCTTGTAGCGGAGAATGTCGGCAAGGGCCGATGCGTTGGCGGCAATTCGGAAGCTGTAAGACTGCCACTGGCCGGTGGGAACCCAGGAGACGGCGATATTGAAGCAGTGAAGGTCGTACGTGGCGCTAATCTGGGTGGTCGTGAGCTTCAGGGCCATGACATCGAAGCCGGATGTGGCCTGGATGTTAAGGCGCGGGGTGAGCTTTATGTTGCCCGACATGTTCAGGGTTTGCGTGATGCGGTTATTCGTTATCAGCTGATTGTTTGTGTACTGATAGCTTCGGGCATAATTGAATGAGTAGCTAAAGTTTATCGACCAGGGCGAATTGGGGTTCATGTAGTACACATATCCGCCCGGGATGTATTCTCCCGTGACGGGATGGTAGTAGATGCGCTGATAGGAATTCGCCTCACCGCCACCGCCGCCGCTACCGCTGCGGGAGCCGTCGTTGCCGTTAATCGTACCCTTGCCGTTAAGGGAATACGACAGGGAGGCGCTGGCATTGGTAAGACGGAGCGGAAAACCGCCCTGGGTGAACTGGTATTTGTTTATCTTGCGGCCATGGTCGTCGATGGCGTAAGGGTCGAAATTCAGGTTTCCGTTCACGCCCAGCTTGCCGAAGATGGAAGTGGACATGGTTACGCCGATGTTGGAGAGCCTGAGTGAATCGGCAAGGAAATTATAGCTGCCGCTGAGATTCAGCTGGTCCAGTATCTTGATTTTCTTGGAACCGGTGCCCGTAGTGTCCCTGAGATCCCGCACCTTGGCTTCCAGGTTGTTGCCCAGCGAGAAGCTCAGGCCGCCGGTTTTACCGCGTCCGGGAGGGGAGGAGAGGTTGCGGTTGCCGTTAACACTATATATATTATAGTAGCTCTCCGCATGGTATGTACCCCTGGCGTCGTACCATTCCGGCAGGGTGCGCCAGCCGTTGAAGGACGTACCCTTTTCAGGGCTGAAATTCAGCGACAGCGAAGGCGTTACCACATGGCGCAAGGCCTGCAGGCGCCTGTGCTTTCCGAAGTTGAACATACCGTACAGGCGCGTGCTCATGCTCATGCTTCCGGAATACGTCTGCGTTATGCCGAAGTGGTTGAACAGGGTTCCCGAATCCGTTTCCAGCTGCTGGGCCTGCACCAGATTACCGTCCTTGTCCGTGACCATGACCGGGTTGCCGCCCGAGTCATATACCGGAACCAGCGTTTGCGAGCCCGCGGAGAACATCCAGTTCTGCCCGTACTGTACCGACGGCGTAACGTTTATGTACTTGAAAAGCGTAAAGTTCGGAAGGCCGATCTGGAAGTTATGGGTCATGCCCGTCTGCATCCTGTCCAGGGCCTTGATGCCCAGGGAATCGCCGAATTCACGCATCCTGTAGCCGGTATTCGGGTCCACCACGTAGTTGCCGGAACCGTCGTACACAAAGTCCTGGAGGTCGCTCATCTTGAAGCTGAGCTTGTTCTGCAGGGATGTGCTGTAGCCGAAGGAAATCTTCTCGTAGAACTTTTCCTTGCCAACGCGGTTCTTCTGCTTGAAGGGATAGAAACGGGTTACGGAGAAGGTGATGTTCGGCAGGGTGAAGGTGTAGCTGGAGTCCCTGGAATTCTGACTGTGCAGGAGGTTCAGCGACAGGTTGTACTTGCCGTTCCAGTTGTGCCCGTACGAGATTGAGGACGATACCTGGTTCTGCAGGGCTTCCGTGACGGAACGAGAGTTATATCGGCTGTTGGAAGGGCTGGAGAAATTCACCGACGCACTGAACGAACTTCCGGGGCGCATCTTCGCGTCCTGGGTATGCGACCAGCGCAGGCCGAAGTTCTTAGTCTGGAAGAAGTCTGCCGCGCCCTTTTCACCCGTCTGGTCATTGGAGTAGGTGAGGGCGAAATTACCGTTGAACTTGTAATTGACCTTATACCGGGAATTGATGTCGATGGCCCATGAGCCCAGGGTATAATAGTCGCCGGTGACCGACAGGTCGAAGTAATCTCCGAACACGAAGTACATGCCGGCATCCCTGAAATAGAAGCCTCGGGCAGTTTCCTCGCCGAAGGTTGGCATCAGCAGACCTGTGGCTCTGGTGGGTTTCTTCGGCACGAAACCGAAGGGGAGGCCGAAGGGGATGGGGACATCCGCAATCACCGGCCAGGCGGGACCGAATACCGTTTTCTGCGAGGGCTTGGTGATTACCTTGGCCATGGAGAGCTTCAGGTAGTAGTGCGGGTGCTCCAGGTCGCAGACGGTGTACATGCCGTTTTCCATGTTGATGGAACGGTCCGGCATCATCTTGATGTTCTGGCCCTGCAGCAGACCGTCCGACTCCCTGGTGATCATGTTGGTGATCCGGGCCTTGTTGCTGGTGAAGTTGTAGCGGAGCTCCTCCATCTTGTAGGTTTGCCCGCCCTGGGACATCTCCGGCTGGCCTTCCATCTCTCCGGTTGCGGGATTCAGGCGGCCGCTGGCGAACACGGTGTTGGTTTCCATGTCGTACTCTATATAGTCCGCCTTGAGAGTCATGTCCTCATAGGTGACGGTTGCACCGCCATAGTAATATATAACGCGTTTGCCGCCGGAGAAATCTGTAATTATGGAGTCTTTGGCACCGGAGAAAGCGGGACGGGAGAGGGAACTGCGGGAAAGCATGTCCAGGGAGTCCCTCCTTGCCAGGGAATCCGCCCTATGCCTTAAGGCAAGAGAATCCGCAATCCTGGCGGAATCCGGGAGATCAAGCATGGGGATCGTGTCTGCCAATTCGCGGAAGACAGCCCTGGGACGCACCCCTTCGGAAAGGTCGATGCCGGCGGAAACAACGTCCACAGCAAGCAGTGCAATTGACAGCAGTGCAACCAGATATTTCCGCGGATCAAACTTCATGTATACTCTTTTCCCAAATATTTACTATATTTGCAAGAAACAAAAGTACTACTTTTTTCACTAATTTCAAAAATCCGGCGCGAATGAGGCGTATCCTTTCAATATTTGCCGCGGTGCTTTCCATGATGTTCCCTGTGCATTCCTGGGCGCAGTGCCCGGTGGTGCTTGGAACCGTAACACTGGATGCAGGCCATGGCGGCCATGACCCCGGCTGCGTGAGTGCAGACCAGAAAACTCTGGAGAAAGACGTGGCGCTGGATATAGTGCTCCGCCTTAACCGCATGCTCAAAGACGCTTATAAAGAAGAGCTTAACGTGGTACTCACCAGGGATAAAGACGTATTCATCCCCCTCGAGGACAGGGCGAAGATATCGAACGCGGCAAATTCGGATCTCTTCATTTCCGTGCATGTGAACGCCGCCGGCAGCAACAAGGCAAACGGTTTCTCCGTCCATTGCCTCGGCCAGTCGCAGCGCGGGAACGACCTTTTTGGCGGCAACCTGGAACTGGTGAAACGCGAAAACTCCGTAATCCTTCTGGAGGAGGACCACGAGGCAAAATACGAAGGCTTCAACCCGGACGACCCTGAGTCGTACATCTTCTTCTCTCTGATTCAGAACGCCCATCTCGGCCACAGCCTTCAGTTTGCCGATGAAGTCTCCCGCAGCATGGCCGCATCCAGTCCCATCCGGAATAACAGGGGCATCTCGCAGGATCCTTTCTGGGTTCTGTGGAGAACCGCCTCGCCCGCAGTCCTCATCGAAGTTGGTTTCATGTCCAATCCCGGAGACCTCGAAAAACTTCGCACGGAACAGGGTAGGGAACAGATCGCAAAATGCATCTTCACGGCCTTCAAAAATTTCAAAAAAACCTACGACTGTTCAGTGTCCGGAATTAGCCTTCCCCGGAATTGATTTTTCCCCTGTTGAAAACATGTTGATAACTGATTTTTCTTAATTTCATTAAATTAGAAAAGTTAAAAATTAGTATCACAATTGTATAGGGATGAACGTGATGATGGCTTTCGTATCGGCCTGAAAATAAACTAATTAAAAAACCGAAAAATTGGGCCGTCCTAAATCTTAAATAAAAGAAAATAATCGGCAAATGCAATAGTAAAAAAGTTTTTTTATTAATTTTTTTTAAGCCATCTTTGCATTCCAATTCACCTAATTCTGGACCTTTTTTTCAATGTCATTGGAAGATAGACATATTGCGGTATGGCAGAACTGTCTCACAATCATCGGTAACAATATCGATGAGCAGAAGTTCAATACCTGGTTCCGCCCCATCCGCCCTGTCTCCCTGGTGGACTCCACGCTCACCGTGGAAGTTCCGTCGGATTTCTTCCGTGAATATCTGGAAGGCGCTTTCCTGGACCTTCTCAAGAAAACCCTCCAACGCGCTATAGGCGCAGACGCGCGCCTTAACTATATGGTGCGTCCCGTGAGGGAGCAGCAGGCCATGGTGTATCCCGCATCCCACGGTCTTCCTCCCACGAACAAGACGGTTGCCATAAGCACGTACCAGCCTTCCGGCTCTCCCAATCCCTTCGTGTTCCCGGGAGTGCAAAGGGTTCAGATCAATCCCCGCCTCAATCCGGTGTACTGCTTCGGCAACCTGGTAGAGGGAGATTGCAACAAAATGGGTGTAACCGCGGGCGAGTCCATATCGGCGGCCCCGGGCAAAACTCCTTTCAATCCTCTGTTCATCTTTGGCGGTCCAGGGCTTGGAAAAACCCACCTGGCACAGGCCATCGGCATAGAAATAAAGGAAAAATTCCAGGATCTGGTTGTCCTCTATGTGACTGGAAATGAATTCAAAACACAGTACATGGATGCCGTAAAAGGCAACCGTCTGGTGGATTTCATGGCCTATTACATGAAGATGGACGTCCTCATCGTGGACGACATCCAGGACCTCCTGGGGCAGGGTTCCCAGAACGCATTCTTCAACGTGTTCAACCACCTGCACCAGAGCGGCAAACAGCTCATCTTCACATCGGACCGCGCGCCCGTGGAGCTTCAGAACTTCGAAGAGCGCCTTCTGTCCCGCTTCAAATGGGGACTGTCCGTGGAGCTCACCCGTCCGGATTTCGAAACCCGTCTGGAAATGCTCCGCGCAAGGGCCTTCCGCGAAGGCGTCGCCGTGAGCGAAGAAGTCCTTGATTTCCTTGCCACCCGCATCAAGACCAACTTCCGTGAACTGGAAGGCGCACTGATTTCACTGGTGGCCAACGCAACGCTCTGCCACAAGGAAATCACCGTGGAACTTGCGGAAAGCGTAACCGGCAAGATAGTAGGGGAGAAGGAGAACGAAATGTCCATCGACACCATCGTGGACACCGTGTGCGAATACTTCAACATCACCCGCGAAGCGCTGGTCTCCAAGTCCCGCAAGCGCCAGATCGTGCAGGCCCGTCAGATTGCCATGTACGAGTGCCGCACCCAGATCCGCAACTGCTCGCTTTCCACCATCGGCATGGAAATCGGCGGCAAGGACCACGCAACCGTACTGCACGCATGCAGCACAGTCCAGGACCTCATGGCCACAGACAAACTCTTCCGCCAGTGGGTGAGCGACATTGAAAACATGATGCTCGTCCCAGTGCTGCGGTAACAATACCCTCAGCTCTATGGACTCACAAAAGGTACTTTCCATCTTCAAGGAAATAACCCGCATTCCCAGGGAATCGGGCCACGAGGCTCCCATGACCGCATGGCTGCAGAAATTTGCAGCGGACCGCGGCCTTGAGTGCCGCACAGACAAAACCGGCAATGTGGTTATCGTAAAAGAGGCCGCTCCCGGCAAGGAAAAAATTCCCGCACTCGTACTCCAGGCCCATCAGGACATGGTTTGCGAGAAGAATGCAAACTTCGATTTCGACTTTCTTACCCAGGAAATCCCCTACGAGATAGAAGACGGCTGGATGGTGGCCAAGAACACCACCCTGGGGGCCGACGACGGCATCGGCATAGCAGCCTGCCTGGCCCTTCTGGACAGCGACCAGCCCTGCGGAAAGCTGGAATGCCTCTTCACCATTTCGGAAGAAACCGGAATGGACGGAGCGTTTGCGCTTGAAAAGGGCTTCTTCAGCGGCAAAACCCTCATCAATCTGGACTCGGAAGACGAAGGCCAGCTGTTTGTGGGATGCGCCGGCGGCATGGACACATCGGCCAGCTTCAATTTCAAGAGGGAGGCCCTGCGCAAGGGGTATAAACTGCTCAAGGTGAGCGTAACTGGTGGCATCGGCGGCCATAGCGGAGACGATATAAACAAGGAAAGGGCCAACGCGCTGAAGGAACTTCTCCGCTTCCTTTACACCGAAATGCAGTTCGATTACCAGCTGCTGAGCATCGAAGGCGGGAACAAGCCCAACGCCATCTGCCGCGAGGCGGAGGCTGTTATCGCCGTTCCTGAAGACGAACTCGCAGACATGAAGGCCGATGCGAAGGCCTTCGACGAGCTCCTCCGCAAGGAGTATGCTTCATCGGACCCCGGCATCAGCGTGAAGTGCCAGGAAACCGAAAGCAGTCTCAAACCAATCGAGGAAGGGGACGCGTCCAACATCGTCATGACACTCCTTGCATGCCCGCACGGAGTAGTGAAGATGTCCATGGATATCCCCGGCCTGGTGGAGACATCCACCAATCTTGCCGCCATCCACACGGTGGGCGACACGGTAAAAGTGGTAACCAGCCAGCGTAGTTCCGTGGTATCGGAACTTCACGCAATTGCAGAAAGGGTGGAGGCCTGCCTCTTCCTTGGCATGTTCGACGTGGAGCACCACGGTGAATATCCCGGCTGGAAACCCAATCTGAACTCCCACATCCTGGAAGTTTCCGTGGCTTCTTACAAGAAGCTCTTCGGAGTGGATCCGGAGGTTAAAGCCATCCACGCGGGCCTGGAATGCGGTCTGTTCCTGGAGAAATTCCCGGAGCTGGACATGATTTCATTCGGTCCCACCCTCCGCGGGGTACACGCTCCCGGAGAGAAGCTGGAACTGGCTTCCCTGGACAAATTCGTCGCTCACCTGAACGATGTTGTGCTGAATTTCTGCTAAGCGCGAAGTGCGGCAACCGCAGAAGCAGGGTCTGAAGCCCTGAAAACCGAACTGCCGGCAACCAGTATCTGGGCGCCGGCTTTTCTTATGTCTGCGGCATTTCCCGGGCCCACACCGCCATCAACCTCTACAGGAACATTCTTAAGGCCGATGGAGTCTAACTGCTCACGTACGCGGGCTATGCGCTGGAGACTCTCCGGAATGAACTTCTGCCCGCCAAAACCGGCGAAGACGCTCATGATCAGGATAAAATCGGCCTTCTCCAAATAGGGGAAGATGCTCTCTACCGGGCAGTCCGGATTAATGGCTATTCCCGCCTTGCAGCCGAAGCTGCGGATAAGGTCCAGAATCTCGCCCGTGCGCTCTTTTGCAGCCTCGAAGTGGAAGCTGATCATTTCCACGCCGGGAACCTTTGCGAAGCGCTCCACATAGTTCTGCGGGTTCACTATCATAAGGTGAACGTCCAGGGGCTTGCAGGCCTTTGCCGCCACAGCTTCAACCACGGGAAAGCCGAAGGAGAGGTTGGGCACGAAAGTGCCGTCCATCACGTCCATGTGGAAGATATCGGCACTGGAGTTCACTATCTCCACGGCTTTGTCAAGCCGAAGGAAATCGGCCGCCAGAAGGGAAGGGGCTACGAGAGTATTCATTTCTTATCGGGAAGGAGGGCAAGGACAGATTCTACGGCACGCACCCTATCACCAACCTTCACGCGGATTTCGGCCTCCAGGGGGAGGTACAGGTCTATGCGGGAGCCGAACTTGATAACGCCGCACTGGTCGCCCCGGTTCTCCATGTTGCCGGGCTCCGAATAGCAAACGATCCTGCGGGCGAAAGTGCCGGCAATTTGCTTGAAGAACACCTTTCCGTAGGCATTCTCCAGGCAGGAGGAGGAGTGCTCGTTAAGGTCCGATGATTTGGGGTGGAAGGCAAGTATATATCGGCCCGGATGATACTGGTAATAGACAACCTTGCCGTTGATGGGCCAGAAGTTGCAATGGACGTCGAAAAAGTCCATGTACACCGATATCTGAATGCATTCCGTCTGCAGGAATTCCGGTTCGAAAACCTTCTTCACGATAACAACCTTTCCGTCTGCCACCGAGGTTACCAGACGGTCATTCTCCGCTTCCGGGGCCTCGCGGTTGGGCACGCGGAAGAACCAGGTGATGAACACCATGAAGGTGAGCAGCACAACCATCACGGGAATGGTTATCCAAAGGTTCCTGATAAATGTGGCAGACAGGAATATAAGCACCGCGCACACGATCCAGCTGAAGAAGATCGTGCCGTAGGAATCGCTGTCTATCTTAATCCATTTCATAGCCTATGCGAGCAGTCCGGTAAAAATCAGATAGGCGAGGCCGCCGGGGATTGCGAACAGGGCGCTGTCGAAGCGGTCCAGCATGCCGCCGTGGCCGGGGATGATGGTGCCGGAGTCCTTGTATCCAAGGACCCGTTTCCATTGGGATTCAAACAAATCCCCATATACGCCTGCAACGTCCAGCACAACCGAGATGGCGATGCAGTGAAGCAGGGAGAAGTTGAAGATGCCGCAGTAATGGACGATGACGCCGGCGGCAATGGCAAGCACAAGGCCGCCCCAGAAGCCAGCCCAGGATTTCTTGGGCGACACGCTGGGGAAGAGTTTCTTTCCGCGCTCTCCGAACAAGTGGCCGAAAACATAAGCTCCCACGTCCGATGCCCAGATGATGCAGAAGAACGACAGCAGCAACAGGCCGTTGAAAGTGCCGTCCTTGGCAAATACCAAAACGTTTGCTGCGGCAACGGGAGGGGCGATGTAGAAGATGCCCATAAAGAGGAAAGCCAGGTCTTTGAAGCCTGTTTTGTCCTTTACGTAAAGGATGGACACCATAACCGCCAGCAGAGGGATAACGTACAGCGCAATGAGCCTTCCGGGAACCTTATACCCGAATACCAGGAAAGCCGCTATGTAGATTCCAACGCCCATGAGGATACCCAGGATGCGGGGAACCTTGAAACGCTTGTCCATCGCCATGCGGTAGAACTCCGCCATCATGCAAATGATGATGAACACGTGCAGGGTAGCGAAAATCCAGGGATGGATTAGGAACCCAGCCACCATTACGGCCAGGAAAACGATACCAGATATGGTTCTTACCC
>JAEEGF011152001.1_pt1 | contig 10770 bp, 11 predicted proteins | sample 9134171 | NCBI WGS metagenome assembly JAEEGF01 (sample SAMN16246542, study PRJNA631951) | gut metagenome | biome: gut microbiome; feature: rumen; material: AP-attached | host: Bos | place: Iran: Karaj | collected 2018-10 | reverse complement strand
GGAGAGAACATCACCATCATCTTCATCAACAACGCCATTTACGGCATGACCGGCGGCCAGATGGCCCCTACCACCCTCCTGGGCATGAAGACGGTCACCTGCCCCTACGGCCGCGACCCCAAGCTCCACGGCTATCCCCTCAAGATTGCCGATATCGCCGCACAGCTTGAAGGCACATGCTACGTAACCCGCCAGAGCGTGGAGAAAGTGCCAGCAATCCTCAAGGCAAAGAAAGCCATCAGGAAGGCATTCGAGTATTCCATGCAGGGCAAGGGCTCCAGCCTGGTGGAAATAGTTTCCACCTGCAACACCAACTGGAGAATGACCCCGGACAAGGCCAACAAGTGGATGGAAGAGAACATGGTCCCGTTCTACCCGCTGGGAGACCTCAAGGACAAAGGTTAATAGGAGGAACGCATTATGACACACGAAATCATCATATCCGGATTCGGAGGACAGGGCGTCCTCTCTATGGGAAAGATACTGGCCTACAGCGGCCTCATGGAAGACAAGGAAGTGACCTGGATGCCGGCTTACGGCCCGGAGCAGCGCGGCGGTACCGCCAACGTCACGGTCATCGTGAGTGACGAGCCCGTCTCCTCCCCTATCCTTTCATCCTACGACACCGCCATCGTCCTCAACCAGCCCTCGCTGGAGAAGTTCGAGAGCAAGGTGAAGCCCGGCGGCACCCTCATCTACGACGGCTACGGCATCAACGTCCCGCCCACCCGCAAGGACATCCACGTCTACAGGATAGACGCCATGGACAAGGCCGCGGAGATGAACATGATTAAGGTCTTCAACATGATAGTCCTTGGCGGCTTCCTCAAGGTTCACCCCATCGTGACAATCGAGAGCGTGCTCAAGGCCCTTCGCAAGACCCTCCCTGAGCGCCACCACCACCTCATCCCCATGAACGAAGACGCCATGCGCCTTGGTATGGAGATCATCAAGGAGCAGTAACTAGAACCGCAGGGCTTCCACTTTCTGGCGCATCATTTCCGCCTGGGAGTGGAGCCATGCGTTGTCTATGACTTCAGGGGCGGGGTCGAGTTTAAAGGGCTCGCCAATAGCAAGACGATACCGGTGTGGAAAATTCCATCGTGAATTGAACACCGGTATTATTTGTGCCCCGCTCTTAAGAGCCAGGCGCACCGCGCCGGTGTGGAACGGAAGGAGGTCTTCGCCTTCCTTGTTGCGGCGGCCTTCCGGGAAGATGACAATGTTTTCTCCCCTTTCAAGGGCCTTAAGGCAGTCTTCCAGCCACTGTGGAGAGTGGTTCCTGCGGTCTACGGGAATGCACTGGGCGTGGTCGTAGAAACGGCGTACGAAGCCGTTCTTCTCATAGTAGTCCAAGGCTACCGTGGGGTGAATGAGCTCCCTGCGGTACTGTACCATGAGCACAAGAGGGTCCATGAAGCCCACATGGCGGCCAACAAATATGGTGGGAGCGTCAATGGGCGGCTTGGCGCCGTGCACCTTGGGGCGCTGGACGGCGTGTACAAGACAGTATGCGAAACTCCTTAGACAGAGGTCCGCAAGGCTCAGGTGAGCCTTATGAACAGAGCCGCCCATTACGCTACAATGATGTTTATCTGCTGGCCTGTGACCTCGACGGTGAGAGGGAGGGTGCCGGGGATTTCGCCATCGGCCTCAACGCGGTCTGCCTTTTTGCCCAGGGGCCTCACGGTCATTTTCTTGAACTTCTTTGTTATGATGCCGGGAAGGACTGCGAAGTCTCCCTTATAGATATGGAGCATCTGGAACAAGCCCTTGAAGTGGTTCACGCCGGGCTGGATGGAGACATCGGCAAAACCGTCGGACCAGGAGGTGTCCTCTGCGTTCTGGCGGAGTCCGCCGCCGCGGAAGGCGCCGTTGGCAAGCACTGCGGTGAAGAGGCGGCCCTTGTAGACGGGGACATCGTCACAGACTATCTCTACCTTGCGGCGGGCACGGGAGAAGATGGAGTACGGGGCAACCAGGCTGTAGAGGAAGGAGCCCTTGTAGCCTTTCTCCTTGAGGGCGTTGGTGTTGTAGCAGATGTTGGCGTCAAGGCCTATGCCGCCGATGTTGGCCATGCAGAAAACGCCATTCTGGAAGGTTAAACGGACCACGTCTTCCTTGCCGGTTTTTCCTGCCACGATGCATTTGACGGCCCCAGAGACGTCTCCGGGGATGCCGGCGGAGCGGATCCAGTCGTTGCCGGTACCGGAAGGGATGACGGCGAATGTGATGTCGTCGAGAGTGCTGCCGGAGGCATCGGCCCAGCGGAGAAGACCGGTGAGGACCTCATGGACGGTGCCGTCGCCGCCAACTGCGATGAACTTTTTATATCCTTTCTTTGCTGCCTCGATGGCAAGGTCTATTGCGTGGCCTTTATGTTCTGTGCATACGTGATCTACGGTGAGGCCTCCGTCAAGGAGTGCTTTCTTTGAGTCTTCCCAGATCTGCGACGTGGCTTTTGTAGCAGAAAAGGGATTGACAATCATAATCCATTCATTCATGGTTTTGGGTATTCGGTTTCAGGGTGATGATATCTACGTTGGGGAATCCGGCCAGGCGGAAGGCAAAGGCGCTGCCAAGGCCCCTTGTAACGTATAAGGACTGATTACCTTGAGAATAGAGGCCTGCCGATTCCTTAAGCCGCCAGCTTGACACATGCGGCCCGGCCGTCTTTACCTTGAGCCCGTGGGTATGGCCGGAGAGGGTAAGGTCCACGGGAGCTTTGCCGGCGACCTCGGCCCTCCAGTGGGTGGGGTCGTGGGACAGGAGGATGGTGAAAGTGCCCTCAGGAATACCCTCAAGGGCCTTTTTGAGGTCCCCGCCCATGGACGGGAAGTAAGGATTGCCGGAGATGTTCTCCACGCCGGCTATGGCAATCTCCGCTCCGCCCTTACGGACGATGGCGTGCTCGTTCAGAAGGACCGTCCAGCCAAGGGAACGCTCCATTTCCAGGAGCCAGTCTGTCTGCCGGAGACGCTGCTCCTCCGTAAGATGGTGTCCGTGAAGGAGGTAGTCGTGGTTGCCGCGGATGGAGTAGACTCCAAGGGGCGCCTCCAGGCGGGCAAGTTCCTTCATGTAGGGCTCCGCCTCCCGGGCATCGAAGTTCACAAGGTCCCCGGAGAAAAGGACGATATCCGGCTTCTGGGCCAGTATAAGGCCTATGATCCGCTTGATATACGGATTGTCCTGTCCGAAGGAGCCCAGGTGCATATCGGCGATATGGCATATCCGGAGGCCGTCAAAGGCGGCGGGAAGGCGGTCCGTGCGGAGTTCCGTTTCCTTGAGCTCGAGGTGAGTTGTGACGTAGAAGATAAGGGTGCTGAAAAACAGGCTCACGGCTATGCCTATACAAAGTGCCGGCACCGCTCCAAGCCAGTAGAAGAGCATGAACAGGAACTTAGGGAGCCCGAAGATGAAGATAACGTAAGAAAGCACCCTCAGGGACTCCGTGTACTTTACTCCCCTGCCGATGTTGACAAGAAAAGCCAGTGCTGTAGCGGTGGGGAGACAGACAGCCAGTTTCCACCACAGAGAGGCCCCTGCAAGGGGCAACAAAGCAATGAAGATGTCCGGAACAACTCCGAACAGGATGAAAAACACAACGTAAGTTTTGAATCTCATGCGGCTGTTTGTGTATACAAATATAAGGAATTTTCATTAGATTTGTGTATGGAAAAGATTGCGATATTCTGCTCGGCAAGCAAGGCTTGCCCCAAAGAGTACAATGACAATGCTGCAAAAGTAATTGAAGGACTGTGCAGTAAAGGATACGGAATTGTTTCCGGCGGCACATGTCTTGGCACCATGGGCGTGGTGTCAGACACCGTTGCCAAATGCGGCGGGTACCACAAGGGCGTACTCCCCCGCTTCATGAAGGACGTTGCATTCCCCGGGCTGTCGGAAGTGGTCTGGACAGACACAATGTCGGAGCGCAAGGAAGAGATGCGTCGCGGAACCGTGGCTGCAATCGCCCTTCCCGGAGGCATCGGCACGCTGGACGAACTCATTGAAACCCATGTCCTTGTGAAGCTCCGGAAGTATAATGGCAGGGTCATCGTCCTTAACACAGGCGGTTTCTTCAACCCCTTCCTTCAGCTTCTGGACCACTATGTTGCAACCGGCATGCTCACCCCGGAGGACCGCCGGCTTGTAGAGTCTTTTGACACCGTGGATAGCCTCCTTCGGTCTTTTCCTTCCACATTGTAATAAAACCTATACCTATGAAAATGAATATCCCTCTGATGGGAACCCTGCTTCTGCTGTCAATCATCGTCTGTCCCCTCCTGTACTACTTTGTGGGCCCGACTCTGGACCAGGACCAGCTTTCTGTCCTGAGGCTTCTTGGAACAATAGCCGCTCTGAGCGCCGCCTTCTGTTTCTTTGTAGGGGAAGCAACCGGCAACAACTCGCAGATGGACAAGCTCTGGAGCCTTCTTCCCATAGCATACACATGGATAATAGCATGCTATGGCGGGCTGCAGACAAGACTTGTGGTCATGGCAATCCTGGCCACGCTGTGGGGAATCCGCCTCACGTTCAACTTTGCCCGGAAAGGGGCCTACAAGCTTAAATTCTGGGAAGGCGAAGAAGACTACCGCTGGGCTGTGGTACGCTCCGGTCCCGCTTTCAAAAAGCGCTGGGCATGGGCTCTCTTCGACCTTGGCTTCATCTGCATCTACCAGAACGCCCTGGTCCTTATGACCACCTTCCCTGCCCTTGTTGCCATGAAATCAGATATTCCGTTTGGCTTGGTAGACATTGTGGCAGCGCTTCTGATGTTCGCATTCATCGTCTGGGAAGCCGTTGCCGATGAGCAGCAGTGGGTCTTCCAGACACGCAAATGGGCCATGCTTAAAGAAGGAAAGAAGCTTGAGGACCTTCCGGAGCCGTATAACAAGGGATTCAACACCCACGGCCTGTGGGGAAGAAGCCGTCATCCCAATTACTTCGCGGAGCAGAGCATCTGGGCATCGTTCTACATCTTCTCCATCGGTGCCGGCATGGGAATAATCAACTGGAGCATCATTGGCGCCCTTCTGCTGGTTGTCCTGTTCCAGGGCAGTTCCGCCCTTGCAGAAGAGATAAGCGGAGGCAAATACCCGGAATACGCCAATTACTGCAAACAGGTGTCCCTGTTCATCCCCGGCAAGAAATACTGCGGACAGGTATGACCGCGTCGCTCGTTAAATTCATAGAATCCAGCATCATTCCCCGCTACGCTTCCTTTGACAAGGCGCACAGGGAAGACCACGCGCGCGCCGTCATTGACCGCGCCCTTGAGATGGGAAAACAGTACGATATCAATCCGGACATGCTCTACGCCGCGGCCGCCTGCCACGACCTTGGCCTGGAGGTAGATCGCAAGACGCACCATCTGGAAAGCGGACGCATAATAAGGGCCCTCGCAGAGCTCCGCCAATTGTTCACCGAAGATCAGATAGAGACCATCGCCCAGGCGGCAGAAGACCACCGGGCATCGGCCACAACGCCTCCACGCAGCATCTACGGCGCCCTGGTGGCAGAGGCCGACAGGATGATAGTCCCGGAAACCATCATCCGCCGCACCGTGCAGTTCGGGCTGTCACATTATCCGGATCTTGACAAAGAAGGCCACTGGCGGCGCACCCTTGACCACCTTCACGAGAAGTACGCAGAGGGCGGCTACCTCCACCTCCTTATCCCCGGCTCCCCCAACGAGGCCCCTCTGGCCAGGCTTCGGGAAATCATAGCCGATGAAGAACTGCTCCGCAGCCTTTTCGAGATAATCTATAAGGAAGAGACATCAGAGTAGCTTCAAAGCTATCGCCGCGCAGGCCTCGGCATCGGCTAGGGCGTGATGGTGGTTTGTAAGGTCAAAGCCGCAGGCGGCAGCAACTGTATGGAGCTGATGATTGGGAAGGCACAGCTGGCGGCGGGATGCTGCCAGGGTGTCGTAAAACGTATAATCCGGATAATCCATTCGATATACACGATGAACCGCCTTGAGGCAGCCTTCATCGAACCTGGCGTTATGCGCCACCAGCGGAAGCCCCTCAATCTTCGGGGCAATGCAGGCCCATACCTCCGGAAAAACCGGCGCATCCTCCGTATCCTCCGGTCCCAGCCCATGAACTCTCCTGCAGAACCACTGGTAATACTCCGGCTCGGGATGGATGAGGGAATAGAACGTATCTGAGATAACCCCTCCCCTGACCACAACAACGCCCACGCTGCACACGCTGCACGGCTGCTCGTTGGCCGTCTCAAAGTCTTATGTTAGGGCGACAGTTATGTTGGATGGCCGCTATAACTCGTTGATTGATTTTGTATTTTATTATAGATAGACAACATAATCTGAAGATTATAAGCTATCCAGGAAAGTCATAAGATCCTTATTGTCGCGCCATTTTTGGTGCTTCCTACCCGCATCGGGGATTATACACTGTTCAAGAGCCTTGGCCTTCATTGCCAGATTTACTTCCGCATAGATGTTTGTTGTGTTGAGCGACACGTGACCAAGCCATGCACGTATCGTATTAATATCAACTCCGGATTGAAGTAGATGTGTCGCTGTTGTATGCCTGATTGTATGAGGTGTAAGCCGTTTATTAAGAACCTGAGGGTGTTCAGCTGATATTGCTATCGCGTACTTTCTCACGATTTCGTAGACTCCAAAGCGCGTGAGCGGATTATTAAGACGATTGGAGAAGACATAATCGCTAGAACTCTTTCCTTTTGTGAGGTCTTGGAGTTTTTTGCAGGTAATGGACCATAGTGGACAACGTCTTGTCTTTCCTCCTTTTCCTTTTATTTGAGCTATCCCAAAGCCAGTTGTCCCTTTTCTCGGGATAGTCAAATCTTGAACCTGAAGCGTAGCCGCTTCTTCAACACGTGCACCGGAGTTGTATAAGAACAATAGTAATGCATGATCTCTTCTCCCCAATGACGTATTCATATCTGGTGCTGCAAGAAGAGCGTCAATCTCATCTTTCTCAAGGTACGTGATTAAGTTTTTGGGAGAACGTTTTATTGGAATGTTGCGAACGGATTGGCACCAAATGACATATTCTGGACAATGGCAACCAATGTATCTAGCCAGCGATGCCACGGCGGCCAGCCTTTGATTCCTTGTGGATATCGAACATTTCCGCTCATTCTCAATGGTATTGAGAAAAGACAGTATTAAGCTTGAGTCTACATCGTCAACAAGTATATTGTCAACGGTTTTATGCAGCCTGTTTGCGATGAACGGTAATAAAAGACGGAATGTGTCACGGTAACTTTTTTGAGTATTTACAGAATAGTTTTTATCGAGAATGAGATACTCCATAAGGAAACGACGTATCCAGTATCCAAGGTAGTTATGATTGTTTGTCATGTTGATTGGCATATTTATCAAATTTTCGACTGGCTTCAAATAAGAGGTCATCTGTCATTGATAGGTAAACGATTGTATGTGATAGATTTTGATGTCCCAAGTATGTTGACAAATAGGGAAGCATTACCTGGACGTCATCTCCATTCTTATACCATGCTATCAGACGATGAACGGCAAAGGTATGGCGAAGGTCATGGATGCGGGGATGTCTGGGGTAGTTATCTCTTCTCGTTATTTCTGCTTCTTCAAGTATTTGAAGGAAGTAGTGGTGAATAGAGCGGAGATTCATGGGCTTGTTTGTCCGTGTAAGGAACAACAACGCTTCAGGTTTCTTATCAACCGAAAGCGTATTTCTCCAACTCAGATAGTCAGTAATGGTTTTTTTGACCTGGTCATTGAACGGCAATATTCTAGATTTAAAGAACTTCGACTCGCGGATAAGGATTGTATTGTTTTTCAAGTCAATATCGGAAAGATGAAGGTTAATGGTTTCTCGTATTCGCAATCCGAGCATATACGTCATCATAAGTAATGCTCTTGTAGATTCAGGGGCATTTTTCGAGTATCCTTGCTGATATGTCATACAGGCTGCGAATAAGGATTTGAGTTCGGCCGTTGAGTAGATATATGGCTTGCAATAGTCTGGCTTCAATGGCTTTTCTATGGGTAAAGGGTTGATTTTAATATGATTACGCATCACAGCCCACTTGAACATTCCATTCAGAGCGGTATATCGACAAAACCAGGTATTTGTGATTCCACATAACTGATCTTTGTATAAGAAGGATTTGCACATCTCCGTTGTAATACAATCCAGATGGGTTCCTTCGCCAATATGACGTGAGAAAGCTCGCAGGTATTTACCATGTGTCTGGAACTTCCCACCAAGAGAGATACGATATTTAAGATAATTCTCTGATAATATTTTGATTGTCATAGTATCTCCTCCCAATTCATATTGGCAACTTTCTTAAGATTGGTAAAGTCTACTTTAGCATAGATTCTGGTGGTGTCTAGTGTCTGATGCCCAAGCATGTCTGCTACTTCTTTCATTGGGTGTCCAGTATTAACTAAGTGAGTAGCAACACTGTGCCTGAGGGCGTGTGGCCCACTGTGCTTGATAGTGACATCTTCTTTAGTAATGGCCTGATGCGCGATTTGATATCCCACTGAACTTGTCAACTTACAAAAAGGAGCGCGCATACTTAAAAAGATTTCCGGCTCCTTTGTTTCATTCGGTCGAACATTCTGTAGATAGTCTACAATTGCATCGCCAATCAAAGGCACAAGGGGCATAAGTTGCGGTTTACTATCTTTTGATCGTGCGAGAAATATGGTTTCGTTTCTCCAATCTATGTCTTTCAGCTTTAGATTTAGCGCCTCAGAACAACGCAACCCGTATATGGCATAGAGGAGAAGTATCGCATAATTACGTATTTGGATAGGCGTTTCTCGAGGATATGTGTTTAACATGTGCTGGATACTCTCCCAAGGAAGGAAAGAAGGGATGGTCTCTTCTTTATAAATGCGAGGACCGCGGATAGCATTGCTTATGTTATTTTTACATATCCCGCGCTCTTCAAGGTAACGAAAAAAAGAGCGCACAATATATATGATACTGGCAATTGAGTTTCGCTTGCAGCCTTCAGATGATTTGAATAACAGATAGCTATCTATATCTATCGGCTTCGCATCGTTAATGGATATGTTCCGTTCACCCAGATATTTCAACAGTCCTCTAAGAATGTAGAACTGTCCATCTTTTGCTCGGCGCGGAGTTCCCCGCACCGACACAATCCATTGTAGATACTCCGAGAGGATATCTGAGCAATAGAATACATCTTCCGTTTCGCGGTATAAGCCAATGTACTCCAGCCACTGCTTCGCCACATGCACAAAAGAGCCACGTTCGTCTTTGATTGTTACTTGAGCATAACCGTTACTATGCCTTTTCTTCGACCAGTCATCTCTAGCCATAATAATTTCGTCTTTTGTGATTGGTTGATGCTCTTTGATTTGCTGAGAGAAGTATCCCAAGATAATTAATTGATACCAAGCATGTTGTTGCACTGTTTTCTTTTTAAATCCAAGAGACCATTGGTGTTCAAGATAGATTCTCCTTTCGTGCTCAAAGGGCGCCACCTTGTATGTTCGACGGTCCCATTCATGAAGGAAAAGGGTCATAAATAGGTCATTCATCATAACGTGATATTATAGTGAAACAAAAAAAAGGATGCTAAAGAGCATCCTGTATCATAAAAGCGATGTGATAAACAGTCCTCGATGAACTTAAAACTAATCAATTATTTCACAATCAAGCGTGTCGCGCACATAAACCATTGATATGCATTCGTGCTCTTGACCGTAAATCAGCGTAAGTGTATCACCGTGTCTAAACATTTCTTTTGGTTTACCCTGTGTCCTAAGGCAATTCTCAACCGTTAGGATATCATCTGGCCACCTCTTTGGACTGCCGACGCTTTCTTGAGCACAAATCTCTTGTGCCGATTCAACCATTTGATTAACAACAGCATCCGGAACTCGATGCTCCTTTCGCCATTCCCTTATAGACTTTGGTACGCCGTTCCCACAGGAGAGGCAAATAAAACCAATTATAGGAAGTATAAAGAAGTGTTTCATTTGAAAGGGATTACTATACTCTTGCAAAGTTAATCATTTTGCGGAAAATGGAAATATTATGTTTGATAGAAAGTGGCTATCGAGCTGATTCATAATCATTTCCAAATTAGCCCAACATAACTGTCGCCCTAACATAAGACTTCTTATGTTGGCGACAACATAAAAAATCTATGGCTGCAAAGTCTGTCATAAAAGAATCTTCCGAGTGCAAAAATAGCTATATTTTTCTCACGAAAAAAGGCCCTCGGAAAGCCTGAGGCAGGATAACTGCCTCTAACTGAAATGAAGCCTTCCTATTCTACTATCCCTGCTTCTGTTCATCCGGGATCAGACAAAACTGTTAAGGCCTGCCTCTGTCTCAATTGCCTCGAATTCGATGTAATTGAAATCAGGATTATGGAAATGCTCCCAAAGCCCGAGGAAGGGATGGACTGGATGATGCGGAACATTCCCTCCAGGTTGGCAAAATTCTCTTTCTGAGGGCCTCCAGGCGTTCGTACAACAAGGGGGTGGACAATTTGTCCCCACCCTTTGGCAAGTTCCGGTTCGCGGCAAAAAGATTGTTTCATTTCGCAAAAAACGAAACAATATGGGAAGTCTGAGGGTAATAAATAGACAGAAAAAGCCGAGGCAAAACCCCGGCTTGATTATCTGGTTGTTGTCTTGCATAGTCGCGGGGTTTATCGCTGCGCGAACTGATGGGCCCGCTCGATCCAGGCCAGCAGCTCGGCATCTATCTCGTCGGGGGAGGCCAGCACGATATGGTGCGT
>JAEEGF010307734.1_pt1 | contig 10770 bp, 7 predicted proteins | sample 9134171 | NCBI WGS metagenome assembly JAEEGF01 (sample SAMN16246542, study PRJNA631951) | gut metagenome | biome: gut microbiome; feature: rumen; material: AP-attached | host: Bos | place: Iran: Karaj | collected 2018-10 | reverse complement strand
CCTTTGGCATTATCTGGGGAGCATCTTATCTCTTATACTCTCATCTCTTATCTCTTTTATTATTTCCCTGTTTCTAAGAGCTTAAGCATTTTTTCATCGCTAGTTTCTGACTTTAAGCTTTCTTCTCTGACTGCGCCTTTACTTATAAGTATATTAGCGGCTTCATACTGATTGTTTTTAACAGCAAAATAAAGGGGAGTCTTTCCAGACAGAGTTTTTTTCTCAATTTCAGCACCAGCTTCTATAGCTTTTTCCAGCAAATATATATTTCCATGCTGAGCAGCACAGTGAATCAGATTTTTCCCCTCTTCCATTATTATTTTTTGTTTATCCTTAGGTTTTGGAGCTTCGACTTTCAAATCAGCACCGTTCTTAATAAGAACTTCAACACATTTTCTGCTATCCTTTTCTGCAGCATAAATAATCATGGATAATATAACTTTCGTAGTAATAGGAATATACTTTTCCGGTTCATTAACAGGATGAAACTTATTACCACTTAGTTTATCCAAAAAATCACCATAATCTTTTTCAATTGCTATCTGCGCGAGAAAAAGTCTAACATATGCAGGTTGATAAGGAATAAAAATTGGCCCCGCAGGACAAAAAACATAATCACTATTAAGAGAGAAATCTTCTCTAGCGTTCCTTATACAGCTTTCTTCATCTAGAACCATATATTTTTCCAGATGAATTTTGGATTGCTTTTTGTCACCAGATTTTTCTTCATTTTGAATGTTTTCTTCAAATTTATCTTCTGATTTTCCTTTATAATTCTTTTCATAGTAGTCAAAACAATCTGATTGAGCCACATCACGAGGGGTTTTACCATTATTGTTTTTTATACTTAAATCAATAATATCTTCATATTTGTATAATTCTTTCATTAATGCTTTGTTATCAAAAGAAAACATAGAGCAATAATGTAAAGGAGTATTACCATCATTATCCTGCTGATTGACATTTGCTCCATTTTTAAGCAAAAGAGCTACTAATTCAGCATTATCGTTTTTAATAGCCAAATGAAGCGCATTTTGTTTATTGTTATTCAAAGCATTAGGGTCTGCTTTATTTCTCAGCAAAACCCCAGCGCAATCTTTCAAAAGATTGCTAACCGCATAATGCAGAGGGGTATTCCCTTCAGAATCTTTTTCATTGACTGGAAAGCCATTATCAATAAGAAATTGAACAATATTACGATTGTAGTAAATTACAGCATAATGCAAAGCATTTCGTTTATTAGCCGTATTTACCATCTTCTTACAATCAAATTCGTGAACTAAATATTTCAGAATTTCAAATCTTTCAAAACGAACTGCAATACATACTGCCGGCTCATTATTATAATAGAAGTTTGAAATGTCCTTCCCTTTTTCGGAAAGCATAAATATGTTAATCAGTTCACCATTTTTAATATAATTAAAAATAACTTCTTCATCGACATTGGTTTTAGGTTTAGTTTCTTCAACTGTAGGAACAGACTTATCGCTAGTTTCAGGTTTATCGCTAACTTCAGAATTATTGCCAGTTTCAGACTTACTAAATAAAGCAAGAATTCTATCATCTGTGGCATATTGTTTTAAATCACTAGATAATTCTGCCCCTTTTTCTGTTAAATACTGAACCATTTCATACTGATTATTTTTAATAGCATAATATAATGGAGTTTTGCCTTCTTTGGTCTTTTTATCTACTGGGACACCTGCTTCTAACACTTGTTTTGCCAATGAAAAATAACCCTTTTCAGCAGCAGCATGCAGCAAGGTTTTTCCTTCTTCAATTTTAAATTGTAATCCTCTTTTTCTGTCAAATTCATCATATTGTAATTCTTTTTTTAAATCTATTCCTGATTTTAAAATAATATCAAGGCAGTTGACACTACCTTTTTCTATTGCATAAAAAGCTATAGGCAGATAATCGAAAGTCCAGTTTTTAGGAACGAAACCCCAATCTATAGTTTTTTGAAACAAAGAAGTATAATCTTTGTTCAAGGCTATTCTAACAAAACTAGCAAGAATACTACTTTTTCTTGAAAGGAATGTAAAAGGTTTATCCTTGAGAAAAGAATCGTATTTTTCATAGAATTTCTGGCACTGAGCAATTTCGTTTAAAAGTTCAGCTTCATCCATACTATACAAATTACCACTTCTTCTGAAAAATTCATTTTCAAATTTTCTTATTTCAGCATATTCTTCACTATTTTTGTCTATATCCTGCTTCCATGGTCTATTATTTCTTGCAAGACTACCATCATTAGGTTTGAGAACCTCTGGTCCAGTAGAAACAGGCTTATTATCTACATTTGATGTTGGAATAGCCCCTTGATTCTGAACTTGAGATAGATTCTTCGAATCTAAGCTATTACCAAATATTCTCTTCCTTGCAGCTTCATAACTTTTTTTTCTTTGCTCTTCTTCCTGTATTTCTGATGGAGTTCTATTCTTTAAATCTTCTTTTCGAATTTGAGTTATCTTTATTTTATCAGATTTATTATTGTATGAATTATTACCGAATCTAGAAGATGTTTTTGAAGATCTGGAAGGCTTAGCAGTTTTCAAATTTGTTTCAAAGAATTCAGATAAAGCTTCATAATTGAAAGCCACATAGGTTCCAATTCCTGCCACAAAAGCCAAAAAGACAAATATTCCAAAAAAATATGATCCATTGCCTCTAGAATACTCATTATAGCCATAGGAACCACTACCATTATAATGGTATTCATTAGAAGAATAATCTTTGTTTCGAACTTCGTAATCCTTATTGCCCATAAAAACTGCCGTCTTTCTGTATTTTATTTTTAATTATATTCAACGATAGCGTTCTTCGTAATATTCAAAATAATCAAAGTAACTAATATTACGAGGTGTTTTCCCTTCATTGTTTTTAATATTAAAATTTAATTTATTTTCTATCTTATACAAGGCCTCAAATACCTTTTGATCTTGCAGATATTTATTTACATAATGCAGTAAAGTATTTCCCTCATAGTCTTGAAAATTAACATTTGCTCCTTCTTTTACAAATAAAATTACCGCCATGGCATTTCCTTTCTTTGCTGCCAAATGGGCTGGAGTCTGTCTTTTAAGATTATACTTGTCTGGGTCTGCACCGTGATGTATCAAGAATTGAACACTATGAGGAAAAGGATTGCTAATAGCGTAATGTAACGGAGTGTTATTGTATAAATCTCTTGAATTAACATCAAAACCGTTCTGGATAAGCAAATCAAGAATTTTTTCATTAGATTGTTGAACTGCGTAGTGTAAAGCATTACGCCCCATTTCGTAATCGACTAAGTTTTTACAATCAAATTCATGAAGCAAATATTTTAATATTTCATACTGACCATATTTTGCAGCAATACAAGGAGCAGGTTCACCATGATAAGTCATTTTCAACAAATCTTTTCCATTTTTAACAAGATTGTATAGGTCAGTGAGTTTGCCGTCTCTGATATATTCGTAAGCTTCACGCCATTCTTTTTCTTCAGGAGTTAATTCAGAATCAACATCTAAGAATTTTGCTGGTTTCTTACCGCTTTTTAGAAAATTCTGCAAATTCTTATCTCTAGTAATAGACCAAAGAATTTTATCTTTATAATCAGCTCCGCAATTAGCCAAAAAAGAAGCCATCTCTAAATCATTATTTTTAATAGCATAGTACAATGGAGTTTTACCTTCTTTGGTCTTTTTATCTACAGGAATTTCAGCCATTAATGCCTGCTTAGCCAAAGAAATATTATTATTTTTTGCAGCTATATGTAGCAAGTTTCTTCCATCTTCCAGTTCGATCTTTAAGTTAGCACCACGATTAACCAGAACATCAACACATTTTGTGCTTTTCTTTTCTGCAGCATAAACCAGGGGAATGTCACCTATCTTATCGCTATTAACCAAAGAGTTGTTTTTCTTTATAATCTCATTCAGAAGTTTGCTATAATCCTTATCTAAAGCTATCTTTGTTAAAATAAGATTCTGATTTTCATCATCACTAAGTATTTCTAGTAAATCATTTTCCTGCAATTCATAAAGATGGGCGTATTTTTCTTTGTATTTTTTTTCTACTTCGCTGAATGTTATCTTACCTTCTGGCTTATCTTTTTCTTCTGATTTATCATCTTTTGAATCTAAAAATGTTGAATAGGTTCCATTCTTAGATTCTTTACCATTTTCATCGCCTTTAATAAGACTGTCTATTCTACTTTGCAAATAAGCAAATAAAGGTTTAATTCTGTTTCTACCAGACAATTCATCTTCAACAATAATGATTGTAATTATCACAATTATGAGAATAATAATCAGCGGAAGTTTCATCCGCCAGTTTGAAGAACTACTAGAGCCGTATTCTTTATTGTAATATTCTGTATTATTATAATAATCTTTATTCATAACTTAAACCATTCCATATCAATTTAACAAAAAGTGTTGAATCAACCATTGAACGGCGCCAACAAACACTCCTAACACTCCACCTAAATATTCAATCATTTTCATTTCTTTGTCTGCTATACGATTAACCATTGCTTCCAATTTATCTAAATCCATCTGATCAACTTTTTCTTTAACTATATCATGAACCGAAATATGCTTTATAACCTCATTGCCAGCTTTGGTTAAAACAGTTGGAACAGCTTCTTTAGCCTTATTTCTTAATAATTTTATAACCGTTTCGGTCGTTTTTGTAACTATAGTATTGATACTTATATACTTACTTATATCAATATTGAATAAAGGAACTTTTATACTTTTCAGATAATCGTTTATATAGTTATATATTGCTTTTTGAATGTTTTCTTTATGATCATCAATCATCTTATCTATAAAAGGGTTAACATCTTCAGGTTTAACTTTTTTAATTAATTCAGGAATATTGATTAATTCGCCTTCTACCATATTACCGAGGTTATTAGCCAGTTCTGCTTTGCGTTTCGGAAGTAGTCCCTGATAGTCAAAGCCAAGAATTCGATAACTTTTGTGTGGATGAAACAAAGCCTTAACAGCTATAAGATTAGTTATCCAACCAATAAATCCGCCAATCAGCATAGAAACCAGCAGACTAACTATTGTTTCAGACATTTTATAAAGCTCCATTAGACTTTGTTATAAAAGCATATCTAACATAAATTATTCTACAAAAAACTAATTATAAAAATTTAACATATTATGGTTAAAAAAAAAACAACTACCGTCGATTTCATCATAAGACTGTTACAGGGAGTTGCCTATGCGTACAATAGCAATTATCCTGACTCTTGTAGTAACTCTTGTAGGTTTTCTTTTGAGTTACGGTTATACATACAAGAAAGTCTCAGGATATCTTTATTCTTCCCCTGATATGCAGTTATCTGTTTCTGCTTCTTCAGAACAGCAGGAACAATAGAGATTTGTTTGGGGAAATAACCCGCATTTGCAAAGCATTTGCGGGTTATTTCCTTTTTAGAACAGCATAAGTTGCTCTATGACAACAAAAATGCTAAAATGGAAAAATCAGGATTACTTTTGTGAGCATTGAATCAAAATTTAGAACCTATGGTCTTCAAGTCGTAGTATTTTTATCTTTTCTAGCGCTTTTTTCATTAATTATCGCTGGAATAGTTTTTTACGGTTATCAAAGTAATCTAGAAATCATGCTTCAATCTTCTGATGAGTTGCTCTATCAGATTTCAGAAACCATTACTCGTCAGATAAACAGTCACTTAGAACCAGCAAATAAAAACGGGATTGTAATAAAGAATCTTATAGAAAAAAAAGTAATTTCATCCTCTACTGTATCTTTTAATGAATCTTTTTTTACAGAAGCTCTTGAAACCTACCCACAGTTTCAAAGTATATACTTTGGAGATGAAAACGGCGACTACTTCATGACATATAGAGATGATGACAATACATTCGTCACCAAAATAGTTACCAGAACAAAATCTCCAGCTGGAATCAGACTAATAAAAAAAGATTTAGACCACAAACTGATAAGCGATAATTTTTCTGAAGATTTAAATTACGATCCAAGATCAAGACCCTGGTATAGAAGCACCAAAGCAGAAGGAAGATCTGTTTGGACCAGTGAATACTATTTATTTACAGCAAGAGAACCAGGTATTACCTGTGCTCAACCTATTTTTGACGAGAGTATGAATTTTATTGGCGCTGTTGGAGTTGATTTTAAACTTAACGAAATAAACAATTTTCTGAAAAGTTTAAAAATAGGAGAAACAGGCACTGCTTTTTTATGCAATGATTCCGGTGAAATATTTGCTCACCCGGCTAAGGTTTTATATAAAAAAGGGAATCCGAGAAATCCGAGTCACGGAAATCGTCCAAGGTCACCGGCCGAAGAAGCATTAAAACACGGTCCTGAAAATGAAGCAATAAACTACTACCTCGATACCCAAAAATATAAATTCAATTACACCCATAAAGGCGAACGATATATTTCTTTATTCAGACCACTTTCAGAAAGATACGATGGGAAATGGACTCTTGGAATCATAGTTCCAGAAGACGATTTTATTGGTCCAATAGCCAGAATACATGAAACAACCTTATTGTTTTCTTTTTGGCTTTTAATCATAGCAGGCTTTTTAACCGCCACTCTGGCTAAAGAATTGACAGACCCGATTCATAAAGCAATAGTTGAAGCCGATAGAATTCAAAATCTTGATTTTGATGGAGAAATAGACCTTCAATCTCCTATAACTGAAATTCAAAACATGAGCGACACGATGAATTCAATGAAAAAAGCTTTGAGTTCATTCAAGAAATATGTTCCCTCTGAAATAGTTAAAGAATTAGTTAAAGATAAAAATGAAGCTAAACTTGAAGCAGAATCAGCTAAAATCACTATTCTATTCACCGACATTAGTAATTTCTCGTCTATTTCTGAAGAAGCAGACCCTCATGATTTAGTAAACCAACTGGCAGAATATTTTGATGCCATCGCGAAAATAATCCACAACCATAATGGAACAATTGACAAATACATAGGAGACTCTGTAATGGCCTTTTGGGGAGCTCCGCACGCTGATGAAAACCAAGCAAAAAATGCTTGCACTGCGGCCTTAGAAATAGAAAGAACAATAGAAAAAATGAATTTTAAATGGATTTCTAAAGGGAGAAAAGCTTTCAATACAAGAATCGGTATAAATACAGGTGTTTCATTAATAGGAAACATAGGTTCTTCAGAACGTTTTAATTATACGGCTGTCGGAGATTCCGTAAACTTAGCAAATAGACTGGAAGGTTTAAATAAAGTTTATGATTCACGAATAATAGTTAGTGAAAGCACACAAAAAGAAGCCGGCAAAGATTTGATATTCAGAGTACTGGACATAGTAGCAGTAAAAGGAAGACAACAAAGTGTTACCGTTTACCAGCTTTTAGGTTCTATTAATGATCCGCATTCACGAACTATGGTAAATCTTTCAGCCATATCAGAAAGGGCTTTAGTTCATTATCTCTCTTCAGAATGGGAAGAAGCTGAAGAAAAATATAAAATTATTCTAAAAGATTACCCTGAAGATAAAACAGCAAAAATGTTTGTAGAACGTTGCCAAAAGCTCAAAGACAATCCGCAGGAAAACTGGGATGGTGTTTACAGATTAACCCAAAAATAAAAAATCCCCCTTAATGAGGCTGTCTAAAAACTAGGTTTTAGCTCCATAATTAGATTATACTAATTATTTTAAAATCCCCCTTAATCCCCCTTTAACAAAGGGGGTAAGGATATTTCTCTATACACTGAATTTTTACAAATTCTTAGTTTTTAGACAGCCTCTAATGGGGGATTTTTTATTATTAACTTAGCCAAAGAATTCTTTTTCTATAGCTTCATAGCGATTCATAACCTGTCTTACCAAAGCGCGCTTTTCTAAATAGGTTCCAGGATAGAAAGAGCCTTTGAAACCAGCAGTAATAATATTCTTGAAAGTCTTGAGATCGACATCAATATTATCAACTACACGCTGAAGTTCATCTGTCGGGGTAGTTCTTGATACCAATCTGTTGTCAGTACAAATTGATACAGAAAGCTTGTTTTCAAGCATCTTCTTAAGAGGATGTTCTGAAATGCTTTTAATTTCTGGCAAAGTCTGCAAATTGCTTGTCGGACATACTTCCAGAGTAATTCTGCGGCAAGCGATATAGTCTACCAAACGCTTAATGTAAGATTCCGGGTCACCATGTTCACCGTTAAGAATTCTTTCGTCTGTAATCTTATCTACGTTAAACAGATGAGTTCCGTGACCGATTCTGTCTGCATGGCATTCAGTAATAGCCTGGAAAATTGATTCTGCTCCAAAAGCTTCACCAGCATGAACAGTTTTCTTTATAAAATTATAATGAGCTATATCGTAGGCCTTCTTATGGTCAATAGCTGGCCAACCAGCTTCAGCACCAGCAAGGTCAAAACCAACAACTGGCAAACCTTCGTCATGAGCTAATTTAACAGTAATTCTTGCCAATTCCTGAGATGCAATGCCAACTACACGTCTAGCTGGAGTAGATTCTAACGAATCAAAAAGATTTGCATAATAATCAGAGAAAAATCTATTACAGAAACGCATAGCACAGTTAATTATACCGTAATGGAAAGGCAATTCCTTACCACTTTTAACTTCTTCAGAATTATTACGTTCATCCTGAGCACGTTTTAAGCCTTTGTTAACAGCTCTTACAGAATCCTGGACACTGAATTTACCGTTTACAAAATGCTGCTGTGGAGCAAATCTTGCTTCAATATAAATAACATTTTCAGCAATGTTATCCATAGCTAGTTCATAAGCAACACGTTCTAAGTTTTCTGCATTCTTAAGAACAGAGCAAGTCAGACCAAAACCCTGTAAGTAATCAGGCAGGTCTTTGTATTTTTCTTTAAAAACTAATTCTTTCAGACCTTCTTCTGTGTAGGAAGGAAGTTCTATTTTTTCCTGTTTAGCTAATTCAATCAGAGTAGAAAGACGGAGAGACCCGTCTAAGTGTAAATGAAGGTCAGTTTTGGGGATTCTTTCAATAAATTCTCTAGTAATTTTTGACATTTGTTCTTTTTTCCTTTTTCCTTTTCTTGTAATCATTATAAATTTACATTATTGAGACAAAAATGAGCAACTATTTAATGAAAAAAATATAAAAGAATTTTTATAGATTTTAGCTTTGTTGCACAAAAACTAATAAAAAGGTAATATAAAAATATATTTGTGTACACAAACAAGGTAATTTAATGAGATCAAAAGATTTTGAAGAACTAAGAGATTTTTATAAACATAGATTAGCACTAAACTACGGAGATAATTCTTCCAAAGAAACTCCTGAATACTGGGATTCTGCTGCTAAGAACCTAGCAAAATCTGTTCATTCACCTAAGGGTAGAGCAGATACAGAAGAATTTCTGAATAAGTTTAAATGGGAAAAAGGCGAAACAGTATTAGATGTTGCCTGTGGCCCAGGGACCTTTGCCGTTCCACTGTCATTAAGAGGCTGTAAAGTTGTTGCTACAGATTTTTCTTCTGAAATGTTAAAAGAATTAAAGCTTCAAGCAGAAAAAGAAAATGCTCCTGAAATTGAATGTGTTCAAAGCAGATGGTTAGAATCAAACTTTCAGGTTCAATTTGATACGGTTTTATGTATGAGCGGCTTAGGAGTTATTTCTACTGATTCTGAGCACAAAGCAAGATTGGGCGAAGCCTTAGAGAAACTCTACAAAGCAACCCTGAAAAGATTAATAATATTAATTCCTCATGCAGATTCACATTTAGATGACGAAATGAGAAGAATACTCGGCGAATACGACATCCCAATGGAAAGACTTCGTATAGCCATGATTTATTACGCTATGATAGACCATGGCATGCTGCCCTCTCTCGAAATTATACAGCACCCTTTCAGATGGATATTCAAAGACATTGAAGAAGCCTGCAATGTTTTATTCAAAAAAAGTGGTATTAAAGAAGTTACAGATACAACAAGAGAAAGATTTAAAGACTATCTCAAAAGAGTTTTACAACCCTATGAAAACAATAATCTAACTCTTTGCTATAATACGAAACAGGCTTTATTTACGGTAATAAGATAAAAAAAAGAGCCGCGCTATGCGGCTCTAGCCCTAGTATATATATCCCAAATTCCCTTTCAAGGATAAAGTTCGTTTTTATTGTTTTTGGTAGTCGTTGTTTTTATTGTCAAACAAACAACCAAATATTTATGCTTATGCAATAGAAATGCTTATTTTAGCATCTATATTTTTAATTTCATCATTATCATTCTGACCATTCAAAGAGTTAAGAATCATTTCTTTGAATAAATCTATAATATGGTTTTTGCGTTTTAAAGCTTCTATATAGCTGTTATCGCTCATATTGCTTACCAGTTTAACTTCAACCTCTGAATTATTATCAGATTCAGGTGCAGATGCTATTACAGCCGCATCATCAGAAGCGTCAGAAGATTCTATAGAAACAGCGTTATTAGAACTACTAACTGAAGGAGTAGTAGCAGCAATGCTCTTACCGGCAGAATCACCTATTTCTATACCTGTTGCAGCTACGCCAGTGGTTGTATTTCCCTTAGTATCAACCATCTTTAAACCACCAGACGCCATAGTTCCAACTTCGGAACTTCTTATTATAGACAGATTTCTACCAGCATATCTATTAGTATTTAAAGAGGTTCCAATTCCATAAGAATAATTAGAAGTACCATTAAGCATTGCTTTAATTTGAGTATTTGCAGCATCTACAGCAGAATAACCAGCTAGACTTGAAGAATTAGCATAGTTATTCAT
>JAEEGF010822566.1_pt1 | contig 10771 bp, 9 predicted proteins | sample 9134171 | NCBI WGS metagenome assembly JAEEGF01 (sample SAMN16246542, study PRJNA631951) | gut metagenome | biome: gut microbiome; feature: rumen; material: AP-attached | host: Bos | place: Iran: Karaj | collected 2018-10 | reverse complement strand
CCAGTATGCCTGCTCATTTCCCGAGCGACTGCACCTCAACGGCCCGCGTCTCGACCTCTTCCAGAGCCACGACCTGGAGTTCCTGGAACCCGACGTCAAGAAGTTCCGCTGCCTGCAACTGGCTTTCGATGCCATCCAACGGGGTGGCAACATGCCTTGCATCGTCAATGCGGCCAACGAAATCGTGAACGAGGCATTCCGCCACGACCGCTGTTCGTTCCCGCAGATGGCCGATGTCATCGGCGAGACCATGCAGCGTGCCACCTTCAGTGCCACACCTACCCTCGAGACTTATCTGCAAACCGATGCCGAAGCCCGCCGCATCGCGTCGGAATTACTAAACAGTGGGAATTAAATCCCAATGGCTTGGAAAAGAATCGTCTCAGCAGTAAGTGAAAGAAACTTAAAAGTAAGTTTTTTCTTCCATTTTATTTGCTAGAATGTAATAAATATATTACTTTTGCATCGTGAATGAAAGAATAAGAGAAGCAACATATACCAAGGAATTTGAAGAATACTATCGTCAGTTGCCGGAAAAAATAAAGGAGAAATATGACTATGTATTTGAAATCATGTTCACAAAATATGTTGTCAGCACCAAATTCGTCAAACGTTTAGAAAAGACAGAATTCTATGAAATGCGTGTGTCTGTGGGAAACAACCAATACAGAACGGTACTCTTCGCTATCGATGCAGACAATTTCATGGAATGTAAGAGAATGGTGATGCTTAATTCTTTTATAGAAAAAACTTCAAAACAATATCAGGCTGAGATAAAAAAGGCAAAAAGCATATTAAGAAAATGGGAGGAAAGCTTATGAAAAAGATTAGTGACGAAAAATGGGATAAGTTGCCTAAGGTAGAAGACAATTTGTCGGAGAAATATGGTCCGGTGGGCTCTGCATCGCGCAAAGAGTTTCAGGCAAAGGCCGAGGCTTGGTACTATGCCGAGCTTCTCAAACAGGAGCGCAAACGTCAGAAAATCACCCAAAAAGAATTGGGGGAACGAATCGGCAAGAAACGTGAATATATATCTGCCCTGGAACAAGGTCAGACTGACATGCAGCTATCCACCTTCATGCTCATCAGCAACGCATTGGGGCTGAAGTTCTCATTGGTAGTAGGTTCTTTTATATTGTTTATCATGTATTTTTAGAATAGAAAAAACAAGACTATGGAAATATTCCTGATCAAACTTCTGCAATTCCTTCTGGCCATCTCGCTGCTCGTATTGCTGCACGAGGGCGGCCACTTCTTTTTCTCTAAACTATTCGGCGTACGCGTAGAGAAGTTCTACATGTTCTTCGACATCGGCATTGGCAAGTGGGATGGCTCCCTCTTCAAGTTCAAACCGAAGAAGAGCGACACGCAGTACGGCATGGGTTGGCTGCCGTTGGGAGGCTATTGCAAAATATCCGGTATGATCGACGAATCGTTCGACACAGAACAAATGAAGCAACCCGTACAGCCATGGGAGTTCCGTTCGAAGCCTGCCTGGCAGCGATTGCTCATCATGATTGGCGGCGTGCTGGTGAACTTCCTGCTGGCCCTGTTCATTTACTCAATGGTTCTCTACCATTGGGGCGATGAATACATCGCCGTGAAGGACATGTCTATGGGTATGAAGTTCAATCAGGAAGCAAAAAGCTATGGTTTCCGCGACGGCGACATCCTCATCGGTACCGAGAATGGCGATTTCAAGGACTTCTCTGCCGACCTTTTCCGCGACATCAGCGTGGCTCACGAGGCACGTATCATTCGCAATGGCAAGCCGATGACGCTGTCCCTGCCTGGCGACATCAACCTGCTGAGCATGTTGAAATCGGTGCCTAACTTCTGCCGCCCGTTCGTTCCTGCCGAAATTGACAGCATCCTGCCTGGCTCGCCTGCCGAAAAAGCCGGCATCAAAAAGGGAGATAAGATACTTGCCGTGAATGGTGTAGCCGTCGATTCGTGGAACGAATTCACCGAGCAGACAGGCCGACTGGCTGACCAAATGACCGAGGCAAAGACCACAGCCGACAGCCTTCGTCTGCGTACGGCTTCCATTGTCTTCGCCCATAAAGCTCCATCAGCCGCTGGCAACGACAGCCTTGCAACTGCCTTCGAGCCAGATACGGCAACCATTGTCCTCACTCCCGAGTTGCAACTCGGCGTAGGCATGTCAAGCATCCTGAACTACTACGAGCCCACAAAGGTGAGCTACGGCTTCCTGGAGAGTTTCCCGGCAGGCATCAAGTACGGTTGGAATGTGCTGGGTGGCTATGTGGGCGACCTGAAGTACCTCTTCTCGGCTGACGGAGCCAAGTCGCTCGGTGGCTTCGGAGCCATCGGAAGCCTGTTCCCGCCCATTTGGGACTGGCACATGTTCTGGCTGATGACGGCTTTCCTCAGCATCATCCTCGCCTTCATGAACATCCTGCCTATTCCCGCCTTGGACGGTGGACACGTATTGTTCCTCTTCTACGAGATGATCACAGGTAGAAAGCCTTCAGAAAACTTCATGATCAGGGCCGAATACATTGGCTTTGGCATTCTTATCCTACTCATGGTCGTAGCCAATCTCAACGACATCCTGCGCTGGCTCGGCTATATGTAGGCGCTATTTCAGCAGGAAACCTGCCAACAACCATGCATTGTAGGCCCACAGGCCTGCACATAGCAACACGGTGACGGCCATGCAGAGTGCACGCAGCACGATGCGTGGCTGTTCGCTGATGGTCTTAAACAGATAGGCCATGGCAAAGGGGATAATGAATGCCCAGTGGGCCGTCATGATGTAGACTTCGTTCAGGCCGAAGCCAAGCCCCAGATGCAGCAGCATGTCGAATGCCACACAGGCCATGAGCATCCACAAGAACCTGCTGCGACGGCCACACCATAACCCACCGAGAAAAAACAGTAAAAGAATGGTTTCCACTACGTAAGGCAGTGCTGTACGGTACGGAACGATGACCGGTCGGTGGCGCAACACATCGTCCAGCAAATAGTCTTGATGGAACATCAAACCCTCGCCCAACAGGTTTTCGACGACGGACGCACTACGCGACGTGCTGATGTCGGTCCAACGCATGAACTCGCCCTTGGCTATCGGGCGCCCGTTGGGATTTCGACGTGCCTTGGGCTTGGCCGTACGGATGGAGTCCAGCCGATGCATCACCAGGGCAGCCAGCGTTGTGTCGCCCTGAGTCGTTGCATTCTCCAATTGCATCTGGAATGTTTTCTCGGCCTCCGCTTTCTTCTTCGCTGCTGCTTCCTGCTTACGCTTATTGTCGGCAGCTCGCTTCGCATGGGCAATTTTCTCCTGCGGTAACACTAAGTAGTGGTATTCCAACCGGGCTCCTACCCAAATGATGGCCGATGGTAACAGTACAGCCACCAAGAGATAGACCAGCAGCGAACGACCTTGCTTGCCTTTTAGTCCCTGAAGACCTCCCTCCTGAATGCCCTTCAGTTTTGTGAACAAGGTACAGATGAACACTTTCACGCCGTTGCTTAGCGTCACGCCAGCAGTCAGGAAGAACAGAACAACGGTCTGAAGAATGCCGACTTCACGTCCCTCCTTCATCTTCATGCCACAGATATAGACAGTCAGCAAGATCAGCATCATCGAGAGAATAAAATGATCGGGAACGATGGCTGCCAGCATGACATTGGCGAAACCGAAAAGCATCGCGGCAAGCAGGAGGCTGACCTTGCGCCCCGTACCGATGATGTCGTGCATAATGCGGAATGCGAACAGGAAGGCATAGAGGTCGAACACCAGCCAGACAACTGCCACCACATATTGTACACAGTTCACGCCTGTGAGCGACATGAGTGCGCTGTTAAGCCAGTAAAGTGGCGCAACAAAGAAGGCCAATAGAGGATGCCGGTAGACGTTGTACTTCGCTGTCCAAATGGTTACCACCGAATAGGTAATCGGGTCATAGCCCGACAGGTGGAAATGATGCAGGAATCGTGCCCAATAGCCTGAACTGGGGTTCATGAAGATGTCGTTGTAGTGGTAGATGACAAGTCCATGTAGTGCCATGAACACCAAAAGGAAGGCGATGGCCATCAGCCGTTCGTCCCGGCGGATGCGAAACTGTCGCAGTATTTCTCTCATATCGTTATTCTTTTAATCATCATTATCAGTGCTTTTCCTGACGTATGTCACCGAAATGGCTTGTAATGGGATTCTTTGGCCATGGCGAGCAGTTCTTTGTCGCCACGGCTGTCGCCATAGGCAATCATCTCCAAAGCACCCTTCGTGCCGACTTTCTCGCTTTCGAGCCATTCTTTCAGGCGTCTGACCTTCTCCGAACCATAGCAGTTGAGGGTGCTGAACTTGCCTGTCAGCCGACCATTGGCAACCTCAATCTGCGTGCCGAGCACCTTAAAATGCGTTGTATCATCAATGAATTGGTTCAGGCAAGCCTGCACCCAGCGGTCGATGCTGGCTGAGAGAACAACGACACGTTCGCCACGCTCAAGTGCCTGACGAATGGTACGCAGCCCTTCTGTGCGAAGAATGTGGGCATGACTACGGGCAAACGAAGTGCAGAGGGCATCGAAATCGCGTTCGAGCATACCGCGGAAGTAGTGACCGAACAGCCGCTCTTTCGTCCTACCGTTGTCAAGAAGTCCGAGTTTCATGAGCACCAGTCGTGGACTGTAAAGCAAGAGTCCGCCCAAGAGTGCCCATCTGCCGCGTGCATGGCGGATGAAGAGCAACAGGGTGTCGCTTGTAGTCAGCGTGCCATCGAAGTCGAATGCGTGGAGAGTCATTTTGCTGTAAAGGTAATAAAGTAAAAGGATAAAAAATGGGGGATGAAATCAGTTCCTAAAGATAGATGATGACCAAGAACGCCAACAGCCAACCGAGCACGATGAGCTGCGTAGGACGGTCGCGAAGAACAACCTTGGTGGGGTCGCCACTCTTCTCATCGACCACCGCTATCTGTATATAGCGCAGCAAACCAAGAAGCACGAAGATAGAAGTCAGGTAGAGATGTCGGGTTTGGAAATGGGCCGTCACCTCTGGCGAAACGGTGTACATGATGTAGCAGACAAGAGTCACCGAACCAGTGATGGTAATGGCCTGATTGATGAACGTTAGGTTGTAGCGCGACGTATTGCGACGCGGAGCCTCACCCGTCTGCTGCATACGGAGCACGTCGTCGCGGCGCTTGGCAAACGAGAGGAACAGCGTCAGCAAGAACGTCATCAGTACAATCCATTGGCTGAGCACCACGCCTGTGGCAAGACCGCCGGCAAGGATACGCAGCACAAAGCCGAAGGCTACGACGCAGACGTCGATGATAGCATGGTCTTTCAGTTCGGCACAGTAAGCCAGATTGAGCAACCAATAGAAAAGGATGACGAGGGCTACCCACATCCATCCTTTTCCGACAACTGGGATGTTGATTGTGGCCAGCAGACCGATGGTCAACATGGAAAGCAGGAACATCAAAGCCATGAGACCATAGGCTTGGCGAACGCTGATGAGTCCTGCGGCAACAGGACGATGGCACTTCACGGGATGGCGACGATCGGCCTCCACATCGACAAGGTCGTTGAAGCAATAGATACTCGACGCGGCAAAGCAGAAGGCGAAAAACGTCAGGATAGCCGCCAGCAGATTGGGGCCATGAAGCAAGTTACCACCAAAGAACAACGGCAAGAACACGAAGAAGTTCTTGATCCATTGTTTGGGACGGATAAGACGTAGGATTGGTGACATGATATTTTTGATTTACGATTTACGGATTTACGATTTACATATTTACGATTTACATATTTACGATTTACATATTTACGATTTACATATTTACGATTGTGCGGCCACGAGCCATCGGCTCACTTCTTTAGAATGAGATTGATAATCGGCTGTGTCAACTTGTGCAGGAGCCATGCCAGGGGCAACGAGATAGCGATGGTCAGCAGGCAGGTGGGCCAATAACCTAGATGGTACTGGGCGATGGGTTTCATCACGAAATGGACGTGAATGAGATAGGTCTCCAGCGAAATCGTACCCACAAAAGCCATCGCCCGCAACAGCCGAGCAGGCACACGTCGCAGCAGCTGACAGATGAGCAGGATGCCACAGACGGTAAGAGGGATGTAGATCATGCGCTCAGCAAAGAGTGGGAACTTGCCGTGACGCACTTGCTCGAGGTAGAGGCTGGCACTGAAAGCTGCGACAAACATCAGCAGAAGCAGCCAGAGTGCCGACCCATCGAGGCGGTCTTTGCGACGTATCAATTCACCCATGTTGACGCCAATGAAGAAGATAGGCACACGGCTCCAGAAGATTTCCAGATGTCCCACGGCTTGATGGATGGGTATCACCCACTGCACCGCCACGCACCACATTACCATCAGCACGGGCAGCCAGCGGTACATGGGCCATCGGCGGATGAGCTCCATGTAGAAGGGGGCTACGAGATAGAGCATCATGGTAGCAGGAATATACCAGAAGGTCAGCTCGTCGTGCAGCCAGAAGTCCCAATTGATGGTGACATCGCCAATGAGGTCAATCAACGACTGGCTGTATTTTTGTGGACCGAGGTAGTCAGGCACATAGAACAGGCTGGCCATGATGAGCCACGCTGGCATGATACGGGCAAAGCGACGGAGATAGAATCCACCCCATCTCGCTCCCGAAGGAGGGGGGGACTGATTTACATTGGCGGTAACATTAACAACAGAAGGGGTATTCAATTCCCCCTCCCTTGGGGAGGGTAAGGGTATAGGTTCCTTAGGCCTACCTTTCATCCACGCGAACCACAGTCCCATGCCACTGAGGAACAGGAACATGTCGACACCCACGTTGCCGAGACGGTGCAAGCCAAAGAAGGCATCACCACGACCCAGAGGCACATGGAAAAGCACGATGAGAATCATTGCAATCCCCATGAGTTCACCACGGTAGCGGCTGACGTCGGCAAGTTCTATGTGTGGCAGTTTCATTGCGACTATTTCTTGGTTTCTTTAATGATCATGCTCACAACCCATGCCAGGACAATGGCTGCGACGACATAGAGCAGCAATCCCGTATACAGTCCGTCGTGACGGCTGATGGGATAGAACACCTTGCGCACGGCAGGATGAACGACAAACAGGGCTGCCGACACGTTGCCCATCCACGTCAGTGGCTGCAACAGCCATCGGGGAGTGACACGGATGAGGCAGAAGCCTGCCGAGCAGACAAACAATGGCACGAAGAACCACCAGAAAAACGAGAAACTGAGCGAATAGATGAAGTAGAGCGACACCAACCCAAACAGCCAGTTATAGCCTCGCGGCATCTGCATAGGCATACGGGCAACAAGCAGACCATAGCCGAAGGGCAACATGCCACCCACGAAGTTGTAACGCAGGCGGTTAAGTTCGTCGCTCTCCGGACCGCACACCATCTGCACGACCATGCACACCAACATCAGCCCGACCGTCCACCCCCAGTGACGGCGGTAGAGCAGCAATCGGTAGATGATGTAGAGCTGCATCATCAGTCCGAAGAACCAATAGGGACCAGGCCAGATGACCTTGTCGGGATTAGGCAGGAAATTGTTGAACATACCCAGTTGCGCCACCACATCGAGCAGCTCATAGCGATGGCGGCCTGGCGTGATGGCATCGACCACGATAAACAGTGCAAAGCCGATGATCATCATGCGGAACAATTTTTGGAAGTGGCGCCACAGGAAGTCTGCCCAGCCACTCCACAGCGAAGGACCTGTGATGGGCTCATACTTCATGACCAGTCCATAGGCACTGAGAAAGAGGAACAGCGGAACGCCATAGTGGCCGAAGAACGACAGCAGGTGCATCGGCAGGTTCCAGTCGGGCGACTGCATGACACCTCGCAGCGCTGCCACGTTCTGTTCGTGGTAGAGGTACTCGTTTTCGTGGATGATGCCGGGCAGCCAATGGCAGAAGTTATGCATGAAGATGCCTATGATGGCTACGCCACGCAGGGCATTGCATTCCACTCGTGTCAGAAATTCTTTCCGCATATCATTATTTTTTCTTTGTTACCTTGTCCCCTTGTTATTTATTAACTGTATCACCTTGTCATAGTCCACTTTCCCTTTCAGCAGTCGGGGACGCTGCTCGTCGTAGCCATCCGACAGGATGTTGTAGGCCTCGTTGTAATCCTTCGAGTGGATACCGGCCAGATACATCAGCATATGTGGCAGTGCATCGATCATCAAGCGACGGTCCTTGGCGGCACGTATCCGTTGGAACAGGTCGGGGTGTGCCGCTATATAGCTCTTCGAGCACCACACCCAGAATGGTATTTCGTACTCGTGGTAGGCCAGCTCGGCGTCGATGTCGTCGGTATGGTTGCGACAGATGATGGATCGCCCAGGCTCATAGACCTCCTCGCCATGATCAGGCACGTAGACGACCACGGCATTCTGCTCCTCGAAGCGACGGCATATCTGGTCGACAATGGAGTCGTTGTAGAGCACGGCATTGTCGTAGTCGGCCACCAGCAGCCTACGCCGTTGAGGCAGGTCTGCGCGCCGTTGCTCATAGTCGGCAGCGGTGAAGTGGCGTTGCCGCTTGGGGAAGCGTGACCGATAGTTCAAGTGCTGACCTAACAAATGGAAGATGACGAGCGAGGGTTCTGCCGAGGGTGCAGCGTCCCAGTCCTTGAGTAGCCCGTCGTCCCACGGGTGCGTCTTTTCGTTACGACGGCTGAACATGGCTGCCGAAAGGCGTGCATCGTTCAGGAAGAAACCGCCTGAGAAGTCGTAGACAGCATCCTTTGCCTTGGGCAGGAACTGATTGGTCAGGAACGTCACGTCGTAGCCAGCCTTACGGAACACCACAGGCATCATCGGATAGTCGCTCCACTGCCCCTCCTGTCCGATGACGTGGGTGGAGAGCATATGCTTGAACACGAAACTCGTGAGGTTCCACGGCGTCACCACATCGCTGAATGCTATCAGCTGACCCGTGCGCTGGCGAGCTAGCTGGCGTGGTGTCGTGGGCAAGTCGTAACCATAGAGTTGTGCGTGGTGCTTGTTGTAGCTCTCGCCGATAATGAGCACTATCATGGGCGATGTATAGCCGCAACTGTCCACACGCACGTGGTCGGCAGCCTCGGCCAACTGATTGATCTGGCGGGCTGCAAGTTGGTTGGCTCTCACGCTGAACGCCAGCCTGTAGACGGGCAAATAGCACTCCACGCGGTGGTGTTGCGTCAGTTCGTTCTCCACCGCACCCATCGTGGGCAGCGTCAACAGCCGCCACAACCCCTGCTTGTTGCTCCATGACGTATAGAGGCTGAAGAGGAGAAGCAAAAGGATAAGCCCACCTCCTCCCCATATGAGGCGGGACTGATTAGCATTGGAGGTTGCTTTTCCAGCAAAAGGGGTATTCATACCTTCCTCCCTTCGGGGAAGGCTACGGGAAAGGCTACGGGTAGGCGCGCCAACGGGAATGGACGAGCTCCGCTCGGGATGAGGCCTGGTGTTGGGTATTAGCTTTGACAAAATGATATGCACCGCTCCTATCAGCAGCAACCACCCTACTCCACTCGTCAGTGTTTCCCACTGAAGGACGGAACTCAGGAACTCGCCAGCCTCACGCTTGTCCGTCTCGCCCACCAGCATCAGCATCGAAGGCGACAACGACGAGCCGTACTTCTCGAAGCAATAGACATCGGCAATGGCAATGGCATAGAGCACCAGACAAACGAGGAACTTCCAAACAAGGAGCAGTCTTCCGGCAAGGCTTTTCCTGCCCCCCTCCTTTGGACTGGGAGTAGGTCCCAACAGCACACACAGAAGATATACGTCGAGGAACAGCTCCCAATAGAGGTTGTCGTAGAGCTTTGCTGTTGGCGTATGAGGCACTGTGAGCCACGCGCTTACCACGCCTAGCACATACAATGCCACGAAGGTTACCGTGTGACGCCGTATGGGTGCCCACAACACGGATAACGCCTTGCCAATGAACTGTAGCAGTTTCATCTTGCTCTCTCTTTTGTTCCTCGACTGCAAATATACAACAAAAACGGCAGACAACAAAAACACACAACGGAAAAGAATACAAAAATATATGGAAATGATGCAGAACACGGCCCAAGACGGTCTGCAAGGACAATGACCACACAAGCCTGGTCATCACGCAGGGTGGCATGGCACAAGAGCGAGCCAGGGAGGGGGCGGGTGTGGATTTTCTTCTGCGGAATATCCCCCTCTGAAACGTATATAGGATATAGGATGATGGATGGTGGATGAAAGATGATAGATGAAGGATGAAACAACTAAACTATAACACAAAAACGACAATGAGAAAGAACAACAACACGATTTCCTGGGCCGTTCGACTGCTGACGGCCATGGGACTTTGGCTATGGGCCGCCATACCGGCCTCGGCACAGAACGACAACGAATGGCAACTGGTGTGGAGCGACGAGTTCGATGGCTCAGGTCCTTACGATGCCACGGTGTGGGAACCCGAACGGGGCTTTGTGCGCAACCACGAGGCACAATGGTATCAAGGCGACAACGCATTCCGCGAGAATGGTTTCCTCGTCATTGAAGGCAGGAAGCAGGCACCCACGCCAGTGCCTACCCAGCAGGGGAACCGCCGTGAGGGCAGGCGCGACTGGAGGTCGGCTCGCGAATTTATCGACTATACATCGGCATCGCTCACTACAAGGCGCTCGTTCAGTTTCCTCTACGGACGACTGGAAGTGCGGGCAAAGTTACCTGTTGCCGGTGGCGCATGGCCTGCCATCTGGCTGTTGGGCAAAGGACTCCCCTGGCCA
>JAEEGF010180257.1_pt1 | contig 10771 bp, 7 predicted proteins | sample 9134171 | NCBI WGS metagenome assembly JAEEGF01 (sample SAMN16246542, study PRJNA631951) | gut metagenome | biome: gut microbiome; feature: rumen; material: AP-attached | host: Bos | place: Iran: Karaj | collected 2018-10 | reverse complement strand
GCAACACCACCAGAACTGCTGAGAGACTGTTCATTCACAGGCACACGCTGATAAACAGAATAAAAATGATACAGGATATTACCGGAATTGATCTGGACAATTATTTTACGAGAATTTATTTATCTATGGCTCTGCTAATTCACGACTTTTATGCCGTTTAACTTATTTATTCAAACAAACAAGGAGGACTATTATGAAAGGCGGATACACACACTACGGACAAAATATAGGAATTCTTATGCTAGATACTGTTTTCCCAAGAGAGATTGGTGATATCGGAAATGCGAGAACCTTTGATTTTCCCATTTGCTATAAAGTTGTAAGAAATGTTTTCAGCGGAAAAAAACTCCCAAGAGATGCGGACGAGCTATTGCTCAATGCATTTATTGATGCTGCACGGGAACTTGAAAAGGAAGGATGCCGCGCCATTACAACTTCCTGCGGTTTCCTTGCGGGCTTCCAAAAAGAGCTTGCTGATGCAGTAAACATACCTGTGTTCACAACTACGCTCTCTCTTGTTCCAATGATCTCATCCATGCTTGGTAAGAATACGCAGATTGGAATTTTCACAGAAAGAAAAGAATTCATGACCGAGTACCTGTTCAACAAATCAGGCTGGTCTTCAAATGATTATAATATCTGTGTAAGTGATCTTCCTGAAGATTCTGCCTTTAACGAGCTTGTTATCTTCGATAAAAAAGAAGGACATCTTGATAAGATAAAAGAAAACATTCAAGAAATGACCAGGCAGCACATGGAAAAATACCCTGATACCGGTGCGATCATACTTGAATGTCAAAATTTTGCTCCCTTCGGAAGCATCATACAGGAAATATCCGGAGTTCCTGTCTTCGGAATAAACCAGCTGATAGCATTTATGGAAAATTGTATCAGCTATCCCGATTACTAATGTCCCAAAATATGTATTATTGTTATCTCAAAAATGATAAAATTAAATAAAGCACTTATCTAAAAAGCAAAGCAGGGGAACTATCATGTGGAAAACTTTGAAGAACAGGATAAGAATATTTCTTTGGGAACATTCAAAGAAAAACAGACCCATGATTCCAAAGGAAACCATTGATACTACCTTGCTAAACAGCCAGACTGATAAATTTCTTGAAACGCTTAAGGATTATCTTGCTAAAGATCCTGAAGCTTTCAGAAAGATGCAGCTCTATTCATATTACAGCAAAGAGCGCTGTCCGGATCTCAATGAGGCGATAACCTCACACCTTTACGTATGCAGACTATGCAATCTCTATGCTCTGCAATACTATATAATGTACCATTTTCTTTTAGATGCGCTTATCAAAGAAAATATTCATAATCTAAAAATTCTTGTTTTTGGCTGTGGATCAATGATAGATGCCCTGTCTCTTTCATTTGTGCTTCGGGACTTCAACGACAATTTTAATGTTCATTATACGGGTGTCGACATAGCAAAATGGGAAGCTACTTTTTCACATCCCTTTGAAACAGACTTCATACAAAAGCCCCTGCAGGAATACTGGGATGACTGTAAAGAATTTGACGGAAATATTATATTCTTCCCTACTGTAATAAGCGAACTCCGCGAGTATCCCGATGACATCGGACAATTTTGTGCAGGTCTTGAAAAGACAAAAATACTCAGCGACACACTTTTTCTCTTGGTATCCTACAGATCCACTGCTTCTTTTAACAAAGACTGGAAACTTACAGACTGGCAAAAAATAGAAAAGGTAATATCCACACTGGAGAAAAAAGGCTTTAAAGCAGATCATCTTCAGTTCTCAATACCTCATGACTGGAAAACATATATTCAAAGCAAACCTGTAATAACTGATGAGGGCAGATCTTACCCCTGCTATTATTTGGCTCCACCATGCGGAAGTATTTCTCTTTCTAAGATTGCTCCGGATTTTTCACCCTCAGGAATTGTCGATGAATACCTGACCAATCCAGGAAACATTAGGTTAAACTGCCCTTATTACCCCAAACGAAGAAATCAGTATTTAAAGAAAAATCCAAGTATTATCGAAGGATGCGAGAATCCGGAAACAGTGTGCAGACAGGCATGTCCTATAATCTGTCACCCATACCCCAAAGTGATACTCGCTCCCAAAACAAGCCCTTGCTTTCAGATTTTTGTATTCCACAGAAGCTGAGGAAAAAAATGAATCAAAAGCTTTTAACCGTTTTTGAAAAAATGAATACTCCCGAAGTAAGAGAAGCTTTTCTATCCAGAAAAGAAGCGTCTTACAACATCGGAGAAGAGTCTTTCTCTTTACTAAAGAACTACATACTTTCAGATAAATGCCAAAGCGACATCCAGCGCCTTATGGATAATGACTTTTTCTTTTCTGTTCCATGCAAAACCTATCTCAGGAAAAAGAATAGTCAAAAAAAGCGAATTATCTATCGTTTTCTTCCCGAAGAAAAAATGCTTATGCAGTTGATGGCATTTGTTCTTCATGATTATGATGACATTTACGAAGATTCCGTATATTCCTTCAGAATAGGTAAGCATATATCACAGATTTTTTCTTCGGTCAGGAAAAGAAATCTGAGCACCACCCACTGGGTTATTAAAACAGACATCCGCAGCTATGGTGACAATGTTGACCCGAAGCTTTTATCCGAGATGTTGGACGAAATCTTTATGGAAAAAGACCCTGTTCTTTGCACTTTTTTCAGAAAAATACTGATGCGAGGTGAGTTTTCTCGTGGAGGCATACTTGAAAATGGATCCACAGGCGCTCTAAGCGGCTGTCCTCTAACCACCTTTTTTGAGAATGTTTATCTGAGAGATGTGGATAAGTATATCATGCGGGAAAGCTCCTTCTATTGTCGCTATGCTGATGATATAGCCATATTCGTCGAGACCGAAGAACATGCAAGGTCCATATATGCTAATATTAAGGAATTGTTTGCTGAAAGAGGGCTTTCTTTTAACGAGGAAAAAACTGCAATTCTTGCGCCGGGAGAAGGCTTTGATCTTCTTGGCTTCCACGTAGAAGGTAATGAATTTGATATTTCCGAACACTCTCTTAATTCCATTATCTGGAGGCTCAATCACAGAGCAAAAAAACTGGTACGCCTTCAAAGCCGCTATGGTCTTTCCAGAGAAGAGACCATGCAGAAAATGATCAACAAAATCGATGAATACTTTTTTGGAAGAGATCAGGATAATAATGAGCTTAACTGGGTCGACTGGTCATTTAACGTACTGACCCGCTGTGACAGTCTGAATAAAATAGACAGCTGTGCTCAGGAATGCATCCGCTACGTAGGAAGCGGAGGAAAAAGAAATAATGCAAAATACCGGGTGCGTTACAAGTCCATGCAAAAAATGGGCTATCGCACGCTGGTTCATGCATTCTATCACGGAGTTGATGATAATTGTGTAAGCTTGCAATCACAAGAAAAATATCACGCAGGTTAAATTATCTAACTTAAGAAATATCTAAAAGAATGAATACGGGCGGGTGCGCTGAACTAAGCGCGTCTGCACGAAGAGCAGTCTTTGTAGCCAAAAAGGCTTTGCAGACAGCTGCTGCAAAGGTGTGCTTTAGAAAGACCTAAGTCTTAATGATTCCCCGCCCGTTTTTCATATTTTTGATCAGGCTTCCTGCTTTCTGACAAGCTCGGCAAAAGCCCCATCTTTTTTTACTAATTCTTCGTAAGTGCCATCTTCAATGATTTTTCCACCATCTATCATAATTATCCTGTCACATTCTTTCACCGTCGAAAGTCTGTGGGCCACGATTATGGCTGTACATTTTTCACGGTATATAGATTGCAAAACTCTTATCTGAGTGACATTATCAAGAGCTGAGGTTGCTTCATCAAGTAAAAGAATACTCGGATGCGCAGCAAATGCCCTTGCGAGAAGAATCCTTTGTCTTTGTCCCCCTGAGAATCCTATGAATCCCGAATCAGAAATCTCTGTATCCATCCCCATCGGAAGACTATTTATATATTCGTATATATCTGCCTTTTTCATTGCCTCTTCTGCTTCCTTTCTTGAAACAGGTACAGGGCAAAAAGCAATATTCGAATAAACAGTTCCCGGCATCAGATTACTGAACTGAAATACAGAACCCACATGCTTTCTATATGACCTAAGATTTATATCACCAAGTTCATTTCCATCGATATATATACCGCCCGAATCCGGTCTGACTGCCCCCAGTATCAGCTTCAAAAGCGTACTCTTTCCGCAGCCGCTCTCACCTACAACAGCAACTTTCTCCCCTTCTTTAATATCTATTGATATGTCTTTTAGGCAATTCCTGTTGCTTCCTTCATAGGAAAAAGAAACGTTCTCAATCTTTATTTCACCATTAATATTTCTTAAATAGTTTTTCCCAACTGCACTCTCAATATTTTCCTTCATCATGTCTGAAAGTGTATCAGCCATAGGTCTCATCAGAATAAGCTTTGAAAAAGAATCCATAAATGCATTACATGCAGTAACTACAAGTCCATAGGCATTTACAAATGCCATATAATCGGAAACCGGAATCTTGTATGGTATAACCAGAGAAATAAGCATAACAGTTCCAATCGATGATACAAAGTTTGTAATAACATCCTCAAGCTTAAGAATCACTGGTTTATCCATATCATATTTCAAAACATTGCTATATCTCTTTGCCCAGCTCACATACAGACGTCTCTCTGCGCCTGCACTTTTTATCGTCTGTACACCCTTGATTGCAGCGTATAAAAAAGCTTCTGATTCGGTTTCTGCTTCCAAAGAATCCCTGTTGTTGGCGGCCTCATAAAATACTATAATGACCGACAATACAATTCTTATAAAAAGAACTGAAAGTGCAGGCAAAACCATAACCTTTGTAAAGCTTTCCATCTGAAAAATATATGCTATGGAAAACAGTGCCGTCAGAAAATTATCCATTATAAATCCAATTATCTGATCGCACAGTCTTCTGGCATTACTTATCTGCCTTGATAACGCCCCAGTTGTATACTTAATAAAATAGCTATGAGGAAGAAGCAATAACCTCGCCATAACCGCAGCCTGTGTCTTGCCCGCAATTCTTTCTCTGGTTCTTCCAAGAAACACTCCTTTAATTGCTGAAATAGCACTCCTTATCACACCTGAAAAAACAAAAAGAATAGCAAACTGAATCAACTTTGAAATCCCAATTTCTCCTTGCGGAACAACCTTCTCAAGCACAATCTCGTTCATTTCAGGTATAATAAGCCCCAGCAGAGTTACGGCAATACTTGCCGCTGTCACTATTAAATAATCCTTAGGTGAAAGCATGTACAGCATGTAAATTATAAGATGATAAAAATTTAGTTTTTACTAGGAAGAGGTCTGTAGATTGCATAAGCTTTTTCTGCAAGTTCCACCTTATTTGTTACCAAATGCTTTTTTTCCTCGCCGGGAATTAGCCACATATATCCAAACGCCCCAGGAATCAAAGCAACGGCCTTTCCATCTGATAAAAATCCCAGCATAAAATCCGTTCGCTTCTTCCAATTCGGGTCTCTTGTGTCAACCTCATCGTACATCATTCCAAGATGGTCCAGAATCATGTCCATCATTTCAATAATATTGGAGCATCCATAAACCGTTTCCATCTTTATATTATATCTGCCAAGGATATACCGAATGACATTTTGGGCCGCAGAAACAGAATCCATATCGGAAATCCCCATATGGTTCTTCATATTGAAATCCGCGGTTCTTTCTCTGTCTCTATCTACTTCATCTCTTTGTCTGATAACATTTTCAAATATACCCATAAGTTCCTATGCGTTAACCAAACGCTTATAAATTCCCTCTTTTGCCATAAGTTCCTTATGCGTTCCAACCTCAACTATCTTGCCCTTATCCATACAATATATCCTGTCACAGGATGCAACTGTGGAGAGCCTATGCGCTGCAATAATACAGGTAACCCTTTTTTCTCTAAGGGATTTGAATACCTGCTCCTCAGTATGAGCGTCAAGTGCAGAAGTAAATTCATCCAGCAAAAGAACTGTCGGCTCCTTTGCCAGTGCTCTTGCAAGCTCAATTCTCTGAAGTTCTCCACCTGAGAAATTTTTTCCATTTTCTTTTATCATGGCAAAATAGCCATCACGGTCCTTAAGTATCCTTTTATTGATATGTGCGTCATTTGCTGCCAGTATGACTTCAAAGCTCTGGATTGTTGTATCCCATAACGTAATATTCGACATTACGGTATCCTCAAACATCATGATTTCCTGATTGACACTGGCAAGAGATGAATGAAATACCACATCGGGAATATGTTTTCTCTCCTTTCCCCCATAAAGCACCACACCCTTTTCAGGCTGATACATATCTCCGATGCATTTGAGAAGCGTTGATTTACCGCATCCACTCTCACCTACAATAGCAACGACTTCTCCAGGCTTTACCTCAAGAGATACATCATCAAGAACCTGCTTATCTCCTGAATTGTAGCGAAAAACAAGATGATTTACTTTCACATCCCCAGGAAACTTTTCCGGTTCCTCATCCTCTTTTAGAGAAATTTCTTCTCGAACCTCTCTTCTCTCAATATCTTCTATTCGTTCAAGATTTGTGCGCATACTCTGTAACGAATTTACAGTACTGACACAATTTGAAAGACTGTTTCTGAGATGTATCAACACAGACTGCAATGCTGACATCATTCCTAGAGTGAAACTGCCCTTGATTATGAAATACGCACCGACAAACAGTATCATTCCCTGTGAAAAGATAGAATGAAAGCCTCCTAAGATTGATGAAAACTGAGAAATATTGATGTTATCAAATCGACTTTCTCTAAAATTTCTCTGCTCATCATTCCATCTGGCAAAAAAGACTCTTTCAACTCCACCTGCCTTAATAGTATCGATGTTGCCAAGTCCGCTCAAAGTGACTGCATTCATAGAGTTCGTGCTTGTGCTCAATACTCTTGCCCTGTTCGCAATCTCTGCCTGAAGCCCAAACGAAAAGAACAGATAGACAATCTCTACTGCAAGACACATTATTCCAATTATCCTGTGGAAAAAAAACATTTGAATGATATAGACAAAAACCATGGCAAAATCCAAAAATCTTGGCACAATGGTTCTAAGAAGTGACATACTTAGATTTTTATTGCTCTCTATACGCTGCATCAATTCCCCTGCACTGTATTGTTCGAAGAACTTAAGAGGCTGGGAAAAGAGCTTTTTAAATAATCTTGACTGGGAACCGGCGGCATCATCATACGCCGCTTTGTAGATAAAAAGTGTCTTTGAAACATTAATTATTGTAGTCGCAATCAGAATAACATCCATTGTGACCATCATAACGACATAATTATTCTCAGTTTCATTTATAAGATTAATTAACCTGTCATTATTGATAAGAGTTGAAAGTCTGGAATTGACACTATTGCTGGATGCAATATCCAGCATGATCCTCTGGGTATTGATCAAAGCGATATTTAGAATTACTGCAAGAATATTGAGAATTGTCAGCTTTACAAGTACACCGCGAATACCGCTAAGGCGTCTTGAAATCATCCCAAAGAGACGATCTTTTTCTCCGCCTTTAACAAAGCCCTCTCCGGGCTGCATTCTTATCAATATTCCTGCATATTTGTCAATAAAGAACTCCAGTGGCAAACTGACATTTCCCTTTGAAGGGTCCATTATATAAACCGTATCACCAACAATCTTTTTTACTATGCAGTAATACCTTCTTTTCCAGAAAGCGATCAAAGGGAATGACTGATGAATAAGATTCTCTTTTGACACATGAAGAACTTCAGATGTAAGTCCAAATTGTCCGGCCATATCCGTAAGCTGCTCCGGAGTTGAGCCATTTCTTGAAACCACCATATTTTCTCGCAGCTTGTTTAAAGGCACATATTTACCATATGCCTTAAGCATCGAAGATATTACTGCTATTCCGTTTTCACCAGTATGCATTTGTATGGTTATAGGAATTCGCACACCTATCGCTCCTTAGAAAAAACGAGTTTTACGCCTTCTTCTAAAGAAATTATACCATGTATCATATTTTGATAGACATTATAGCGTTTATATTTTAGACATTCTTAATCATGTTCAAGATACTTCCGATACCCAATTTCGTCAAAAATAAAATTCAATATTTCTATTGACAAAATTCCATGCATAAATTATATTGAATATAGATTCAATGAATAGCAATTCAATAAATACATCATATAAAGGGGAAGCAGAAAATGAACAGTCAGAGGAAGGTAGTAATAATTGGTGGTGGAATTGCAGGACTTGCAGCAGGTATCTATGCAAGACTTATGGGGATGGATGCAGAGATATATGAGAAGAACACTATTCCAGGTGGAGAATGTATTGGATGGAGCAGAAAGGGATTCGTTATTGATAACTGTATTCACTGGCTTACAGGAACCAAGAAGGGAACTGAACTTTACGACGTATGGAAGACAGTCGGTGCGCTAAGTGATGATACAGAGTATGCGCCATTGGATTCTTTTTATACAACTTGTCACAATGGCCAGAAGGTCACACTGTGGGCTGATCTTGAACGTACCAGAAAAGAACTTCTTGAAATATCTCCTGAGGATGCAGACGAGATAAACAAATTTGTAGATTTCGTAGAGTATTCCAAGCAGTGCCAGATTCCTGCGAATAAGCCTCTTGATATGTTCGGAATCAAAGATTATATAAATTACGGCAAATCAATGGGTGATTTCGTTAAGGTTATGAAGGAAATGGGTAATATCTCCCTTGAAGAATACAGCAAGAGATTCAAGTCCGACATAATACGCAAGATGCTCTGTGATTATCTGCCAAAAGAATATTTGGCTTATTCATTGATGGTCTCCTATGCTTCTATTGCTGATGGAAACGGAGGCATTCCAAAGGGCGGCTCTCTTGAGATGTCCCTTAGAATTGCAAAGAGATATAAAGAGCTTGGCGGCAAGATCTTTTACAATAAGCCTGCTAAGAAAATCAATATTGAAGGTAAAAAGGTTGTTTCAGTTCTCCTTGAAGATGGAACAACTGTAACCAGTGATGAATTTATCTGCACAGCGGACACATCTATTTTGTTTGGCAAACTTATTGATTCCAAATATATGCCAAAGGTTATGAGAAATGCTTATGATAATTCAAAGGCATTCCCTGCAACCAGCGGTTTTCAGGTTGCTTTTGCTGCAGACAAAAAGTTTAATCCGGGAGAAACAGTTTTCATCGATATTGAACCTGTAAAGGCAGGAGCAAGCTCTTTTGACAGAATGTATGTAAAGGTCTATGGATATGACGATGCGTTCGTGAATGGCGACAGACAGGTTATTCAGACTAACCTATTCCAAAGTGATGAGGACTACAAATGGTGGAAATCATTATCATCTGAGGAATATCGTCAGGCAAAAGAAGAATTGGTCAATAAAGTTCAAGCCAGAATTGAAGCTGCTTTCCCTGAGATAAAAGGAAATCTCGAGTATCTCGATGCATGGACACCGTTGACTTACGAGAGATACTGCAACGCTTACCACGGAAGTTATATGAGCTTTATCACTACTGCCGGCGCCAAGAGCATTAGGATAAAAGGAAATATCAAAGGCATAAAGAACCTTGTTTTTGCAGGACAGTGGAACAGTCAGCCGGGAGGTCTTCCTGTTGCTGTGACAAGTGGAAAATTTGCTATTCAGAGAATGTTTAGCAAAAAGGAATTTGAGGAAAAAATAAATGACCAGAGAAGAACAGAAGGAAGAGAGAAAGAAAGCTATACTTATGACAGCACTTCAGCTGTTTGTGGAAAAAGGGTATCATGAGACTAAAGTAACTGACATTGCTGCGGCTGTTCCAATGAGTACAGGACTTATGTTTCACTATTTCAAGTCCAAGGAAGAACTCCTTGCGGAGCTTGTGAAAATGGGAATCCAATACACCCAGGCAACTGCCGGAGGTGAAGGAATTCCTGCGGATATGTTCCTTAAAGGAATGATAGGTGAACTCTTTAAATACGCCAAACAGCAGCCTTTTGTAGCCAATATGTTCGTTCTGATGGCTCAGGCAAGAAGAGCCGGAATGCCCGAAGATGTCAGGAAAATTGCCAATTCAGTAGAGGCTGTGGATAACACGGCTAAGGCAATTGAGAGAGGTCAAAAGGATGGCATCTTTAGAGATGGAAATCCAAAGCTTTTAGCTCTATGCTTCTGGTCAGCTTTTCAAGGCATAATGGAAGAAATGACCATAGATAAGAATCTTGAAATGCCTGATCCTGAGTGGCTGATGGGAATACTAAGGAAGTAAATGAATTCTTTGAAGTGCGAAGGCGCCAAGGTTGAAAATAGTAAAAGGATATAGCTCGTTAAGACGCTATATCCTTTTATTATACATATTCGATTATCCCGCTAGTTTTGTCGTTCCTTCAGATAACTCTTGTTCTCATACATAGCTTTATCTGCGCGGTTAAACACAGAAATCACATTCTCGTCCGCATTGAACTTTGCCATTCCGCAGGCAATAATGATTCCGCCGTTTGCAATTGCATTTTCATTATGCTTTGCTATCACATTAACAAGTTCCTCAGTTCGAGAATAATCTTCATCCTGAGAAATAACAACAAACTCGTCGCCTCCGACACGATATACAGGGCTTCGCTTAAAGGTTCTGCAAATAACATCGCAGGCATCACAAATACACTTATCACCTGCCTCATGTCCCAATGTATCATTTATATGTTTAAGATTATTCACATCAAGAACAATGATTGCAAACTCCGGCTGACGCTTCTCGATAATTCTTCGGTTCATCAGCTCTT
>JAEEGF012248402.1_pt1 | contig 10774 bp, 10 predicted proteins | sample 9134171 | NCBI WGS metagenome assembly JAEEGF01 (sample SAMN16246542, study PRJNA631951) | gut metagenome | biome: gut microbiome; feature: rumen; material: AP-attached | host: Bos | place: Iran: Karaj | collected 2018-10 | reverse complement strand
TGATGGAGAGATTGCCCCGGACGTCTGAGATCTTAGGCAAACTGATGATTCTGTTTTCGGATTCCTTCATGCCGCTTTGATGATTTGCTTAACAGTTTGCAAAGGTACAACTTTTTTCCGAATCATCGTCGTCGTTACAAAAATATTTTGTACCTTTGCACGCAAAATCACAAAATATTGCAATAAGATGAAAGAATTAGCCCTCAAGTACGGATGCAATCCGAACCAGAAGCCCTCCCGTATCTTCATGACGGAGGGAGAGTTACCCATCGAAGTGATCAACGGCCGTCCTGGCTATATTAACTTCCTCGACGCCTTCAATGCCTGGCAGCTTGTGAAGGAGTTGAAGGCTGCCACTGGTCTGCCCTCTGCAGCCTCATTCAAGCACGTCTCGCCTGCCGGTGCTGCAGTAGGCCTCCCTTTGAGCGACACGCTGAAAAAGATCTATTTCGTTGACGACATACAGGGTCTCGACGAGAGTCCCATCGCCTGTGCCTATGCCAGAGCCCGTGGAGCTGACCGTATGTCGAGCTATGGTGACTTCGTGGCCCTCTCTGACACCTGCGACGCCATCACCGCCAAGATTCTGAAGCGTGAGGTCTCTGACGGCGTGATTGCCCCCGATTATACCCCCGAGGCCATCGAGATCCTGAAAGATAAGCGCAAAGGAACGTATAATGTGATTAAGATTGATCCTAACTACGTACCTGAGCCCATCGAGCGCAAACAAGTATTCGGCATCACTTTCGAACAAGGTCGTAACGAGATCAAACTCGATGACGATGCCCTCTTCGAGAACATCCCCACACAGAACAAGACTTTCACGCCCGAGGCCAAACGCGACCTGATCATCGCCCTCATCACACTGAAATACACACAGTCGAACTCTGTATGTTATGTGAAGGACGGACAGGCCATCGGCATCGGAGCCGGACAGCAGAGCCGTATTCACTGCACCCGTCTGGCTGGTAACAAGGCCGACATCTGGTGGCTCCGTCAGCATCCGAAAGTAATGAATCTGCCGTTTGTGGATGGCATCCGCCGTGCCGACCGTGACAATACCATCGATGTGTATATCTCTGAGGACGAGCACGACGACGTGCTGCGCGACGGTGCATGGCAGCAGTTCTTCAAGACGAAGCCCGAGGTGCTGACGATGGAAGAGAAGAAAGCATGGATCGCCCAGAACACGAAGGTGGCCCTTGGGTCTGATGCCTTCTTCCCCTTCGGTGACAATATCGAGCGTGCCCATAAGAGTGGTGTGGAGTTCATCGCCCAGGCTGGCGGCTCTGTCCGCGACGACCATGTCATCATGACTTGCGACAAATACGGCATCGCCATGGCCTTCACAGGCGTCCGTCTGTTCCACCATTAATATTGGCAACGGACTACAGGACTTAAGGACTTTTATCTCACAGTCCCGTTAGTCGTATAGTCCGTTGCAAAAAGAAGAATCATGGACGATTTTCAGCATATTCTCGAGAACGGCATCAACTTCGGACGTGGAGGAGACAAGCCGAAGGACGATGGCAAGAAGGTGAAGACCAAGGCCAAGAAGAAACAGTATATCACTGGTGCCCACGGCAGCGGTTCTGCCCGTCAGAAAGCGAAATACCGTGAGCAGCGTGCCAACAGACATAAGAAATGAATAATCCCTGCCACACCGGCAGGGATTATTCATTTCTCAGAAGTTGAGGTCTTTGCCTCGATAGAAATCTATCAGCGCACTCTGGTAGAGGTTCTCATATCGGGCCTGCACCAAATCTGACTCAGACTTCAGATAAGTATTCTTCGACTCATTGAACTCCGTGATGGTCGCCTTGCCAGTCTCGTATTTGGCCTGCATCAGCTCAAAGGCATCCTTCGTACTCTCCATGGCCTGCAGCGATGCCTCTTCCTTCGACTGCGCATTCAGGGCATTGTAATACACCTTCTGGATCTCCTGATAGAGCGTCTTCTTGGTGTTGTCGAGCGTCAACCGCTGATTCTCATAGTCGATGCGGGCACTGCGGATATTGTTACGTGTCTGGAAGCGATTGAAGATGGGGATGTTCAGATTCAGACCGATATACTGCGAGAAGTTGTTCTTCAGCTGTTCGCCGAAGGAGTCCGACTTAAAGCCCGACGTAGTGTAATAGTTCGTGCCGAGGCCTCCGCTGAGGGAGAGTGTCGGATAGTTGGCAGCCTGGGCAATCTTAATGCTGTGCTCGTGGCCCTTCAGCTTCAGCTGCTGGGAGAGGATCTCGGGCTTGACGCCCAAGGCCTCGGCGTAGATCTGATCAGGGGTAAGACCGGATACACCGGAGATTCCTGATAACCCGGATATCTCCGGGCGGACGATGGCGAAGCCTTCGGGCGTGGGGAGCTCGAGGAGCTGAGTGAGGGTGAGGACGGCCAGACGGCAGTTGTTCAAGGCCTGCGTAGCCGTGAGACGGCTGTTGGCGAGGGTTGCCTTCTGTTGGGAGAGCTCAGCCTCTGCCGCCTTGCCATTTTTGACAAAAGATTCCAGACGAGCAACCTGTGCGGAGTCGATGTCGATCTGACGACGGGCCACATCGGCTATTTCCATATCATAGAGTATCTGCACATAAGCCTCAGCCACCTTCATACGGATGTCGTTCTTCGCCTTCTCAAGGTCTGCAGTGGCTCCCTCAAGGTTCAGTTTGGCCAGTTTAATCTGATTGGGAATCTGGAAACCCGTGAAGAGGGGCACGCTTGTGCCAAGCTGGAGAGAGGTGCTGCTCGTATTGGTGTTGGAGTAGGTGTTCGCTGCCGTCAAACCACGTCCGAACGAGAAGTTCTGGCCGAGAGAGGCACTGAGATCCGGCAGGCGGGAGTTCTTGGCTGTCGAGAGCTGAAGCTCCTGCTGACGGCACTGGTTCTGCTGCTGCTTGATGCTGATATTATGCTCTATGGCATAGTCGCAACAATCGCGGAGGCTCCACTGCTTCTGTGCCCCTGCAGAGAGGGGGATGGCTGCTGTGATACAGCAGCATACTATAACGTTCTTCATAAGCTGTTACTTGCTGTCTTCATCTGTGATAATCTCCGGGCCACGCACCTTATCCTTGGCGGTGATGCCCTTCTTGATCTCGATATTCACACCGTCAGAGAGACCGGTCTCAACATATGTTCGATCGTAGGTCTTGTCCTTACCCTCACCTTTGATGACATAGACGAAGGTAGAGTCACCACTGAACTCGATGGCACTCTCAGGGATGCTAAGCACCTTGTCGGCCCTAGCCAGCACGATCTCGGCATTGGCACTATAACCGCTACGCAGTTTCCCGGATTTTCCAGAATCTCCAGATACGCCTGAAAGACTGACAGCCGCCTTGATCTCAAACTGATTGGCACCATTGCTCTCCACGGCCTTCGGAGAGACATACTCCAGGGCAGCGTCAAACTTCAGATCCTGCAGGGCACCGATGGTAATCTTCATATTCATGCCATTCACCAACTGACCGACCTCTGTCTCATCGATGTTACCACGGAAAATGAGGTTGTTCATATTGGCCACCGAGGCAATTGTGGTACCCTCGTTCATCGTGTTGACCTGAATGACGGAGTATCCGACCTTCACGGGGATGTCGAGGATGACACCACTGATGGTAGAACGGATGAGCGTCGAGGAAGCCTTGGCGTTCGACTTCGAAAAACCGTCTCTCACCACCTCCAATGCATCCTCAGCCGCCATCTTCTCGTGCTTGGCCTGATCCAGTGCCACCCTGATCTTGTCAAACTCATCAGCCGACACAAGTTTCTGGTTGAAGAGGTTCTCCTCACGCTGGAAGTCTGTCTGAGCCTGCTTCAGGTTGATCTCTGCCAGACGAACACGCATCTCGGCACTCGAAAGCTGCCCCATCTCGGGCACCACCTTCACCTTGGCAATCACGTCACCTGCATTCACATAGTCGCCGGGCTCTTTGTAGAGTTCCGAGATGATGCCAGAGATCTGCGGTTTGATGTTCACCTCGTTGCGAGGCTCAATCTTACCTGTGATGATGGTTGTCTTCTGGATGCTGTCCAGTTTCGGTGTGAACTCGTTGTAAACGACTTCCTTGGGTTGGCTCTTCTGCCAGAGGAACACGAACGTTCCGATGAAAATCATGGCTATGATAGCCGCGATGATCAGTTTACTGTACTTCTTCATAATCTATCTTTTATATATTTAAATTCCTTTCTTTTTGCAACGGACTTCAAGACTTTACGACTTTTTTCCTTGAACTTGTCAAAAGTCCTTTAGTCCTGTAGTCCGCTGCTAATTATTCATCTCGCATAGCGTCTACTGGCTTAATACTCATCGCTCTGGCTGCCGGAGCGAGGCCTGCGAGGACGCCGAGGGAACTGACCACAACGGCACAGAAGATTGCCGTCCAGAAGCCTACCTGGAAGTGTGTCTCGATGATGCCGTCCTCCGTGTTATACATCTCCAGCATCTGCAGTATCATCACCGCAAAGAGGATGCCACTCATGCCCGCCACCAGCGTCAGTACGATACTCTCTGAGATGATCTGCGAGAGAATCATCTTCGGTGTAGCACCAATTGCTCGACGAATACCTATCTCCGTGGTTCTTTCGCGCACGGTCACCATCATGATGTTCGACACACCGATAGCGCCTGCCAACAACGTTCCGAGACCCACGAGCCAGATGAGGATATTCACGCCCTTAAACAGGTTGTTGATCATCTGGAACATCAGCTCCGTATTGAATATAAACACACCTTGCTCGTCGGTAGGGTCGATATAGTGCGCCCTGGCCACGGTCTCACGGATGCGGGGCGTAATCTTCGACATAATGACACCTGGGCGACCAGTGGCAGCGATAATGTCAATTGCATTTCCACGATTGAATACCGCCTGCATCAGGGTGATGGGGATGGTGATACGCTCTTCCGCACGTCCGCCGATAGAGATGCCGCCAGAACTATAGTCAACGCCCACAACCTCATAATAGGTAGAGTCCACGCGGATCTTCTTGCCGCAGGGGTCGCCGCCCTCCTTGAAAAGATCCTTGTAAACCTTCTTGCCGATCACGCAGACCTTGCGATGCTCCTTGACATCCATGTCGTTCAGGTATCTGCCGTAGTAAATCTTCGGTTCCATGATCTGGGCAACCTCAGGCACAGAGCCCTGCATGTTCGGACTGGTCTTCTGGTCACCATAATAGGCCGTTCCACCACGTCCCATCAGCATGGGCGCCACAGCATCCAACTCAGGAACCTTCTGCTTCAGCCGGTCCACATCTTTATATACCATATACCAGCGTCTGCCCTTGCGGAATCCCTTATAAGGCTTGCTGGTTTGTTCGGCACCAACAATCACGGTGTTCTGTGCAAAGCCCTCAAAGTTGCTATACAGCTTCTCTTTCATGCCTTGTCCGCCGCCCATCAGCACCACGAGCATAAACACGCCCCAGAACACACCGAAGCCGGTGAGGAACGAACGCGACTTGTTGCGAGTCAACGTATCGAGAATCTCTCTGTAACTATCTATATCTATTCGCATAATACTTTATTTTCTTAATCCGTGTCAGTCCGTGTATGTCCATGCCTTAATCAGCGCGGAGCGCCTCAATCGGTCTGATGCGGGAGGCCTTATAGGCTGGGATGAGTCCGGCGATCGTGCCGGCGATGACCATCACCAGCGTAGCCTCGATACACACATCCAGTCCTACGGTCGGATCCACAAACAGGGTTATCTTCTGCACGCCCAGGTCAGTCACCTCATGCCCCAGCGTGGCGTCCATATACTCATTGGCAAAGATGCCAATCAACATCCCCAGATAACCGAAGAACGTGGTGATGATCACACTCTCCGTAATAATCAGTCTCAGGATGCTCCAGGGCTTGGCGCCGATGGCCTTGCGGATGCCGAACTCGTGGGTGCGCTCTTTCACGGTGATGAGCATGATGTTCGACACGCCTACGATACCGCTGAGCAGCGTGAAGAGTCCGATGACCCAAAGGAACGTGTGGATGATGTCGATACCCTGATTCATCTGCAGGCCCTGCGTATAGTTGTTCCAGATCCAGATGGCACGCTTGTCCTCAGGGTGCGCCTGATGGATGCCGTTCAGGCGGCGACGATAATCCTTCTCAAAGTCCTCATTATCCTTCTCTGTGTTCAGCCCGTGGAAGGTATACTCGATGCTGCCAAGACTGGGGTTGTTGGCGCCAAAGATACTCTTGATGGCCGAGTACGACGAATAGGAATTACCCCAGCCCTCGTCGCGGCCCTTATAGATGCCCACCACCTTAAACTGGATGTCGCCCACCTTCACAAACTTGCCCAACAGCGTCTTGTAGTCCTTAGGCTCCAGTTCCTTGGCATGGCTGTCGGCAAGCACCAGCACCTTCCGACGCTCCTTCTGGTCGATGTCGTTGATGAATCGTCCACAGATCAGGTGCGTCTTGACGATCTGGGTGTGAACAGGGTAAACACCAGCAATCTGTATGTTCTTGAAATTCTCGCCATAGGATACCGTGGCGTTGGTGTAGTAGCAGGATCCCACTTCGTCGATGTTCTTCGTGAACTCCGTCTCTGTGGCTTCCATGTCGTTCCTGTTCAATTGGATATAGCGGCCCTCCTTCATACCCTTGTAAGGCATCGACGTGCTTCCCCCATCCACCTCTATCGAGTTGGTCAGGTAGTCGCCGCTCATCTTCATCGTGGCATTGATCAGGCCGTTGCCAGCCCCCAGCAGCACGATGATCATGAAGATGCCCCACGCCACGGCGAATCCCGTGAGCGTCGTCCTCAGCTTATTCCGCCGCGCCGTCTGCCATATTTCTGTTATAATATCTCGCATAAATCTATATTTTTTGCAACGGACTACAGGACTTTACGACTTTTTCTTAGTCCTTAAGTCGTGTTGTCCGTTGCTAAAATCACTATTTCATGAGTCCTCCGCTTCCGAATGGCGAGGCATCGTGGTTCAGATTTTCCTCGATCTGGCCGATGATGCCGTCCTTGATGTGTACTATCTTGTTCGTCTCGTTCGCCACGCCGCTCTCGTGCGTCACCACGACGATGGTCATGCCCTCGTCCTGGTTCAGCTGCTTGAGCAACTGCATCACCTCCACCGAAGTCTTCGAGTCCAATGCGCCCGTAGGCTCGTCGGCCAGGATGATCTGCGGTCGGGTGATGAGTGCCCTGGCTATTGCCACACGCTGTTTCTGTCCTCCCGACAGTTCGTTGGGGTAATGTCCTGCCCAGTCAAGAAGGCCCAGACGCTCCAGATACTCCAGAGCCATCTGATGGCGCTTCCTCCTGGACACCCCTTGATAAAATAATGGCAACTCCACGTTTTCCACGGCTGTTTTGAAAGAGATGAGATTAAATGACTGGAAGATAAAACCTATCATCCGATTGCGATACTCGGCGGCCTTGCGCTCCGAGAGTCCCCAGATGGGCACGCCGGCCAGCTCGTAGGTGCCAGAGTCATAATTGTCGAGAATACCCAGTATGTTCAGCAGGGTACTCTTACCCGAGCCCGAGGCTCCCATGATGGAGACGAACTCTCCTTTCGCGATGTCGAGCGAGATGCCCTTCAGCACGTGAAGGGGCTGCGCGCCCTGATAGGTCTTGTTGATGTCTTGTAGATGTATCATGAAAACAATCTATTTTACCTTTTTACTTTTTTACCTTTTTACTTTTTTACCTTTTTACCTTTTAATGGTTTCTGACTATTTGTCGTAAGTTATACGGGAAAAGTTGCAAATCATTTCAGAGAAGCCGCCTTATTTAACACTCTTTATATCTTTATAAGCATCTACAACGTCTTCGATGGTGATGTCGAGCAGTTGCATCTGTCGGAAGAGCTCTGGCAGGCGCTCTTTCATGAACTCCTGTTTACGGGCCTTGAGGATCTGTTTCTTGGCGCCCTTGGTCACGAAGTAGCCCAGACCACGCTTGTTGTAGATGATCTCCTCGCGAGCCAGCTGCTCGTAGGCCTTGACTGCCGTATTCGTATTCACTTCGAGGAGCACACTATACTCACGGACTGACGGTATGCGGTCGTCATCCTGATACACACCAGAGAGGATCTCATCGCACAGACGGTCCGACATCTGGATATAGATGGGTTTATCGTTTGAGAATGTCATACGTTCAACCATTTATTGTTTATCACCTGCATCCGACAGAATCTCTTGTAAGCTTCCCAGTAGGCAGTCAAAGCAGAGATGAGATATAAGACGATACAAATCCACATGCCCGGACTCTGCGCACCCTCTGCCGTATAGAAATAGTGATTGCCTTTTATCAGGGGATATCCGATGGCGATAACAAAGAATGAAGTCAATATGAACTTCTGACGCTGGAACAGCGCACCGCCAAGGATATAGACAGACTGAATCAGCAGCATTTCTGTCAAGGAAAGAAGGATATGAGGCCCGTCTCCCAGATTAAACGTCTTCGGGTCAAACATGATCGGGATAGCCCACACGACGACACGCCCTGTAAAGACATCCATCAACACGCGCAGCGCATCGGCGATCATCAGGCAAATCACGGTAATGACACCACTCAGCACCACATAGAGCAGCAGACTGATGATGAATTTCTCCAGATTGGATACCGGCCACATGAAATAGGCTGAGCGCCAAGAAGTCTTCTTCAGATGCGACAGGAAGAAACTGGAGCAAAACAGCATGGCAAAGCTGAGAAATATGATGTCGAAGACTGCATTAGCCTTGATGAGATAAGGATAGTTCATCTGCATATATTCCTCGCCATACTTCGCCACAGCCGCACTATAGGTCATGCCTTCGAAATCGGCCATCCTCACAAAGAGAATATTCATGAACGTCACGACAATGATATAGATGCCGAACACGACCAGCCAGTCCTTGTAAGACGTCATGAACTGGCACTTCAGCGCCTGACAGAATCGGGGAAAATTAAATGTACTCATTTCATCTGCGTTTTAAAGTTAAACAATAGTTCGAGGTTCACCTGCGTCTCGGCATCACCCTCCTTGCGCTCTGCAATGACGGCGTTGCCCTGAAGCGCCGGCTCTGAATAGAGTTCCGTCCCGTCCATCTCCTGTGCCGACCGATACTCGAAGGTGTACTGATCCTGAATCTCCTGTACCGAAGCGTTCAGCAGCATGTTGTTATGATCAAGTATCAGGATATGATCCAGCAACTGCTCCACATCGTGCACCTGATGCGTGGAGATCACCACCATGCGCTCATCCGACATACTCCTGGCAATCACCCTACGGAACTGCGACTTGCTCGGGATGTCCAGTCCGTTTGTCGGCTCATCCATCAGCAGGCAATTGGTATTCGCAGCCACGGCGAAGGCAATAAACGCCTTTTTCTTCTGACCCATTGAGAGTTCCTTCAAATGTACGTCAGCAGGCAGTTCGAAGTCTGCCAGGCACCCTTGCAGGATCTCATCGGAGAAATGAGGATAAAACGGTTTGTAGAGCTTCACGTAAGTCGAAAGCTTCATCGACGGCAGTTCAAACTCCTCCGTCACGAGAAACACCTCACTCAGCATCTCAGGCACTCTCCTGAAAGCGTCGAAGCCGTCATTCATCACACGACCTGCCGTAGGGCGCAGCAGTCCGCTGAGCAGATACAGCAGCGTCGACTTGCCGGTGCCGTTCTTGCCCAGCAGGCCGTAGATGTTGTTCTCCTTCAGCTTCAGGCTGAAATCGTCGAATACCAGCCCCTTCCCTCCAGCATACTTGAAACTGATGTTACTTACCTCGATCATATTTAATCTTGTTAATCATTTATTTCTTGTTAATCTGTGAAATCTGTGGCTTTTAACCTATCGATCTTCCTGTGTAATAGTGTACCACTTTAATAGTACACTGCAAAAGTACGTCAAATATCAATACGCTCCAAACTTTTTGGAGAAAAAATGCAATCCTTTAACTTTATTTCAGTTTTTCGTCTCGTGCGAACCTTACTAATAATTTACCGTTAATCAGACACGCCTTTCGGTTTATAGTTGTAGTTGTAGTAGTTGTAGTAGTTATAAAAAACGGGACCCGCATTGCGAGTCCCATCTCTGTTTACGGAGTTAGTTCTGGTCCATGTCGTCGCCGTCGCCGCTGGACTTGGTGAACAGCTTGCTCGCAACCTCACTCGACTCACCGTCCTTGATGGCAACAGCCTTCACGGTCGTGGTGTCGCTCAGCGTGAATGCCTCACTGTAGAGCGTACTCTCAGACGTTGGCGTGCTGCCGTCGGTGGTGTAGTGGATCTCCGCGCCAGCAGGGCCGCTGATGCTCACCGAGGTAGTCTCAGCAAACGGAGTCGTACCGCTGATCGTGGGCGAAGCCAGGGCCGTAGACTGCGAGCCGCCGCCGCTGTTAGAACCGCCGCTCTGCGAAGAACCGCCGCTCTGGGTGCCACCGCCGTTGTTGCCGGAACCCGAAGCCTGGTAGTCGATCGGGTAGAGCACGCGCTGGTACTTGGGCTTCTGCTGGGTGCCGATGTTCGTCGACACCAGGTAGCCGAGCACCTCGAAGGTGCAGAGATCCTTGAACTTCTTCGAGGTCAGCTCCTCACCCTTGGCGTTCTCGGGGATGAAGTTGATGCGAATGCCCTCAATCTGGTCGACGCTCACGTTCTTGACCTGGTTGACACCCTTCGACGTGATGTTCGGGGTGAACGTACCCAGGCCGTCCCACTTCACGGGCTGTCCGCTCTTCAGGAGTTCCACCATCACGGTGGTCAGCTTCTGGATCACGCCCTCGACGATGTCGCGCGAGTACACGCTCTGGTCGAAAGCCACTCGTTCAATCAGAC
>JAEEGF011966796.1_pt1 | contig 10775 bp, 7 predicted proteins | sample 9134171 | NCBI WGS metagenome assembly JAEEGF01 (sample SAMN16246542, study PRJNA631951) | gut metagenome | biome: gut microbiome; feature: rumen; material: AP-attached | host: Bos | place: Iran: Karaj | collected 2018-10 | reverse complement strand
GCCTTGTTGCAGCGATGTCTGGACAGTATACCTTCTCATGAGGATATGCAGGTTATCGTCGTTGATGACAACAGTTCGCCCCAAGCTGTGGACTTTGAGCATTTTCCTGGGCTTGACCGCTCCGATGTGGAGGTCATTCTGGACAAGCAGGGAGGCGGTGCGGGCCATGCGCGTAATGTGGGCCTGGAGCGGGCCGACGGGAAGTGGCTTCTCTTTGCCGATGCCGACGACTTCTTTGCACCCGGCTTTTACGAGACGATTTCTTCGTTCGTGGATTCCGAATCGGACTTGATTCTCTTCATGGCCGATAGCGTAGATTCCGACACGGGAGAACCTTCCGACCGCCATCTGGTGCTCAATGAGAATGTGCGTCGCGCATTGGCCGGGCGTATGACGGAGCGTCAGGCTTCGTTGGAGATGCCTACCCCCTGGTGCCGTATGGTACGGCGTAGTCTGGTGATGGAGAGGGGAATCCGATACGACGAGATTCCGGTCTCTAACGATACCATGTTTGCCGTGAAGACCACATGCTGGGCCCGGCGCGTGGAGGTCTCTCCCCGCGTTCTGTATGTTGTGACCACCCGGCGGGGCAGCTTGTGGGACGGCAATGCTCGCGACCCCCGGAACTTCTTGTGTCGGATGGATGTGTACATACGTCGCAACCGTTTCTACAAGGATTTTCCCTATGCCGAGAAGAAGGCTATGCTGCTTTACCTTGTCGATGCGAGCCATTTCGGGACATCCACGGTATTGCGTACACTTTGGATGTTGGTGCGGTCGGGCATGCTCTTCTCCGGTTGGGAAACGCTGATCAAGGTTGTAAAGCAACACTTGCTTCATGGTAACATTGACGAAAAGACTGATGATGTTTGATATGAATAATGCGAAAGTTTTATGTGTGCTGCTTACCTGCCACAACCGCAGGGAGAAGACCCTGCGCTGTCTGGAGGCTCTCTTCCGTGCGGCCGATAATCTGGAGGAACGGCCACGCCTGGTGGTCTTCCTGACCGACGACGGCTGTACGGATGGTACGGCCCAGGCTGTGCAAGACGCTTTCCCCGACCGTGACATACGCATTACGCGTTCCGAGGATGACCTCTACTGGGCCCGGGGTATGTGTCTTTCATGGCGCCGTGCATTGAAGGAGGAGCTCCAGACCGCTTTCTTCTTGCTGCTGAACGATGATACTTGCCTCCTGCCCGATGGCCTGAATACGCTTATGCAGACTCTGGCTTATTGCCGCCGGCAGACGGGGAAGGAGGGCCTGGTCTCGGGCCTTACGGTTTCGGACGATGCCGAGGCACGTGTTACCTACGGCGGTATGCGGTGGCGTAACCGTTGGATGGGGATCAATGAATTAGTCGTGCCTCAGGGAGAACCCTTGCCCTGCGATGAGACGAACGCCAATATCCTGCTCGTGCCTCGCTCGGTGGTGAGGCGAATAGGTATCTTCTACGATGGCTACCGCCACTCCTGTGCCGACTATGACTATTCACTTCGGGCGGGGCGTCACAGGATTCCCTGCTACGTAACCGGACGTGTCTGTGGCGTGTGCGACTTCGACCATCCCGACCAGTGGGGAAAGCAGAAGAAACTGGAGCAGATGACCATCGCCCAGCGTAGGGCCTACTTCGCCCATCCGCTCACTTCCTCGGCCGACCACCTGCTCTTTACTCGCCGCAATACGCCCCTGCGTCTGCCGGCTGTGTGGCTGGGCCGACAGATGAACATCTATTGTCCCAAGTTGTATAACCGCCTCACTGGCTTCCGCTTCTAATACTGAATGTGTCCGTTATGAAGATATCCGTCATCATCCCTACTTATCGCCCGGGTGAGTACATGCGCGAATGCATAGAATCGCTCGTCGGACAGACGTTGTCGCATGCCGACTTCGAGGTGCTTGTGGTGCTTAATGGCTGCCGCGAACCCTTTTATGAACAGTTAAGCCAGTGGTTGGGACAGACGAATTTGCAGTGGCGACTTATCCAAACGGACCAGCCGGGCGTCTCGCATGCCCGTAACATGGGGCTTAGGCATTCTCAAGGGAAATATGTGGCTTTCCTGGACGATGACGATTGGGTCTCGCCCGGATATCTGGAGCAGTTACTGGAAGTGTCGGACGAGGAAAGCATAGGCGTTGCGCTCGTACAGACTTATGACGAGAAGACACATGCGCTGGGTTCTGACTACCTGACGAGGGCATACCGGCGGCTTGGGGGACGTCGCGAGGTCTCGCTGCTTCGGGGACGTACCTTTATGTCATCCTGTTGCTGCAAGCTGATTCCGATGTCGGTAATAGGGTCGCGCATATTTGTCGAACAGTTGAGCCAGGGCGAGGATGCCTTTTTTATGACCACTATATCTGATGGTGTGCGGTGCGTTCGCCGGGCTGGGGATGAGGCTGTCTATTACCGCCGGCTGCGTCATGGCTCTGCATCGCGTAGCCGTGGCGGGCTCTTCAAAAGGGTGGCTCATGCCTTCCGCATTCAGCATAAGTATGTCAAACTCTACATGAGTAGTCCCTCCACATACTCGTTTCGCTTCTTCTTTACACGCCTTGTCGGCACGTGGATGGTTGCCCTTTTCGACGTGTAGGCAATGCCGATCCGTCAAATTGCCACAATGTTCCTCATGAAGTTCCACCCTTTTGCCGCTTTGTACTTATCCACCGATTCGGCCGGTACGTGGAGCGTGGTTGACGCGTTGTTGGTTACGAGGTCCCCTGTCGGGAGGGCGGGCGGCTCCTTGATGTAGCAATATATGTCGGTCAGCTGGGGGCATTCCCGGAGTATCCCGCCTTCAATACTTGTTACCCCCTCGGGGATGCTGATGGTGGTCAGGCTGGAACAGTAGTCGAATGCACCACTGCCTATGCTCCTTACGCTCTCTGGGATATTGATGGTGGTCAGGCCCGAGCATTTGCGGAAGGCAGATGTCTTGATGGTGGTTACCTTGTCCCCCAGGGTGATTTCTTCTATGGAGGGATGGTTGTTGAACCAATAGTCCACGGTCGGGCAGCTGATGGTTATGTGCGACAGACTGTTGCACTCTTCGAAGGCGTCGAATGAGATTTCCCTTGCCGACTCGGGAATATTGACTGTCGCCAGGCTCTTGCATAGCCAGAAGGCCTGTCTCCCGATGACGTTCACTCCTTCGGGAATCCTGATGGACGTCATGCTCTGGCAGTTATAGAAGGCATTATCGCCTATAAACCGGGTTCCCTCTTTTATGTTATAGGCTGTCAGCCTATTGTCGGTCGGCCCTACCAGGTATGTGTCTGCATATCTGATGTTGTCCGTAGCGGGAAGGCTCGTGCAGCCCAGGAACGCATCGTAACCTACAGTCTTCACGGTGGCGGGGATGTTTACCGAGGTCAGCTGTGTGCAGCCGTTGAAAGCTCCGTCATAGATGTCTGTGATGCAGTCGGGGATGCTTACGGCCGTCAGGATGCGGCACTGGCTGAATGCTTTGCTGCTGATGCTCGTCACCTTCAGCTCGCGTCCGTGGTACTTCAGGGCGCTGATAAGCTTCGCCTCGCCCTCGAAGAAGGACTTGTGGTAGCCTGAGACCATAAGTTCGCTAAGGTGGTTTGTGGTGTACTTGACGTCGTCGATGTAGAAGTTCGTCTCGTCTATCATCTCGAAGGTGTGTCCTCCCTCGGCCTTGCCGTCGTTGTCCACGTTGACTACTATGGGCGCATTGGGCTGTACCTCGGGTTCGGGCTCATTTGGGATGTCGGGTTGCGGTTCATCGCTGCTGCAGGCAGTGAGGGCCAGTGGGAGCAGGGCCAGGAATAAATAGCTATACTTTTTCATAATCGTGTCGTTTTTATTCGTTTGTTTCAGGATAACGCTGTAAAGGTAATTGTTTTTTCTTGATTGGGGAGCAGGAAAAGGCACTTTTCTCTGCCTTTTATGAATATTTAACAGAATAAGCTCTTCTTTTCTTTGTGCTTTTGTCTCTTATCATTATATTTGCAGGCGAAAACAACTATAATAAGCAAAAAGATGAATTTCGTGTAAACGGGTCACAATAGAACGCATTATGAAACAGTTAAAACTTGCATCCTTCCGACTCTGTATCGGCATGTTGTTGCTTTGCACCATCCCGGCGAAGGCACAGGACGGAAACTTAAGAATTGTGGATGGATGTAAATATTACGTTGGTACATCAATCACTCTTCCAGACGGAACAGTGGTTTGGGCCGAAGCACATTTTGCAGGCCTTGAGGATAACTATTCAAGAAGTGATTTCATCTTTCCGGATTCCGTAGTCATCGATGGATATAAAGTTCCTACCGCCTGGCCGTCATACCCCAGGCGTTGTAATATTTTCGGGAAAGGCTGGGAAAATATCAAATCCATGTGGCTTTCAAAGAAAGCAATAATCCCTAACGAAGAAAACCCTTTCACACAAATGCCTAACCTGGAGAGTATAACGGTTGATGGGGGAGGTAATCAATATGTTTCCACGATAGACAATATGCTATGCTCAACAATCGGCAATACATTGATATACGTATCACCTCGCGAAGAGATTGTCATACCCGATTTTATCCGTAATATTTCAGACAGTGCGTTTTTCAATACAAGGCATGCGAAATCCCTGGTCCTGCCAAATAGTTTAGGACCCGACCAAATTGTACATAAACTTCGTTTTCTGGAAGACCTTGAGCATATCTCCATAGAAAACAACAAATGGCATGCAACATCCGAGGACAGGAAATCCTTATTCTCACCTGACATTTACAATTGGACTGGAAAACCTACCATCCTCTCCTATGTTGTACCGGCCTATGATAAAGAAGAATATATCGTTCCTGAATTTGTAACACAAATACACTACTTTACATTCTACAAGTGTGACAACATCCGGCGCCTGATACTCCCAGACTCTGTTTGTTCTTTTGCTATTGTGTCTCCTGATATGTTAAAGAATTTGGAATATCTGAAAGTGGGAAAAAATTTCGGAAAGAACTTAAGGTTGGACAATTTCTTCTATTTTGACATTTTCTCGCAATTATTTGACGTATGCTTCTCAGATTATAATACTTACGACCAAAGAGGAAAGGTAACATCTGAATGGGTTGAGAATCACCCTCCCATAGAAATAGACATTGACGAAGAAAATCCATATATCTGTGAAGAGGATGATGTGATATATACAAAGGACAAAAAATCAATAGTATTTTACCCTTACTGGAAAAAGACGGATACCTTCATCATTCCGGAAGGAGTGGAAAACGATCTTTGTGGCAACCCTTTTTATACCCAGAATTATCAATTCGAAATTGAGAAAGTCGTTATTCCAAGCACATTCAGACATATTGAAGTAAATGATGGGCATTATCGCTTACTCACTGATACTATTTACTGTTATGCTCAGACCCCACCCGATATTTACCACGGTAGCCCAATAATGTATGCTAGGTTTTATCAAACTCGCAAGAATTGGATAAAAGACGATGCTGCAGAAGGGGGATTCCACAAACCGCCAACTGTGCTGTATGTTCCCGCAGGTTGTAAGCCTGTATATGAAAACAGCCCATATCATTGGGATCTTTTAGACATCCGCGAGATGGACGAGACCTCCATTACTCCCCCTCTGAAGGATAATAGCCAGGGGGAGCCTCTGGAGTTCTATTCCCCTTTAGGGATAAAGACGAGTAAGCCGGCCAAGGGCATTAACATCATGAGGATGAAGGACGGAAGTGTACGGAAAAGACTTTACAGATAGAGAAAAGTATTGACGACAACAGACTTAGGACACCTCGTGCCGGAAGCGTGAATATAATGCAGGACTACTGGTTCACCTTGCAATAACAGGCCGGAAGAGGGCTATCGTAGCAGACAACTTCGAGCAGATTTGGGAAGAATACAGTAATTAATTCTGTTGAAATAGCGCAGTAACGGCAGTCGCTATGTCTTTCATCCTGTCCCTGAAGATGATGGCTCCGGTTTCTCCGTCGATGATGAGCATGGTAGGGATGCCGTGGAGGGCATACGCCGTCATCATACTGTTGTCATTCCTGCCAGGGTGAGTATCCCGGACATTTACCCAGTTCATTCCACTTTCCGGGAGAAAGCTCTTCCAGTTATTTTCGTTTTCGTCTTCCGAAACAGAATAAATCTCAAGACCTTTGTCATGATATTTCTCATACAGGGCCTGCAGTTCGGGAATGGACTCCCGGCAGGGCCCGCACCAGGTGGCCCAGAAGTCCAAGAGGATGTAGCGGTTGGCCGGGTTGTTCACCACGGAGCTCAGGCTGATCGGGTTACCGTCGATGTCCGGGAACTCCATATCAATGAAGTAGTTAGGGCTTTCGCTGCCCTCAGGTGCAGGCTCTGTTCTTGCCCGGCGGGTCAGTGTTTCCCGCAATTCGGTCACATAGGGCTTCGCTGCAAGGTCTTCCGACAGGCGGTCAAGTACCGCCAGCCCTTGTGCAGCCGTGGCGCCGCTGGCGTCTGCCATGTAAAGTGCCAGGATGCCAGTTTCTTCGGCATTGAGGACTTCTTCCCTGATTGCGTCGGCGGCATCCAGATTACCGTTATTATCCAATTGATTAATCTTGCGTAACAAATCATTGGACGGCGTACCTGCTGCATGGGCTGCATAATCCTCCTCATCCGTTGCATCTATATCGGCAACAATGGTTCCCGGTTCCAGGAAAAAGTCCTTCAACTGCTCTTCATCCGCCGAATAGAGATAGACGTGGGTAGGTGCAGAAACACAGGGGCGGAACTCGTATGCGCCCTCTTTGACCTGCGTTTTCGCAATAACCTTGTAATGGTCAAATGCGTCCAGCAATTCAAGTTTTGTTCCGTCCTTCAAGCCTTTGACGGAGCCCTTTACGGTACAGTATTCGGGCTGGGACTGGCAGGCGCCGAGACAAATAAACAACACCGACAGAAATGGAATAATGCTGATACTCTTCATCATGTTCCTGTGTTCTCGCTTACTCGCAGTTTTCATAATGTCTTGGTCTTTAATGATTATATTCTTGCCTCATAGATAAGATTTATCCTAAACACAACGGCGGTTTTCTGGTCGGCTCCGTTCTTTTATGTTATAGGCCAGTGGGAGCAGGGCCAGGAATAAATACGAATACTTTTTCATCGTTGTGTGGTCTTATTCGTTTGAGATGGGTTTTGCACTGCAAATATATCCTTAATTCTTTATTTGGGGAAAAGTATTGTAGTTTTTTTGGCTTTTTTAAGCGAAATTAATCAAAAAGGCATCCTTTTCCGGTGCCTTGGTTGATGTTTTTCCGTAACTTTGACTGCGTCGAACTTACTTAGCACTCGGAAATGAAAAGAAAAGCGAGCTTTCCTTTTGCGTTTCTCTCGTTTTTCCGTAACTTTGGCTTTGCCGAACTTACTTAGCACTCGGAAATGAAAAGAAAAGCGAGCTTTCCTTTTGCATTTCTCTCGTTTTTCCGTAACTTTGACTGCGTCGAACTTACTTAGCACTCGGAAATGAAAAGAAAAGCGAGCTTTCCTTTTGCGTTTCTCTCGTTTTTCCGTAACTTTGCAGACACAAAGCGAATGAAGAGTAGAGTATTAACCTGTATTTAGACTCCATTTTCTGAACCTATGACCATCATTAGACGACTGACATTGAGTATCCTGGTGCTGCTGAGTGCGGCGGCATTGAGTGCGCGCGACGTTTACCTCTTTTCCTATTTCCGCGGCGAGAAGGAGGGACTCCACCTGGCATACAGCTATGACGGGCTGCGATGGACGGCCCTGAACTGTAACCGATCGCTGCTGAAACCCGAGGTGGGGGAGGACCGCCTGATGCGAGACCCCAGTATCGTGCAGGGACCGGACGGCACCTTCCACATGGTATGGACCAGCAGCTGGCACGACCGCATCATCGGCTATGCCTCCTCGCGCGACCTGCTGCACTGGAGCGAGCAGAGGGCCATACCCGTCATGGCGCACGAACCCGAGGCACAGAACTGCTGGGCACCCGAGCTCTTCTACGACGAACCGACCGGCACGTACTATATCTTCTGGGCCACCACGATACCAGGGCGTCACCGCGCCGTGGCCTCTACGGAGCATGAGAAGCAGTGGAACCACCGCATCTACTGCACGACGACGCGCGACTTCCAGACCTTCACGCCCACGCGGATGTTCTTCAACCCCGACTTCAACGTCATCGATGCGGCCATCGTGCGCGACGAGACCCGCAACGAGCTGCTCATGTTCCTGAAGAACGAGAACTCCTCGCCGGCCGAGAAGAACATACGCCTGAGCCGTAGCCGCAGCATGGGCAAGGGATTCCCCACAAAGGTCTCTGCCCCCATCCACGGCAAATACTGGGCCGAGGGACCGGCTCCCCTCTTCGTGGGCGACACGCTCTATGTCTATTTCGACAAGTACATGGACGGCCACTACGGGGTGGTGCGCTCGCTGGACCACGGCCAGACCTGGCAGGACATGAGCGACCGCCTGGTGATGCCCGAGGGAATCCGTCACGGCACGGCCTTCCGCGTGGACGAGACGCTGCTGCGCTCCCTGCGCATTGCCACGGGCGACATGCCCCGCGTCGGCTGGGACCAGGACGGACTGCTGATGGACGGCCGTCGCATCCTGCCCGTCATGGGCGAGATCCACTATGCGCGCGTGCCGGCCGAGGAGTGGCCTGCCGAGATACGCAAGATGAAGGAGGGCGGCATCGGCATGGTGGCCAGCTACATCTTCTGGATTCACCACGAGGAGCAGGAGGGCATCTTCGACTGGTCGGGCAGTCGCAATCTGCGCGAGTTCCTGCGCGTCTGCCAGAGCGAGGGCATGCCCGTGGTGCTCAGGATGGGGCCCTTCTGCCACGGCGAGTGCCGCAACGGCGGACTTCCCGACTGGCTCTTCCAGCGCAAGTGCGGCGTACGCAACGAGAACCCCGAGTTCTTGGACTGCGTGGCCCGCTTCTACCGCCAGGTCTTTACCCAGGTGCAGGGCCTGCAGTGGAAGGACGGCGGACCCGTCATTGCTGCCCAGTTCGACAACGAGTTCGGCGGGCAGGCCAGCTATCTGCTCTCGCTGAAGCGCATTGCCCTGGGGTGCGGCTTCGACCTGCCCTTCTATACCCGTACCGGATGGCCACCGCTGAAGTCGCCCATGCCCTTCGGCGAGATGCTGCCCCTCTACGGCGACTATGCCGACGGCTTCTGGAACCGCGAGCTGACGGAGGGCGTGGCGCAGTACCACACGGGCTTCAACTTCAAGCAGGCGCGGGCCAGTGCCGACATCGCCTCGGAACAGCTCAAGCAGGACGTCGCCGACGAGGAGAAGACCTACCCCTACTTCACCTGCGAGCTGGGAGGCGGCATGATGACCTCCTATTCGCGCCGCGTCTTCATCCATCCGCAGGACGTCTATAGCATGGCGCTCGTGAAGGTGGGCAGCGGATCCAACCTGCCCGGCTACTACATGTACCACGGCGGCACGAACCCCGAGGGGCATCTCACCACGCTCCACGAGAACCAGCAGACCCACTACGTGCACTACAACGAACTGCCGGTGAAGAGCTACGACTTCCAGGCCCCCCTGAACGAGTGCGGGCAGCGCAACCCACACTACTACCTCTTGCGCAAGCTGCACCTCTTCCTGCAGGACTACGGCGACCGGCTGGCCGCCATGAAGGCTGTCTTCTCCGCCCCGCAGAACCTGAAGCGGGGGCAGGACGACTCCCTGCGATGGGCCTGCCGCACCGACGGCAAGAGCGGCTTCATCTTCATCAACAACTACGAGCGGTACTGCAACCTCTCTGCCAAGGAGAATGTCCGCCTGCGCCTGGGCGATACGGAGCTGCCTCCCCTCACCATCCCCGGCGGCACGTCGTGCATCTTCCCCATAGGCATCGACGGCATCCGGTATGCCACGGCACAGCTCATCGCGCACCGCCAGGGCAAGATTTTCCTGGAGCAGATAGAGGGCATCCCCACCCAGATAGCCCTGGAGGACGGCAAGGTGCTGCGCAACGTCAGGGCACTGGGTCCCTCGCGTCCCGTCTATGGCAATATCTACCTGTTGAGCAGCGAAGAGGCCGGGCATCTCTTCCTGTCCCCCGGGCCGGAGCCGCGGGAGACCGCCCTGCAATGGAGGAAGACCCGCCAGGCGGGCAAGGCGCGGAAGATAGAGAAGGGTGCGGCCGGAGTACCCGTGCAGCCCTCCGATGCAGACTTCCAGGAGGCAGCCCTCTACACCATCGACCTGCCCGACGACCGCAGCGGCATCCTCTCCGTCTCCTATCGCGGCGATGTGGCCCGCCTCTATGCCGGCGACCGTCTGCTCACCGACAACTTCTACAACGGCCGTCCCCTGCAGTTCCCCCTGTGGCGCGTACCCAAGGACTGCCGCCAGCTGGAGCTCCGCATCCTGCCCCTGCAACCCTCCATGCCAGTCTATTTCCCCCGCGAGGCGAACAGCGAACCGGGAGAAGAGGTGGTAAGGGTGGTCCATAGTTCATAGTCCATAGTCCATAGTTCATGTGGAAGTGTTTTGGATTTCATAAATAACTGAAACACAGGAGGAAACACAATACTCCCAAAATTAAACGGTACAAAAAAGTGCAATAGCAAAAAATGGGAAATCTAAGAGTTTTGCAGAGCAAAACAATAGTTTACTTTTGCTTTGTCGAGTGTGAACGGATTATCTAATGTTTATGTGTCGTCAGACAGGTAATCTTTGGTTCATATTAATTGAAAAAGGTAGGGAAAAGAAAGGATGAGGTAACACTTTGAGGCAAAAAGGGGATTTCTTAGGCTGCTT
>JAEEGF012044568.1_pt1 | contig 10776 bp, 8 predicted proteins | sample 9134171 | NCBI WGS metagenome assembly JAEEGF01 (sample SAMN16246542, study PRJNA631951) | gut metagenome | biome: gut microbiome; feature: rumen; material: AP-attached | host: Bos | place: Iran: Karaj | collected 2018-10 | reverse complement strand
TAGCCAACTGGTTAAGGCTCTTATTTTGTATAATACATGTAGCAGCTACGGTTACCATGATTGCCATGATTGCTGTAGTTACTCTAAATCATGGCACAAAAAAATCCGCTGGGATGACTCTCGTCAAACCAGCGGTGTTAACCTGTTTAGTTCTGTGAACTAGGTTTGTGCTATTAAGCAACTGTGTCAGCAGCAACTGTGTCAGCAGCAACTGTGTCAACTGCAGCTGTGTCAACTGTGTCGTTACCAGCAGCCTGCTCAGTCTTGTTACCACAAGAAACCATTGACATTGCAACCATAGCTACGAACATAAAAACTAATTTCTTCATTTTTCTAAGCTTTTTAAATCTGTAAAACAATCTTTGTTTATTAAAACGATGCAAAGTTACGCACTTTTTTCAATACCCGCAAGGATTTTTATAGATTTTTTTAGGACTTTTTTGTAACATTTTTGCAAGTAGCTGTAAATGTGGTAGTTACAAATGTTAAACAAATGTTAATATTTTCTTGTGTGCGCGCACAACCGCAAAAATGGGCATTTTTAAGTACATTTATTTGTTTAATCCCCTACTTTTTCTTAACTTTGCACATAATAAGGGCGAAAAAGCCCTATTATATATATAAATAAGGTGTAAACACAAGATGATAGACACTTCGGCTTTCCAAGGTAAGAAAGCAGCATACTACACTCTCGGTTGTAAACTGAACTTCTCAGAGACCTCAACATTCGCTAAGATGTTGGAGGATATGGGTGTGCGCACAGCCCAGAAAGGTGAGAGCGCCGATATATGTCTTATAAACACCTGCTCGGTGACGGAGGTGGCTGACAGCAAGTGCCGACAGCAGATAAGGCGAATGGTGAAGAACAACCCAGGAGCCTTTGTGGTGGTAACAGGATGCTACGCACAGCTGGAACCTGAGAAGATAACAAAGATTGACGGAGTGAGTCTGGTACTGGGTAGCAACGAGAAGGCCGATCTCATACAGTTTCTGTCAGAAAAGTTTACAAGCAGGCAAGAAGGACAAGAAGAACAGGGAGAAAACATAAAGGTTCAGTCTAAGGTTAAGGATATCACAACCTTTGCCCCGTCATGCTCGAAAGGCGAGCGCACGCGCTATTGGCTGAAGGTGCAAGACGGCTGCAACTACTACTGCACATACTGCACCATACCATTCGCACGAGGCAACAGTCGTAACCCAAGCATACCGTCGCTGGTGGAACAGGCTAAGCAGGTGGCAGCTGAGGGCGGTAAGGAGATAGTATTGACAGGTGTGAACATAGGCGACTTCGGACGTACCACGGGAGAGTCTTTCCTTGACCTGGTGAAAGCTCTTGACAACGTGGAAGGAATACAGCGTTATCGTATCTCGAGTCTGGAGCCCGACCTTATCAGCGACGAACTGATAGAATATTGCGCTAACAGCCGTGCGTTTATGCCTCATTTCCATATTCCGCTGCAGAGTGGTAGCGACACGGTGCTGAAACTGATGCACCGCCATTACGATGCAGCCCTCTTTGCCGAAAAGATTGAAAAGATAAAGGTCGCTATGCCTGATGCCTTCATAGGCGTAGATGTGATGGTGGGTTGCCGAGGCGAGACACCTGAATGTTTTGAAGAAACCTATGCCCTACTCGACCGTCTGCCTGTAAGCCAACTGCACGTATTCCCTTATAGCGAGCGACCTGGTACAGCAGCCTTGAAGATACCATACATCGTAAGCGACAAGGACAAGAAGCAACGCAGTCAGCGACTGCTGGAACTGTCGCAGAAAAAGACAGAGGAATTCTATGCAAAATATATAGATACTGAGGCAGAGGTGCTTTTTGAAAAGGCTACGCGAGGCAAACTGCTGCACGGCTACACTAAAAACTATATCAGGGTGGAAGTGTGTCACCCTACACCAGCCGATTTTGACAACAAGATAGTAAAGGTTAAGCTACATGAACATCGCCATAGTAATACTAAACTGGAACGGTTCTGCCATGATGCAGAAATACTTGCCGTCTGTGACTGAACATTCCAAAGGAAGCGACAACACGGACGTTGAGATAATTGTTGCTGATAATGGTTCGACTGACGACTCTATCGAGATGCTGCACAGAGAATTCCCTGCAGTACGCATCGTTACGCTCGACCGTAACTATGGTTTTGCTGAAGGATACAATAAGGCTTTCGAGAAACTTGACAAAGAAAACAAAGAACAGCAGAAGCCCCTACCCGACTATTACCTGCTGCTGAACAGCGACGTAAGAGTGAAGGCTGATTGGCTTACGCCTATGCTCGACTATATGCAGGATCATAGCGAGGTGGCGGCTTGCCAACCCAAACTGCTCAGCGATGTCAATCCTAAGATGTTTGAATATGCTGGGGCTTGTGGCGGTTTCATTGATAAATACGGTTATCCTTATTGCCGAGGCAGAATTTTCAATACTGTTGAGGAAGACTGCGGACAATATGACGAACCAAAGGAAATATTGTGGGCTACGGGCGCTTGTCTGCTGATAAGACGACAGGACTACTGGAACTGTGGAGGACTTGACGGCAGGTTCTTTGCACACAACGAGGAGATAGACCTGTGCTGGCGTCTGAACCTTATGGGCAGAAAGGTGGTATGTGTGCCTCAGAGCGTAGCCTACCACTATGGCGGAGGCACATTGCCGAAGGGTAATCCTCGCAAGGCTTACCTCAATTTCCGCAACAACCTCACTATGCTATACAAAAACCTGCCAGAGGGAGAACTGAAGAGCGTAATGAGATGGAGGACCCTGCTGGATTACATCGCAGCCCTGCAGATGCTGATACTCGGCAGAAGTGTCGGCGAATTTAAGGCAGTGCTGAAAGCGCGTCGCGACTTCAAGGCATGGAAGAAAGACTTCCTTGCTGACAGAAACCGCATACAGAACAATGCCAAAGTCAACTCTCCTGCAGGCAGAACCCCTATCAGCATCCTCTGGCAATACTATGTAAAAGGAAAGATGATTTTTTCACAACTATAGTGAATCTCCTCCATTTTCCTCTGCAAAAGTAAAATAAACAAAAAAAGGGGCGACACTCAAGTGCCGTCCCTTTTTCTATATACTATACTGAGTATTGATTAGAAGGTTGGCAACAACGAATCGCAAGCCTTTGGCATATGGCAGCAACTGAGCGAAAGTGAGCGAACGACTGCATTCGCACATACCCAGCGATTGCAAGGTGACCTGAGTTTGCATTCCTATCTATATGTCTATCTGCGGGACAAGGAGTGGATGAAGGAAATGTAGTTATGAAGTAGAGGGCTTGCCCGATGCTTGCCACATAAAACAAGCATCGGGAAGCTCATTACCCGTTCTCCCTTTCGGAGTCGGTAGTATTGACCACATAAATCTGCAAGCAGAGGTCACAGTATCTGGCATTAAGCCATTCTTACACATGACAGGTCATGAATTTCGGAGCCGATGCCAGAGGATATATATCAAGCGTGTAAAATCGGCTTGCCGATGCCACATTTTTTAAGTAGTGGGCAGCCTAATACTCCAGCTTCACTTCGTTAGATCGGAGTGTGCCACTTTGAAGCAAACCTATTGTGAGCTTTCTATAGCAAATTCTATCGTAATTAGTTGTTCCCAATTCGAACGGATATGATAAAAACACCTCTTTGGCTTGCCAAAATCTGTCTTTTCTTTGAAAAAAACATAAATAAACACAGATAATTGCAATATATTGCTTCGTTTTGCAATTATTTTCATATCTTTGTGGTCAGAATTTGGCAAACATGAACAGGAAAAGCCAAAGAGCGATGTCTGCCATCTGTACGCAGATAGCCTTGGAGAATGTAGGTGCAAGCCACTATGCTCTTCGTGTTATAAGTCGCATGATCGATTCTCTCAAAGATATGGACGAGAAACGTTCAATCATAGATTTAGTGTCATAAGCTCTGCGACCAGCCAAACTCTTCATACAGCCAACTTTGGCTTCAAAATATGACCTATACTCAGGACAAGAAGACAGGCATATCACCTTGTTCACTTCGTCTTTGCCAGTTTGTAGCAGGCAAGTCTGTTGAGACTTTGTGGAATAACGATTGGTTGAAAACAGAACTAATTTCCGACATCCCTTACGATAAAGTAGTTGATGGAAGATATATTGAAGAAAGTAACCCCAGTGATTACGTTTAGAGAGGTAAGAGCGTATTTAGAACAAGAATATTAAGGATATCAATTTCAATATGGAATACTCAAAAAAACAAAAAATTATAAGAAAAAATCATTCATATGGCAGAAGATTATTTGCTTGTAAAGTTTCGTAACAAAGAAACAGGCATTTTGTGTAAGTCAAAAATCACACCTCTACCAGAGAGTGGTTTGGTCAATTTGTACCGAAAGAAGCAATCCATTCGTGTTTCAATAGACTGGATTACAGAAAGACGGAAGACGTTTGACAAAAATCCACTTAAAGAACATTTAACAAAGAATATCAATGAGTAAAGTCAATCGATATACCATGACCATAGATGGTCGTATTTATGACAATATTTATTTTCAGACAAAAGAAAGACTCTTGGCTGAGGTCAAGCATGAGTTGACCCCAGATGAAAAAATTGTTACTATAAATGCTGTTCGCAAATACGAAAGAACACAACCGTTTATGTATAAGATTAAGACTATCAGACAAGGAAAGAAAGGCTTTTTTAATAGAATTATGTTATTCAAGGGCAATTTGTTAGATAGTCTTATTGTTTTGTATGTTCATAATGAAAAAAAAACGGGAAATATAGTTCGTGTTTTAGATTTACAGGAACCATATAACGACGAGCTAATTTTAAAGTCAAATGTTGTTGTGATAATGCGAAAAATTGCACCAGCAAAGAATCTTGTTATTAAAGAAAAATCCGAGCTGAAACTTATTGCTCCAAATGGAACAGCAAAAGCTACTACGTTTGAATGTGGAAAAACAAGAGGTAGATTAAGTCCCAAAGTAATTGATGAATCTGAAACAATTAATCTTGAGAAATTGTACTATGCAGAATGTTCATTTGACGGAAACAGTTATGAGCCATACATAATAGTCAAAGGAGAGTTAATTCTACCTACACAATCAAGAAACAATACTGCCCCCATCTTGGATAACACTCCAAACATTTGTGAAAATGAAACTCCTAATAGAGAATACCAATTAATAGGCTTGAGTCAGTTCCAATGCTCCGATTGCTTGAATGGGACTGCATATTTAGACAAATTACCAGACGATGTTGTAGTTAATAATCCATTTGGTAATTCTATGTCAGTTAGAGAGTGTGCTCTAACTTTCGATTGGCTATTGATAGTGCTACTTAAAGACCAAATGCCATCTTATTACGAAAGCGTAAAACTCTTATATGGAATCGCAATGAATGAAGGAGTTCATGACGCTGCCAATAATATGGGAGCAATGTTTGCAGGAATAGATGGCGACATTGAAATGGGCAACCAATTCTTTGATATTGCAATATATTATGGAAATAAATATGCCGCACTAAATAAATTTGTGGCATTATGGAGTATTGCCGGTAGATATCAAGAAGCTATCGCTTTTATAAATGAATATGTTGACAAGGAAGAGAATCCTTGTTGCATTGAATTGTTGTGGAATCTTGCCATATTATGGTATCAAGGAGACAGAATACCAAATAATACGCTAAATAGAGATACTGAAAAAGCAAGAGTTTTATTACAAAGAATTATTGATTCACATGAGTCTGAAGACCCTAAATGCATTATTCCTATGTCCAAGCAACTTTTTGATCAGATTATGGAAAAACAGTCAGTAAATGAACAGAAACAAATTGTGGAATTGCCAGATTTTGTAAGAGAAGAATTCTACAAAGCCAAAGAGGGAAATCCTGAGGCTCAATGTCGCTATGGATATTATCTTGCGAAGAATCCTAAAGCTGATATACGTAAGGCAATAGAGATGTTTGCCCTGTCTGCTAAACAAGGCTACTCCATGAGCAAGTATTTTCTGTCCGTGATATTATTTTTTGGTGATGGAGTAGAAAAAGATTTCACTCGTTCTAAACAACTATGTGTAGATGCGTCTAATGATGGTTGCGAACCTGCGAAAAGGTTTCTTCAATTAATAGAGTCTTTTGAACATCTTAGTTTGAAAGACGGTAAAGTACCTGTGTGGTATTCAATCTTATATGAGACATTTGTAAACCGTGATGTGTCAAAAATTAAGTTAGCTATGCGTGATGATGTCCGCTATAGCGAGATTTTAGGTAAAACCATCATTGGAAAGGAGAATGTGGTTTCTGCATTACAAAACTATGTCTCACAAATGGACGCTAGTATAGAGATTGATTTAATTCCAACAGAAAGATATGGTACAGTAATTGAATTATATCGTCCAGGCTATCGTAGAATATTGGTAGTTTGTAGAGCAGAGGGCTTCGGTGTAATTACGAATATTGCTTTTTTACCTTCGTACTGGGGTATCAACGACTCAGGAATCTATTATAATGCAATGAGAAATCCATTTGGTTGGAATGAGATTGAACGACAATTACATAAACAGGTTGAAGGTTATCATGAAGGCCACATGTTTTGTATGAAATGTGGAACAATCTCAAAATGGTTAGATTGGATTCACTTCGAATCAGCGCCACAGCAAGGTGTTTCATTACAAGGTCAGATGTCTGTTTGTACAAATTGTAATGAACAAGTTGAATTTATTTTTGAAGAATTAAGAGAAGAAATGAACATAAACTACTTTGGGAAAACATATAAGGCTGTTAAACAGCTAATCGCTGATAATTATAAGATTAACAGTGAGGACGATTTTAACATAATAGATGCAAATTTCTTATTGGAACCATTTACAACTATACAGATAAATCCCAATAAGACCTTAGGTATCTATAGACACTTATATGGTGAAACATCTATGGGTGGGTTTTATTCTCAACCATATTTCCATGATACAGATGCGAAAGAAGAGTATTATCCAAATGTAAAATGCGAATTTCCAAGAAAAGCAATACGAGAAACATTATTGCAAAAACTACATCTTGTTTCTTGTACTCAATACAAGGACGCCATTTATAGTACCGCCGAGAACTATAAGCCGTCAAAAATAATACTTAAGAAATTAGATAGCCACCAAGCTAAAAGTGTTGATTTGCCATCTAAATACATAACGGCCCGATGGAATGAACATAGTGCATGGGAAGTATTCTTGCTTGACAACCTCAAATACTTCCTCCCAACATTAGGGCATGCAAATTATCTACGAAGGAAACTGATATGCTTGGAAGAAGATCTGGACAATTTGCCAACATCTATAATTTCAGAAATGTGTGCAGACAGATCCGTTTACCTACCTTTTATTGAATTTGAAGCCAATGGACAGGTTAATATTACTGTACATTACTTCAACAAATGGAAGGGGTTGGTAAAATGGACGAGTCGATACTTTACTCTTGATGATGTAGAACGTGGAAATTCCGTTTGTTGCTATAATAAACTGATACAACCTGGAGATGCAGAAGTTACTGTAATATCATATGATTGCGGTACTCGCTATTAAAAACAAAAACATTATTATTAGAATTTACATCTGAGAAAATGCTTAAGTTCTTTGATAAGACTTAATCGTCATTTAATAAGTTCGAAACAAATATATAGCAGCTTCATATGGCACAATTGGAAAAAATAGAAGTCAATTACAAAATTGGGGATATTTAGCTACAAAACTCATTGAAAAACACAACGAGGAACTTGATGTTAAAGTTGCTTTATATGACGACGATATTAATCGAAAACATGGTGTCGATTTAGCAGAAGTTTCTACTCAAAGGATTAAATCATCAAAAGGTGGTATAATGCATAACAAATTTTGTATAATTGATGATCAGATAGTAAATACGGGGTCTCATAATTGGTATTCAAATGCGAAATTTAGAAATGAAGAAAACATATCTATTCTTAGATACAATAAAACAGCTTCAGACTACTCCGTTGAATATCGAAATCTTAAAAATCCACAAGAATGACAATTCATATGACCGAACTCGAATTACAACAATACCTGCTCCGCGAGTACCCACAAGAGAATGCGCGGTGTGAGTGGAAGGAATTTAAGAACCTAAAGAACTCGTTCTGTGGGGACGAGAAAGATGATGTGATTTCCTACGTGTCGGCTATCGCCAACATGGAGGGTGGTTTCCTCGTGGCGGGTGTGCATGACAAGACACTGGAGATTGTCGGCACAAATACCTATAACTATGACCGCCAGAAAGCAATACTCCGATTGACGGAACGATGCACGAACCTGTCGAGTGAAGGACTGGACATCGAGGAGTATATCACAGATGATACCAATAAGGTGGTGTGGGTGATTCATATTCCTAAACATCTACCCAAACGTCCTGTCTATGCTCACGATAAGGCATGGCAACGGATAGAGGACTCTTTGGTGGAGCTGACACAAGAGCATTTGAATGCAATCTTGGATGAACCTCTATTCACAGACACCGACTGGTCGGCTGTAATCGTCCCTAATGCTACGATAGATGATTTGGACGAAGTCGCCATTGCCAAAGCAAAGGTGATGTTCAAGAAGGTACACAGCCGTATTCCTGCAGCAGAGGTTAATGCGTGGTCAGTAGAGGAGTTTTTGAGTAATGCAGGTGTGATGATAGATGGTGGTATTACTCGTGCAGCTATTATTTTGCTGGGCAAGCCTGTTTCTGTGTTCAAACTCCGTCCTGCTGTAGTAAGAGTTACTTGGTCACTACGTGATGAACACGAAGATGTGGTTGACTATGAGCATTTCACAGCCCCATTCATCTTGACGGTTGACCAGATACTTGCCAAAGTGCATAATCTGACGATGCGCGAAATGCCTGGCGGTACGATGTTCCCAGATGTAATGCAGCAATACGATGACTATTCCATGCGCGAAGTTCTTCATAACTGTATCGCCCATCAAGATTATACCTTGCAAGAAAGAATCAATTTGGTAGAGAATCCTGGATTCCTATATTATGCCAATGGTGGCAGCTTTATTCCTGGCTCCCTGCAAAAAGCATTGGCTACACATGGGCCACAGCGGCACTACCGCAATGAGTGCCTTTGTAATGCGATGGTGAACTTCAATATGATTGACATTGTTGGTCGAGGTATCCGCAAGATATTCAATGAGCAGTGGAAACGTCACTTCCCAATGCCCGATTATGAAATTGACACTGCAAATAAGGAAGTCGCAGTCCGTCTGTATGGTAATGCTATCAATGAGAAGTACACTACACTCTTGAAAGAGAAGAAGGATTTGACTTTGGAGGATTGTATATTATTGGATGCCGTTCAGAAAGGACATCGAATCAATGAAACTGATGCCAAGAATTTGCTTAGTAGAGGATTAGTTGAAGGTGAATACCCAGACCTTACTATATCATTGAGCATTGCAAGGCAAACAAAACAAGTTCCGGAGTATACAAGATTGAAAGGGCTTGAAAAGGACAAATTGAAGCAAATGGTTATACAATTCCTGCAAAACTCTGGAAGCGAAGGAGCACGCCGTGAATTTATATATAAATATCTCAAAGATGTGTTACCTTCCAATAAAACAGAAGAGCAGCAATTGCGTATCGTTGGGAGATTGTTGGTAGAAATGAACGAAGAAGGATTAATAGGGAAGGAGGGGCTTCGATGGTTTGTCTGTTGATGTCCATCCGACCATTTTCGCTCAATCTGACCGAGAATCCGACCGTTTTGGCATCATCCGACCGAAATCCGACCGTTTTAATGGCATTCACCAGTTCATCCGACCAAAAATAGTTTAAATAATGAGATAAAACAATTGAATTATGATATTTGGAAAGAAAATAAAAGAGTTCAGAGAAGAGCGAGGATTGCTGCAACGACAATTGTCTGCGGCATTAGAGATTGATACACCTATGTATAGTAAAATAGAACGTGGTGAGAGAAAGGCAAAACGTAGCCAAATTCCTATCATGGCCAAACTCTTCGAAGTGGATGAAAAGGAACTGCTCACTATCTGGTTAGCAGACAAGGTGCTTGACACAGTAGAAGATGCAAGTGAGGTAAAAAATGATGCTATCGCTTATGTTCAAAACGAAATCGAGAATGGATAGCGGCATTTATATTAGGGCAGATTATTCAAGAGAGCGTGCTACTCTTGCTCAATTCAAATCTTCATCTATGCAAGTACCGACACACCGAATGTCGGAGACTATGACGGAGAGTTGTCGGAGATGAAACTTACTGAGTGTCTGATGAAGATGCTAAATTCTGCAAAGTAATTTCCGACAATAATTGTCAAACATATGTCGGAGATCCAACGTGATATGTGCGATATTTCTGATTTACAGTAGGCCATTTGATTAAAGTACGAAAGCAAAGATAATAATGGTGGTATGTCAGAGAGAAACTCCAACAAAGTAGTTATTCATATTGTAAACGTAATTTGATTATTAATATGCTGGGACAAATTCGTATGAACGTCTCTCGTGTGGTAGATGCTTTGATGTTTCGTCTTTACCACAAGTCATATAATGATTTTATCCTTCTGATAGCTCGTGGACAAATCATCCCGGGATTAGAAAGAGTAAGTCCTTCACATAGTAATTATTCTCTTGATTATATGTTGGATGAACATTATGACGAAACTCGTGAGAAGTTTTATGTTGAATATCTCAATTCAAAATATAAGAAAGATGGATTTGACTATCGCACAGATGATGGATTCTTCTGTTTGAACATAGAGTTAATGATTTATTGTCATATATGGGAGT
>JAEEGF010144810.1_pt1 | contig 10776 bp, 6 predicted proteins | sample 9134171 | NCBI WGS metagenome assembly JAEEGF01 (sample SAMN16246542, study PRJNA631951) | gut metagenome | biome: gut microbiome; feature: rumen; material: AP-attached | host: Bos | place: Iran: Karaj | collected 2018-10 | reverse complement strand
ATTGGAATTTTGCTGCTGAATCATTTCCCGCAGGATCTGTGGGGACTGAAGCTGGTCTTTTATGGTGGATATCACATGTTCCACCCGATGACCGGTCTGTTTTTTGTGCTCTTCATTCTGGACATTACGGGTACGATTCACCTGGTGAATCTGAAAAAGTTCCTGGTTCTGGTCGCTCCGCTCATTCTGTTTTTTATCCCCCTGTTTTTAAATGCACAGTACCGGACGGTCTTTTACTTTGATGCGGCCGGCGCATATCATCGCGGTCCCTGGATGGCGCTGGAGTATGTCTGCGGTGCATTTTACATGCTTGCGGCATTCACGGTTATCATCCGTTTCCGCAAGGCACTGGACAAGACGGAATGGTTCACGCTGCTCTTTTTCATCGTGATCACCATCTGCGGGGTCGTGGCACAGTTCCTGGACAATTCGATTTCGGTTGAGGTTTTCGTCATGGCGCTGGGCTCCATTGCGCTTCTTTTCACGGTGGAGAATCAGGACGCCCTGTACGATCCCGTGACGGGATTCCTGAACCGGAATGCGCTTCTCGAGGAGATGAGTGCATCGATTTCGAGCGGCATCCGCTTCCAATGCATCGCGCTGTTTTTTCAGAATTATGACGACGTAGCCACAAAGCTGGGCTATCGGACGATCGATCTGATGGAAGCGGGTATTGCGGAGTACCTCCGTTCGTTCGGCAAGGATCTGGAATATTTCTACTGCGAGGAAGGTTTCTTCTGCATGCTGCTTTATCATCCGCGCACGGCCCGGGTGGAGGAGATCGAGCAGAAGCTGCAGGAAAAGTTTGCTTCGCCCTGGGTGCAGGAAGGCTATGCGATTCCGTTCCTGACCACGATCGCTTCGTATCGTATTCCGGAAGCGGCGGATTCCATGGACCAGATCTATGCACTTTTTGCCAGACGCAAGAGCCATCAGGACGATATGGTCCGGGTCCTGCACGAGGCAGATCTCGAGACGTATCACCGGGAGATCGCGGTGGCGAAGGCGATCGAAAAGGCACTGCGCCACAATCGGTTCCAGGTCTATTATCAGCCGATCTGGGATTCGGAGAGGAATTGTATCCGCTCGGCGGAGGCACTTCTTCGTCTGTACGACGAGGAGATGGGATGGATCGTGCCGGATGAATTCATCCGCGTGGCAGAGTCCAACGGGGCGATCTATGACCTCGGCGAGTATGTATTTGAGGCGGTGTGCAGGGATATCGGATGGCGCGACTTCGAATCCATGGGCATCGATTACGTGGAGGTGAACCTGTCACCTCTGCAGTGTATGCGCAGCAATCTGGTGGATCGCTTTAAGGAGATCATGGAGGAGTACCATGTCCGTCCGGAGCAGATCAACCTGGAGATCACGGAGACCGCGACCGCAGGCTCTCTGGAGATGCTTCGCAGCACGATGGAAGGCTTTCAGAAGATGGGCATCAATTTCAGTCTGGATGATTTCGGAACCGGTGTTTCCAACATGGAGAGTCTGGTGGAACTGGATTTCGAGATCGTCAAGATCGACAAGAGCATTCTCTGGAACACGAAGGATTACACGGCCAAGGACACCTTCCTGGAGAATACGATCCACCTTTTGAAGGGCTCCGATTTCAAGATTGTGGTGGAGGGCGTGGAGACGCAGGAACAGAAGGAATTCCTGCGCTCGCATAAATGCGACTTCTGCCAGGGCTTCTATTTCCACAAGCCGGCTTCCGTTTTTGACTTCATCAATTATGTGAAAAAGTTCAATCATCGGGAGGATCAGGACGGTTCGGAGGGGAATAGTTCGGTAACCGTTTGAAAGGGACGGAAGTAAAGCATATGGCATTATTTTCTTGGAGGCAGGCCGAAGCGCCTGCTCAGCCGGAGGGACGGGTGTATCTGATCGATACGGAAAATGTCCGCTCGGTATGGACCCTGCTGCTGGACAATATGACGGAGCAGGATAAGATTTATGTATTTTTCACGATGAATTCGGGGAATGTCTCCTATGAGAATCTGAATGGGATCCTTTCCTCGGGCAAGCAGGTGGAGCTGATGGAATGCTTCACGGGCAAGAACGGACTGGATTTTCAGCTGGTGTCCTACCTGGGGTATCTGCTGAAGGAGAATGGGACCGCCGAATATATCATCATTTCGGATGACGGCGGATATGACGCGGCCCTGAAATTCTGGGAAAAGAAGGGCATGAAGGTAAGCCGCAAGACGGCGAGTGAGGTATCGGGCAAGCCCGCGCCGAAGGCGAAAAAGAGCCCCTTGCGTAAGGGAAAGTCGGTGCTTTCGAAGCCTGCATCCAAGGGGGCAGAGAAGGAAGCAGAGAAAAAATCCGCCGGTAATGCAAAGACTTCCGACAAGTCTTCGGAAGGTTCTGAAGCTAAGGCGGAAACCAAGTCCTCCGGGAAAGTGGTCCGCCGCACGACCGTAACGAAGGTAGAGAAGAAGGCGGATAAGCCGGTCGCCGAAGCGGATATGCAGAAGGCGGAAAACGCACAGGAGGCCGCCGAAGCGGAGAAGCAGAAGGCGGAAAACGCACAGAAGGCAGCCGAGGCGGAAAAGCAGAAAGCGGAAAACTCGCAGAAAGCGGCCGAGGCAGAGAAGCAGAAGGAAGAAGCCGCGAAGAGGAGAGCCGAGGCAGAAAAGCAGAAGGAAGAAGCCGCTCAGAAGAGAGCCGAGGCGGAGAAGCAGAAGGCGGAAAGCTCGCAGAAGGCAGCCGAAGCGGATCAGCAGAAAGAGGATGCGCAGCGCACCCGTGCGGAAGCGGAGAAATCCCGCCGCGTAGAGGGAGAGATCGCAAAGAAGGCGGAAGAGAAAGCTTCCGAGGAGATCCCTGCGACCAAGACGATCAAGACGGCGGCCAATCCCATGTTTATCGAGATGCCGGAGCGCCCGGCGCGTCCGAAGAAGCTCACCTTTACGCCGCCGGAAGCAAAAGAGCCGGAAGCGAAGCAGCCCAGTGCAGAGTCCGGGAAACCGGAAGCAAAGCAGCCCAAAGCGGAAGGCCAAAAGCCGGAGCAGCCGAAGCTTGAGTATACGGTAAACGAATCCCTCCTTCGGGAACTTCTCGCGGATCAGCCTGCCGAGAAGGTGGACGCGATCGCTTTGCTCCTCGCTAAGGCGGCCTCGCCCTCGAATCTGGCGGACATTCATGACGGGATCGAGAAAATCTACCGCGACGAGCAGGGGACCGAAGTGTACCGCAGGCTCCGTCCCCGTGTGAAATCCCTGTATCTTCCGAAAGCGTGAAACGGTGAGTGATTCTGGTTACAAATTTGATATGCATTGCCATAGCAAGGAAGGCTCTATCGATGGCAAGCTGCCGATCCATGATTTCGTCGAAGTGGCGATCGAGCGTGGGTTTCACGGCATTCTGATCTCGGATCACAATTCCTACCGTGGCTATCGCAAGTGGGTGAAGGAGGAGATGCAGCGGGATTTCCCGGATTTCGTGCTCCTCAAGGGCATCGAATATGACACCATTGACGCAGGGCATATCCTGTGCATTCTGCCCGACGATGTCGACCTGCGCATTCTGGAATTCAAGGGCTTCCCGGTCTCGATCCTGATCGACCTCGTGCATTACTACGGCGGGATCCTCGGGCCGGCCCATCCTTTCGGCGACAAGTATTTGAGCTTCATCGATACCATGATGCGGCACAAGCAGCAAACGGTCATGCAGCGGTTTGACTTTGTCGAGGGGTTCAATGCCTGCGAAGGTGAGGAGAGCAACCGTAAGGCCAGGGCGCTTGCGGAAAAGTACGGAAAGCCGACCTTTGGAGGTTCGGATGCGCACCGCGAGAACTGTGTCGGCCTGGCGTATACGATTTTTCCCGAGGAGGTCCGCTGCAACGATGACCTGATCGCCTGTGTGAAGCAGCACGGGAAGGAGATCACCTGTGGGGGTTCGTACTATCACGGCCCGGTAAAACAGCATATGGGTATTTCGCACGCGATCCTGATGAAGCTCTTCTGGGCGTACAACCGCCTCGGGGCGCTGATTCGGCGGCGCGGACGAAATCGAGAGATACGGAATCTGTACCTGCAGGAAATCCTGCACAAGCATACGGATTCTTAAGGTATCTTAAGAAACACCTTGGGAACATTCATAAATTCTTAAGGTGTTTTTTACTATATATTGTGGTATTCTTTTTGTGTCGTTAGAAGAGATTGTGCCCGAAAATCCTGAATTCTTTCATTCATTTCAAGAGATTCGGAGACACAAAAGAGACACAGAGGTTTTTTTCTGTGAGTGAGGGATGCGAATGAGAAAGTCTTTTTTTCATAATCTAAAGAGGATCGCAGCGCTGGGGCTGGCCGCGTCGCTTTTCCTGACCGGGTGCGGTTCCGGAAACGGTGGAGCCGGTGCTTCCGGTGCGGGCGCTTCGAGCGGATCCGGAAGCAATGTTTCCGGCGAGGCAGAGCTGAGCGAATATGTCTATGTCGCGGAATACAAGACGGTTCCTACCGGCGATGGCGAGACCAATCTCTACAACGGTCGGATCCGTGGAGACCAGCTCTATATGCTCGGTTCCGAGAGGACGGCGGACGATAATTACAACGGGATCCTGGTTTGGTATGATGCGAATACCATGCAGCAGGCCGGGAAGATTACGGTGAATGACCTGGTGGATTTCCCGGAGGACGACCGGTATCCGATCCATTCCGTGAATGTGAGCCAGTTCCAGTTCCTGGACGATGGCAATATCGTGCTTCTGGTCGGCGATTACAAGAGCACGGAGGATTACAACCAGTCGGAGGAATCGTATGTACTGGTAACGATCGATCCGGCCGGTACGGTCCTTAATACCGTGAATCTCGATGAACTCACGGCCGGGATGGAATATGTCTATTTCAACAGCTTTGTGGTAGACAGCGAAGGCAATTCCTTCCTTTCTTCCGAAGGTTTCATCTTTGTCCTCGACAAGGATGGAAACAAGAAGGGGGAGATCGCGCTCGGAGATCACTGGGTCAATAGCATGCTGACGATCGATGACAAGGTATATGCGATGTCCTATGGGGACAGAGGTATGGCGCCTTATCTTGTGGAAGCGAATGCGAAAAGCCTCGGTCCCGTGCTGGAGGGCTTCCCGACCGGCGACATCAATTATGTCGCGCCCGGAGCCAACAAGGATGAAGTCATCGCGTACGGCAGCTCGAGCCTGTATGTTTACAATGTTGCTACGAAGACGTCCGAGAAGATGCTGAACTGGACGGAAAATGACATCATGGGCGACTATGTAAACGGTGTCGCCGTGATGGAGGATGGCAGATATCTCGTGCTTCTGAACGACTGGAGCACGAATACGTGCGAAGTCGCGATCCTGACGCAGAAGCTCCGCTCGGAGGTGATCGATGCGGAGGAGCTGACCCTTGCGCTTCTGTACGAGGATCAGAGAGTTTCCAAATCTGTCATAGATTTTAACAAGTCCCAGAGTAAGTATCATATCACGATCAAGACCTTCTATGACTGGGCGAATGAGACCGCGTCCTATGAGGATGCACAGACGGATTACAACAATGCCATCACGGGCAGCAACCCGCCGGATCTGATTTCGGTCAGCGCTTATGAACCGCCGGTGGATTTCGCTTCCAAGGGCTTGCTTGCGGATCTGCGTCCGCTCCTGGAGAGTGACCCGGAGGTTCCGCTTTCCGATTTCCCGGAGTTTGCACAGAATGTCTTTACCTATGGCGGCAAGATGGTCGCGCTGCCTCTGACGCTGAACGTTTCCTGCCTGGTGGGCAAGAAGTCGGACCTGGGCGACAAAACCGGGTGGACGATCGGAGAATTTTTCGATTATGTCAGCGCGCATCCCGAAGCGCAGGTTTTGGAGTACAATGATCGGTCCCAGATGGCGCAGCTTCTGATGGGCTACGGCATGAACGCTTTCGTGGACTTTGAGACCGGCGAGGTGAAGCTGGATACGCCGGAATTCCGTCAGGTGCTGGAGCTCCTGAAGGGGACCAGCGCGGAGATGAGCTACAGTGAAGAGGATATGCGTTCCACGCCGAAGAAGATCGCGGACGGGGATGTGCTGATGATGATGGACTGGTTCAGCGATCCCGGAGAGATCCAGGTCGCTAATGCAACCTTCGGCGGAGAGGCTGCTTTTATCGGATATCCGACGGTCGACGGGACACCGACCTCCGCCTTTGCCAACGCAGAGGCGTACAGTATGCTCGCCGGCACCAAGCATCCGGAAGGCGCGCTTGCCTTTATCAAGTTTGTCCTCTCGCAGGATGCTTCGGTCGACAATATCTTCAGCTATGGGATTCCGACCCGTACCTCTCAGATGGATGCATATTTTGCAAAGTATCTGACGCCGGAATATAACATGGAAGGCAACGGGATCAGCTACGGGGATGACTGGATGTATACCTACCACGCGGTGACACAGGATGAGATCCTGAAGATGCGTGAGATCATCTCCATGGCCAAGCCGGTGGACGAGCATTTCCAGCAGATCTATGAGATCATCGACGAGGAGGCACAGCCGTTCTACAGCGGACAGAAGAGTGTCGACGAAGTGGTGAGCGTCATTCAGAGCCGCGTCTCGATCTACGTGAACGAGAACCGGTAACAAAATAAAAGAACATGTTCCCGAAGTGTGACGAGCGCTTCGGGATCATGTCATGTATAATGGTACTATAATCTTTGAGGGACGGGAGTCAGGTTTCGGGCATGGCAGAGACATCTCAGGTTCAGACAAAAGAATACGGCATTCCGAAATACAGGCCGAAGCGGAAAAAGCACGTTAGCAGAAAGGTGACCGGCAAGCGGACGAAGAGGGATATCTGGACACAGGTCAGTTCCACCTTCTTCCTTGCACCGAGCGTGATCGGATCGGGCATCTTCTTTTTCGTGCCCTTTTTGGTGGTCATTTATTATTCCATGCTGAACAATCCGATCGGGAAGGTTTTCGTCGGACTCGAGAATTTTAAATCGGTCGCGCAGAATGCGGCCTTTCGTCAGGCAGTGCACAACACGGCGGTTTTCTCTGTGGTGGCGGTGCCCGGCGCCGTGATCTTAAGCCTGATCCTGGCGATGGCACTGGACAAGGAGATCCCGCTGCGGACGCAGTTTCGGAGCGCGTTCTTAAGCCCCATGATGGTGCCGGTGGCTTCCATCGTGCTGATCTGGCAGGTGCTCTTTGACTACAACGGAGCGATCAATGAGGTGATCCTGCACTTCGGCGGAGACAAGATCGACTGGCTCAAGTCCGACAAGGCCATCGTCGTGGTGGTAGTGCTCTTTCTGTGGAAGAACCTGGGGTATAATATGATCCTGTTCCTCGCTGCCCTGTCGAGTATCCCGAAGGATATCATTGAGGTGGCAGAGCTCGAGGGCGCGACGCCACGCCAGATCTTCTTTATGATCAAGATCCGCTATATGGCGAGCACGATCGTATTTGTGACGATCATGTCCCTGATCAATTCCTTCAAGATCTTCCGTGAGGTCTATCTGCTGACCACGGATTATCCGTACGAAGCGATCTATATGCTGCAGCATTACATGAATAACAAGTTCCGAAGTCTGGACTATCAGGCGCTCTCTGCGGGCGCGGTACTGATGAGTCTGGTGATGATCGTGATCATCTGGATCCTCTTTTTCGCGGATCATCACTTCGGCAAGGACCTGGAGGGATAACGCATGGGAAGAGACAAAAATGTGCGTGCCCGAAAGGGGATGCACGCAGTATCTGCACGTAAAATAAGACACGCGGTGCTGATGGCACTGGCGACCGGGGTATGCGCCTTTTTTGCGGTGCTGTTCCTGACACCGATCGTGCTGACGATCACGAATTCATTCATGTCACCGACGGAGATCCATGCCAATTACGGCGCGATCTTCGCAACGACCTCCTCGGGCGGAAGGCAGTTCGTCGCGCAGCGGGTGAATCTGAAGTTCATCCCGGATATGGTATCCTTCACGCAGTTTATCACGGTGCTCTTCAAGAGTCCGAATTATCTGCTGAAGTTCTGGAACAGCGTCTTCCTCGTCGTACCGATCATGATCTTCCAGCTGCTTCTGGCCTCGCTGGCCGGATACGGCTTCGCACGGTACGATGGCAAAATAAGGAAAGCGATCTTCTTCGCTTACATCATCCTGATGCTGATGCCGTACCAGGTTACGCTGGTTCCGAACTACCTGGTGAGCGAGAAGCTTGGCATCCTGGATACCTACTGGGCGATCTGGCTGCCCGGTATCTTCAGTCCCTTCGCGGTCTATCTGATCACGAAATACATGAACCGTATCCCGACTTCCCTGATCGAGGCGGCGCAGGTGGACGGTGCAGGGGAGTGGAAGATTTTCACCGGCGTGTGCCTGCCACTTTGCAAGGGCATCATCTATTCGACGGCGATCCTCGTGTTCATCGACTACTGGAATATGGTGGAGCAGCCGCTGATCCTGCTGAGCGATCCGGAGACCTACCCGCTGAGCGTGTACCTGAGCAAGATCAACAGCGGTGAGATCTCGCTGGCCTTCGCGGTGGCGACGATCTATATGATCCCGACGCTGCTGGTATTCCTCTACGGCGAGGAGTATCTGGTGGAAGGTATCACCTACCAGGGCGGTGTGAAAGCATAAATTCTTTTGAAAATGACAGACGAGTCGGTTGATTCGGAAAGGAAGTAATCGTGGCAAACGAAAATAACAATCCCGAACTGCAGAAGGAAAATCAAAAGGCAGCGGAGATCTCCGTACCCGGGGACCGGAAGGAAGAGAAGACTGCATCGGAGCGCAAGTTCCAGAAGCGCAAGGACTGGATCAAGAACGCGATCATCGTATTCCTCGTGGTGATGCTGATCCTCACCTTCTTCTCGAATACGATCATGAACTACTCGCTGCCGCAGGTGGTGACGCAGTATATCATGTCCGGCAGCATCACGACCAAGGTACGCGGACAGGGCATCGTGGAGAGCGGGGATCCGTACAATGTGATGGTGAAGCAGTCCCGCAAGGTATCTGGCGTCCCGGTCAAGGTCGGCTCGCAGGTGCAGCAGGGCGATGTGCTGGTCTATCTCGATGAGGCGGAGTCCGATGAGACGAAGGCTGCGAAGAAGGCTGTGGAAGATGCACAGGATGCATTTGATACGGCATTAATGGATGCAGACACTTCTGATGCGGATATTACAGCCGCACAGGGTGAATTATCTGTAAGCTATTATCGTAAACAGATTACTGCACTCCGCCAGGCTGTAAAAAATGCCGAAGCAGCGCAAAAAACAGCAGGAGATAAACTCCGTGCATTAGAGAATCAACTTGCTGTGTGGGATGAGCATTCTGCAGAATTGGATGCATATAATAATGCAGAACTTAACCAGAAAAATGCAGATTTAGCTTTAACAGTTGCCCAAAATGATCTGAAAAATCTTAAGGATAGATTAGAGTTTTTAGAAACTGAACAGTATTATGAAACGGTCTCACAAAATGAAGAGGCTATTGCGGAACTAAAAGAACTGATCAAAGAAGCTGAATTAGTTGTTATTGAAAAACAAGATGCTGCCAATACTGCACAAGAGGCTCTAACCGCTGCAAAGAATGCACTTGATAATAAGAATATTTCGCTGGCTAATTCCAAAGCAGATTTGGAAAAACAGAAAGAATACGCTAACATTGAAAAAATTAATGCTGACCAGAATTATACCGAGAAGAAGGAAGAACTCGATAAACTGGTAGCGGAGATCAGTAACCGCTATAAACTCGGCGGTCTCTATGACGCCATCCGCGATGCGGAAGAAGCGCTGGAGGAGGAGACCAAGAATGCCATGGGCGGAGAGATCACCGCGCCCATCGCCGGTACGATCACTGCGATTAACGTCCAGAGCGGCAAGGAGACCGACCCCGCTACGCCGGTGGTCGTCATGCAGCCGGAAGGACAGGGGTATTTCCTGAGCTTCACGGTGGAGAATGACAAGGCGAAGCTGATCTCCATCGGGGATCCGGCAGAGCTGGTCAACAACTGGTGGTTCAATGATCTGTCCGCCTCTGTGGTGAAGATCTCTCCGGACCGCACGAACCCGAATACCAGCAAGCTCATCACCTGTGAGGTGAAGGGAAGTGATGTCACCGTCGGTCAGAACCTGACGGTTTCCATCGGTTCCCGTACGAACGATTACGATCTCATCGTTCCTTCGAGCAGTATTCATTCGGACACCAACGGAAAATACATCCTCACGATCGAGTCCAAGTCCACGCCGCTCGGCAACCGCTATATGGCAAAGCGCACGGATGTGGAAGTGCTGGCCAGCGATGAGACCCAGTCCGCGATCAGCGCGGGTCTGGCCGGCTGGGAATATGTGATCACAAGCTCCACCAAGCCGGTGGAGGCCGGGGATCAGGTGAGACTGTCGGAGAATTAAGATGCTGCGGAAACTGAAAAACATACCCCGTAAAAAGTGGATATTGTTCGCCGTTGCCTGCTTTTGTACGATCGTCTTTCTGATCCTGATGGGCATTATCTCCGCAAGGGGAAAGTCGCTCCCCGATCAGCTGGAGGCACAGCGCTGGGATCCCGAGGGAGGGGCGGCGCAGGTCGGCGTGTATTTCAGCGTGGATGCCGGCGCATCGCCCGATACCTTTCAGATGCTCCGTTACAAGCTGGATCAGGTCCTGACAGACGCCGGGATCGAAGTGGCGGAGGAGAATCCCTCTGCACGGCTTTACGCCGATGCGTATTGCGCGACCGGCACGATGGAACTGCAGAACGGGAAGAATCATGTCACGGTAGATACGCTCGGTGTAAGCGGAGGCTTTTTCTATTTTCATCCGCTGGAA